>SKEE01000897.1_pt1 | contig 28729 bp, 17 predicted proteins | sample 4826661 | NCBI WGS metagenome assembly SKEE01 (sample SAMN11008817, study PRJNA524170) | human gut metagenome | biome: Human fecal sample; material: Feces; isolation source: fecal sample from pouch patient p20 | host: Homo sapiens | place: Israel: Tel-Aviv | collected 2016-11-14
ATACATAATTATAGATACAGGCAAATAAAGATTGGGCATTCCCGAGCAAAATCCACCTTCAGTTGTTATTCAAAGACAAGGATATTTTATACTATAAAAAGTCAATGTCATGGAAAAAAACATTTTTAAGTTAGATAATGAACAGCTCAAAGCGATTGTATGCTCATTTCGGGATAAAACAGAAGAAGGGTTAAAAACGGAAAATGCAGAGATACAATGCATTCCTACTTTCATTGCTCCAAAAACAACCCATATTAAAGGAAAGTCACTGGTACTTGACCTGGGAGGAACCAATTATCGGGTGGCAATCGTAGATTTCGACAAAGCAACACCAACCGTTCACCCGAACAATGGCTGGAAAAAAGACATGTCAATTATGAAGTCCGTCGGATATACCCGCGAAGAGTTATTCAAAGAACTCGCCGATATGATTATAGGAATCAAACGTGAGGAAGAAATGCCTATCGGTTATTGTTTTTCTTATCCGGCCGAGTCCGTACCGGGTGGAGACGCCAAACTGTTACGCTGGACAAAAGGAGTAGATATTAAAGAAATGGTTGGAGAATTTATCGGAAAACCTTTACTCGACTATCTGAATGAAAGAAACAAAATTAAGTTTACAGGCATCAAGGTAGTAAACGATACTATAGCCAGTTTATTCGCCGGTCTCACAGACAATAGTTATGATGCATATATCGGCCTCATCGTAGGGACAGGAACCAATATGGCAACTTTTATCCCTGCCGATAAAATTGAAAAACTGGATCAGTCATGCAATGCACATGGATTGATTCCTGTCAATCTGGAATCAGGCAATTTCCATCCGCCCTTTCTGACTGCGGTAGATGATACCGTTGACGCTATTTCCGGTAATCCGGGAAAGCAACGTTTTGAGAAAGCGGTATCCGGTATGTATCTGGGAGACATACTGAAAACAGCCTTTCCGCTGGAAGAGTTTGAAGAGAAATTCGACGCACAGAAACTGACTTCCATTATGAATTACCCGGACATCTACAAGGATGTATATGTACAGGTAGCACAATGGATTTATGGCAGATCCGCACAATTGGTTGCCGCCTCACTGACCGGGCTTATCATGTTACTGAAATCCTATAATAAGGATATACGAAAGGTTTGCCTGGTAGCCGAAGGCAGTCTTTTCTGGAGTGAAAACAGGAAGGATAAAAACTATAACATTCTCGTTATGGAAAAACTGAGAGAACTCCTTCAATTATTCGGTCTGGAAGATATTGAAGTGGATATAAAAAGTATGAATAACGCAAACCTGATAGGGACAGGCATTGCGGCATTATCATAATATACTCCCGTCACTGCCGGCATCCTCACAATTCTATGAGGCATTTTAATGTAGCGGATTCATCAGTAAACTTTTCTTAAAGTTTATGATGAATCACGACTACATTTGAAAAATCATAGACAAACACAAAGACTGGTAAAACCAAGTCATAAAACCGATGTTGCTACAACCGTGTTTACCTCATTTAAAGAAATGTCCGCCCGATATTATTTATTATAAGGAATCACACTTAAACTATAATTACCATCAGGCAACAAATCCGAATCAAATTCTATTTCAATATCTTTAGACTCTCCTTTCAACAATGTGAAATAATTATCATTCATCAAAGCAGGTAATATACGCTCACCATCAGAAGAGCGAATAGCCTGTACGTGAACAGCAAAAGCGACTGATGATCCCACATTTTCGATCTTTGCTTTAATCACTTTCTTACCATTACTATCCACTAAGCTTGATGTTGTACGCAATTTGGCTTTCGGCAAATTATTCAATGCTTTATAGTCTCCCGGTTTATTGGAACGCCAATAAAAGTTATCAGAAAGCAGTTGCCCGTTTTCATCGTTCAGTTCCAACTTGATGAAATGCACAGGAGTCAAATCCGTTGGCTTCTTTTTTCTACCATATAATTCAAATTCATAAAGTGAATATCCCCACATAGTAGCCTGTTTCAACCCTTGCATTTTCACATAACGAGTACGAACAGGTTTTATCTTAATCTCTTCGACACCGCCTTTAGAGTCCTCATTGATATGGATTTCTTTCCAGTTTATTGCATCATCCGAAATCAACAGTTTATAAGCTTTTGCATGAGCAGCCTCCCAGTTCAATATGACAGAGGCTATTTCAGTAGGTTCACCCAGATCAACATAAATCCATTCTTCATCACGGGGTTCACTCGCCCAACGACTGCCATCACTGGCATCAATCGCGGCACTTGGTTCTCCGGCATCTGCCGAAATGGAGGAAGCAACCGCTTTCTTACCGAAAGCAAGGTTGTCTGTTGTAAAATTCAGATGGAAACAATAGGAATCCTTATTAGCGGCGGCATCCAAAACTACAGACTGGCTATAACGCCCCATTTCTTTCCCATCCAGATTATAGACTTTACCTGTAGCCGTAAGTCCTTTCTGCTCTTTCAAAGTGGTATTGATCACTTTTACACTATTATCAGCATAACTCCACTGAATATGAACCGGTTCACACGCCTTTCTGATTCCCCAGTAAGCCCCCGTCAAGTCATAATAATAATCATAGGTTTGCCATACCAATGAAGGATAAGCCGACTGCCCCATCCAAGTCAATATGCCGGAAGCATCTTCCCAAATATGATGTTGAAAGCCTTCGTACATCGCTTTATTCACCTCAACATTCACTAATTGAGCTTTCCGGCAAAAATCTTCAATACCTTTCGCTTTACCATAATTGAACTCTACGGTAGAGAAATATTTGTCGGGACTGGCGTTCCCCGCCGAATTGCCAAAGAAATGCTTGTCCCACATTTCATTACGTGGCCACCAATCTTTTTCGGGCATAAATTTCTTAAAGCTATCGAAAGTAGTAAAGACAGCTGTACCTATTTCTGTACGGAATCCCCATCCTTTGGTTATATTGGCACCATATCCATAAGGGGCTTTGGTAAAATACCAGTTAGGATGAGAGTTAGTCCAAGGTCCACTCCCGGAAAGGCCGTCACTATGGGAATTGGCATGATAGGCCCGATCACCCCCATCGTATGTTCTAACGTCTTCCTCCAGCCACTTATTAAGAGGCGGTAACGGATACCCCTCATTATCACCACACCACACTGCAATACAAGCATGATTACGCAAACGCTTGATCTTTTCCACTGCATTCATATTGAAAGCAAAAACATCATCCGGAAGATTCGAATTTGAATTTAACCAGAAGTCGTCCCACACCATAATGCCGTATTTATCGCAAGCTTCATAAAACTCATCATCCGTAACCGAACCGATCCAATTGCGTATCATATTAAAATGCATCTCATTGTGAAGTTTCAATTTAAGATCATATTCTTCACCCCGACAACGCAACATATATTCGCTCATTCCCCAGTTTCCTCCTTTTACATAAACAGGTTCACCATTTATTTTAAGATGAAGCACACCGTCAACCAGCTCGGAACCGTATTCACGAATACCAAATGTAATATTCTGTTTATCAGAAGCCTTACCATTCACCATATAAGTCAGTTCGCAGGTATAAAGATTTGGCTGTCCGTAACCATTAGGCCACCACAAAGCAGGATTCTGAATTATAAATTGACTGAACTTGCTATCATCCAGAAGAAAAGTCCGCTGTTTGCCTGCCTCAATTACCAAATCTTCGGTAAATTCAATGTTGCCCGGCTGAATGATACCTTTCAACACTCCTTTCTGCTCTATATCTGTATGATTCCGTAGTTCCAACTGCAAGCTTAAAACCGCTTTGTTTTTAGAAGGAACTTTCGAACGTATCCAAGGATCGACGATAGACACTTCGCCGGTTTTTGTCAAATAGACGTCGTCAGTAATACCAGTCAAAAGACCGGGAACATAAGGCATCCAATCCCAGCCGGCACATGACATATAAGTAGGACTTGCATAATTGGGAACCGGAGTGCCTACCCAATGCACAAGGACGGCAAGCACATTCTTACCGTTTTTTGACAGCAAATCGGTTATATCGAAATTCCCCCGATGCATAAATCCATCAAGCAATCCGAGACGCGTCCCATTAAAAAATATTTCTCCTTTACGGTTAACCCCTTCAAAATTTAGCCATACCCTTTCTCCGTTTTCCACCTCCGGCGAATTAAACTCTGTACGATACCAGAAGTTACGGTCATATTTTGCTTTATCGACTTTATACGCATTATCAGCAAAATTCGGATCAGGCTCCAGTCCTTCTAATACATACGAACCAAACACCGTTCCCGGCACAGTTGCTTTGACCCAATCCCTCGTGTCATATCGGGTAGTCATCATATCAGAAGGATGCTCAATTTCTGCCTGAGCTTTCACTTTCCATATCGTCAGATTTCCATCACTATTCAATGAAATTTTTACTTTTTGTGCATGAACGGTGATACCAGTAAATAATAAAACAAGTAACAGTGTAGTCTTCCAAATATTCATATCTTCTATTTCTTTTTCACATTACAGATCAGTATATGAACGATTAATCGCTCATATACCCCTAAAAAAGAAATCAGATAGTCATATTATTATATTTTGTATTCCTCTATCTTCCTGTACAAAGTGGTAAGACCGATCTTCAGCAAGCGGGCAGTTTCCGTCTTGTTGCCTTTCGTATATTCCAGGACGCGGGCAATATGCCTTCGTTCCATAGCAGCCAGTTCAAAACTACCGATATTATCATCCGAACATTCATAATGAGTATTCTGAATCTCCAACGGAAGATCGCACACATCCAGATGCCCGCCTTCGCAGACAATCAGACTCCGTTCTATCACATTCCGCAATTCACGGATATTTCCTTTCCAGGGTTGCTGTTCCAACGCATGAAGAAAAGCAGGAGTCATCTCATTGACCGTATACGAAAGTTTCTCGGAAAAGCTCTTTGCAAAGGCAGTGGCAAGAATTCTGATATCACCGGTACGTTCGCGAAGTGCCGGCAGATGTACCTGAAATACCGAAAGACGATAAAACAGGTCTTCACGGAAACGTCCCGCTTTGATTTCCTCTGTCAGATTGCGGTTGGTAGCAGCAATAATACGAACATTCACGTGCGTCGGTTTCGTATCTCCTATCTTTATATATTCGCCTGTTTCGAGAATACGCAGCAATTTGGCCTGTAGTTCAAAAGCCATTTCTCCGATTTCATCCAAAAAGATCGTACCGTTGTTGGCTTCTTCGAAGAGTCCTTTCTTGTCCTTCAAAGCTCCGGTGAAGGACCCGGCTTTATGCCCGAACATTTCACTCTCCAGCAGTTCCTTACTGAAAGACGAACAGTTCACGGCAACAAAGCTCTGTTTGCTCCGCTTACTATTATAATGTATGGCTTGTGCAAATACTTCTTTTCCGGTCCCCGTTTCTCCGGTCAACAACACCGGAACATCAGTCACCGAAACCTTCTGTGCCAGCATAACAGCTTCTTTCAGCACTTTCGATTCTCCCAGAATGGAATCAAAAGAATATAGCTGACTGACTTTCTTTTCCAGTTTCTCTAACCGGACATTCATCTTAGCCTTCTCAACGGCACGACTGATCAGAGGGATAATCTTATTATTATCGTCCCCTTTGGTTATATAATCAAATGCACCGTTCTTGATTGCCTGCACTCCGTCGGGTATATTACCGTGAGCGGTAAGAAGAATGACTTCCACATTCGGAGCTGTCTTTTTAATGTTCAACACCAGATCGACTCCGTTTCCATCGGGAAGAAAGACATCACACAAAGCCACATCCGGCTGTTGAATTTCCAACTGCCTGATAGCTGCCTTGCAATCACCCGCCTGACACACCTCATAACCCTCCAGTCCGAGCATACGAGCCAACAGGCTACGAATCTGAACCTCATCGTCAATGATAAGAATTTTACTCATAATTAATTTATAAAAAATGAAGAAAGACAAACAGGGTGCGCAAATATAAGTCTTTTTTCTATGATCCAAGAACAATTCTCCCTACTTTATTGTTATTTCCACAGGAAACTATTTACGCAACAAACTTATGAAGATCATTATTATTGGAGGCGTTGCCGGAGGAGCTACCACTGCTGCCCGGATCAGACGCACAAACGAAGCAGCTGAAATCATCCTTTTAGAAAAAGGAAAGTATATCTCTTATGCCAATTGCGGACTGCCGTATTACATCGGAGGCGTGATCAAAGAACGGGAAAAACTGTTTGTACAGACGCCCGAAGCATTTTCTACGCGCTTTCGTGTAGACGTACGAACTGAAAATGAAGTAATCTTCATCGACCGGAAGAGAAAAACAGTAACGGTAAGACAAAGTAGCGGAGACACTTACGAGGAAAGCTACGACAAATTACTGATATCGACCGGAGCCTCCCCTGTACGTCCTCCCCTGCCGGGAATCGACCTGAACGGAATCTTCACACTCAGGAATGTAGCCGACACAGACCGAATCAAAGAATATATCAACAGTCATGCTCCCCGAAAGGCTGTTGTCATCGGAGCCGGATTTATCGGGCTGGAAATGGCAGAGAACCTGCACGCACAAGGAGCTAAAGTTTCTATTGTGGAAATGGGCAATCAAGTGATGGCTCCCATCGACTTCTCCATGGCATCCCTTGTACACCAGCATTTGATGGACAAAGGAGTGAACCTGTATCTGGAGCAGGCAGTAGCTTCTTTCGAAAGAGACGGAAAAGGATTGAAAGTCATCTTCAAGAACGGACAGTCCATCTCTGCCGACATCGTTATCCTTTCCATCGGCGTACGTCCGGAAACGACACTGGCACGTGCCGCAGAGCTGAAGATCGGCGAAGCCGGAGGAATCGCCGTCAACGACTACCTGCAAACGTCGGACGAATCGATTTACGCCATCGGTGACGCTATCGAATTCCGCCACCCGATCACCGGAAAGCCGTGGCTCAATTACCTTGCTGGTCCCGCCAATCGTCAGGGACGAATTGTCGCAGACAACATTCAGGGAGCACACATCCCTTATGAAGGAGCCATCGGAACTTCCATTGCAAAAGTATTCGACATGACTGTTGCTTCTACCGGATTACCCGGCAAACGATTGCGGCAGGCAGAAATCAATTATATGTCTTCGACCATCCATCCGTCCTCTCACGCAGGATATTACCCGGATGCCATGCCGATGAGTATTAAAATCACTTTCGACCCGAAGACAGGTAAACTGTACGGCGGACAGATCGTCGGCTACGACGGTGTAGACAAACGAATTGACGAAATCGCGCTTGTCATCAAGCATGAAGGTACGATCTATGATCTGATGAAAGTGGAGCAGGCTTACGCCCCTCCGTTCTCTTCTGCCAAAGATCCGGTAGCCGTTGCAGGATACGTAGCCGAAAACATCATAACCGGGAAAGTACAACCCGTCTATTGGAGACAGTTGAGGGATATCGAGATGGAAAACAATTTCCTGCTGGATGTACGTACTCCTGACGAATTCTCGCTCAATACACTGCCGGGTGCAGTGAACATTCCGCTGGACGAACTGCGTGACCGGCTGGATGAACTGCCGAAAGACAAGATGATCTATACATTCTGTGCCGTCGGCCTCAGAGGATACCTTGCTTATCGCATTCTGGTACAGCATGGATTTGAAAAGGTACGCAACCTTTCCGGAGGATTGAAAACATACCACGCTGCCGCAGCACCCATCATCCTGAGAGAAGAAAGTGAGAACGAAGTACCTGCACAACCGAACGCAAACATACAACAGCCGGCAGATGCGCAACCTCAAAAGACAGTTTCACCAGTTGAAGCAGTGAAGACAATCCGTGTAGACGCTTGCGGACTGCAATGTCCGGGGCCGATTCTGAAAATGAAAAAGACAATGGATTCGCTGGTTTCCGGCGACCGGGTAGAAATTACCTCAACCGATCCGGGATTCCCACGTGATGCTGCCGCATGGTGCAACTCGACAGGAAATCAGTTGATTTCCAAAGAAACAGCAGGAGGAAAATCTGTAGTAGTGATCGAAAAGGGCGAACCTAAATCCTGCAATATTGTTACCTCCTGTGAAGGCAAAGGAAAAACTTTCATCATGTTCAGTGATGATTTAGACAAAGCTTTAGCTACCTTTGTGCTCGCTAATGGCGCAGCTGCCACCGGACAAAAGGTAACGATCTTTTTCACCTTCTGGGGACTGAACGTTATCAAGAAGCTGCATAAGCCGAACGTCGAAAAAGATATCTTTGGAAAAATGTTCGGCATGATGCTCCCTTCCAGTTCCCGAAAGCTGAAACTCTCTAAAATGAGCATGGGAGGAATAGGAGGAAAAATGATGCGGTACATCATGAACCGGAAAGGAATCGACTCTCTGGAGTCCTTACGCCAACAAGCTCTGGAGAACGGTGTGGAATTTATCGCCTGCCAAATGTCCATGGACGTCATGGGAGTGAAACAGGAAGAACTTCTAGACGAAGTGACAATAGGCGGAGTAGCAACATACATGGAACGGGCGGATAATGCAAATATCAACCTGTTTATATAGAAAAAGAACAAACAAAAAAACAAGTAGCATATGAAGACAATATGTGTAATGCGCGATGTATTCAAAGCAATGGCAAGATTTGAAGATGCATTTGAAAAAGTGTATCAGGTATCATTAAATGAAGCGATGATATTATGTGCCCTGCAAGAAGCCTCGCCCAATAATATGACGGCCACGAGCCTGTCCAAACGAACGGAGCTGACACCCTCGCACGCTTCAAAGATGCTCCGGATTCTGGAAGAAAAAGAACTGATTGTCAGAACACTCGGAGAAGAGGACCGGAGACTGATGCAGTTCCATCTCAGTCAGAGCGGTAAAAAACTAGTCCGACAATTAGCACTTGAAAAAGTGGAAATACCGGAATTACTGAAACCGCTATTCGAATCGGTAGATTCCTAAATCAAGCAGCCCGATACATGTAATATCGGCTTGCAGAAGAATAAAACGGTGAACCGCCTCATATATTACAGGTTGTTCACCGTTTCTCGTTTCGTCATTCTTCAAGCCACCCTCTAAGAAGAGACATCACTTTCTGCTTCTGATCTTCGGACATTGTACCGATGCGTGCAAGATGACTGCCTCCCGGCTCTACAAAAACATGAATATTCTTTTTATTCTTCAGCCATGTTACTCCGGCAGCTGTCCAGGGATCATTCTGACCATAGATAAAAATCATCTTCGGATCGTTCTTCTTCAAGAACCGCACAATCTTATTGCTCAATGTCTTATCGAATTTCATCTTCCGCATATCTTCCGGCAACATCAGTCTTCTCAGATAATCCTTGCTGGTCTTTATAGAAAGGTAAGGTTTAAAAGGAGCGATATCGTATCCATAATACCCCAATTCGCGGGCAGCCTGCACGAAGAAAGAAAGAGTCGGGCTGTCTACTATAAAATAAGAAGGTCCGCTGATTGCCAGCAAATGATCCAGCAGTGTATCGTCAGAAGCCGAGGTTTCTGGTATACTACGGATATCCGTTCCCCATTGCCAGATAGAGAAAGAGTATTCCAGCACACAGAAATCGTATATTTCTTCCAGAGGAGCGCGGAATGTATAGTTCTTTTCAGTACACATTTTTTCAAAACGGGGCAACAAACGAGCCTTTCGCTTCAATACTTCCAACTGGAAATCTTCTATTTTTTTCCTATCGGCTTCCGTACCTACCCGGCGGAGGAAAGGTTCGTGCCGACCGTCTTCACGCGCATAACAAAGAGGAGCAACATAAGGCACGGAAACATCCACATCGTCGGGGAAGAAAACACGGTATAATAAGGAGGTCTGCCCACCCTTGCTGATCCCCGTACTGATCCATTTGCCAGGATATAAAGTCTTGAAAGCGGTTGTCACGGCATGCAAATCCTCGGCAGAATTCTCTGCGGTCAGGTATTGCCAGTCGCACGGTTCGGGAGTGGATTCGAGAAAGTAGCGATGCTCCACAAAGATCATATTGGCATCGAACAATTCAGAAAGTTCTTCCCGATAAGTGGGGCGCAAAGCATACCCTGCCCCATATCCTTCAGTGACAATCACTGTGGGACGGTCATAACCGACGTGTCCCACAATCACCCGCTGGCGGAAACTTCCCTTTTCGGGATGTCGATGATCCAGCGGCTGAGTCAGGTACATTACATACTTTTCCGGGAAGCGGCTGGTGTCGAGCAACTTTATTCCGCTGACGGACTTATTTTTTTCGATCTTCTGAATAAACGATTCCTGCGCCGACAATGAGACGGGCGCAACTGCGATCAGCAGCACGATTGAGAACCATACGAAAAGAGGTATCCGAATGTGTTTCATAAGCATTTGAGTGTTAATTTTCTCGCAAAGATAATCATTTGCACGAACCTTTTTACACATTTCTTGTTGTTTGTAACAAAAGCCCCAAGGTACCAGGGCGTGATTTTTATATAACCTAAACATTATAAAAGATATGAAGAAATTAATTCCTATTTTATTGGCGGTCTTTGCACTCGCTTCTTGCGAAAAAGACCCGGACATGGGTAAGCTGGATGACAACTATCTGGTATACACTAACTACGACAAGCAAGCCAACTTCAAAGACTTCAGCACATTCTATCTGGCTGACAAAATCTTGGTTATCTCTGACAGCAAAGAACCGGAATATCTCGAAGGAGAAGGCGCTGAGCAAATTCTGGCTGCTTACACAGAAAATATGGAAGCGAAAGGTTATCAACCGGCTGCCGATAAAGAAAGTGCCGATCTTGGTATTCAGGTAAGCTACATCGCAAGTACTTATTATTTCACCGGCTACACACAACCTGAATGGTGGTGGGGATATCCCGGCTACTGGGGACCCAGCTACTGGGGTAACTGGGGCGGATGGTACTATCCGTACGCTGTGACCTACAGCTATAGCACCAACTCATTCATTACAGAAATGGTGAACCTGAAAGCAGATGAAGGTGAAGGCAAAAAACTTCCTGTAGTCTGGACAAGCTATCTGACTGGATTTGAAACAGGCTCTAAAGCTATCAACCGCACTCTTGCTATTGAAGCAGTGAACCAGTCATTCACTCAGTCACCTTATCTTACTAACAAATAAACAACTACAACTGTTATGAAAACAAGAAAGAATATATATTTCAAGGTAGTGGCGCTAGCAGCCATTGCCATCGCCTTTGCCATGCCGGCTAAGGCACAGCTATCAGACAATGGATATGCTAATATAGACTGGCAGTTCAATGTTCCATTGAGCAATAATTTTGCAGACAAAGCCAGCGGTTGGGGTATGAACTTTGAAGGTGGTTATTTCGTTACTCCTAACCTGGGTCTGGGTCTTTTCCTGAACTATCACAGCAACCACGAGTATATTCCTCGCGAAACATTCAAGATAGGTGCAGGTGACGTTACAACTGATCAGCAACACACAATGTTCCAGTTGCCTTTCGGTGCTGCCGCCCGCTACCAATGGAATCGCGGTGGAGCCGTACAACCTTATGTCAGTGCAAAATTAGGTGCTGAATATGCTAAGATCCGTTCCAACTTCAATATGTTGGAAGCCAGAGAAAACAGCTGGGGATTCTACGCTTCTCCTGAAGTAGGTGTCAATGTATTCCCTTGGGTTTACGGACCGGGTCTGCACTTTGCTCTGTACTACAGCTATGGTACCAATAAGGCTGATGTACTGCATTACAGTGTAGACGGACTGAACAACTTCGGTTTCCGCGTGGGTGTTTCATTCTAACCCGAGCAACTACTTGATTTTACATTAATAAGCAAGAGCCCCTCTACTTCGGCAGAGGGGCTCTTCATTTTTTATTTGCTTTGAATCGCTTTATAAATTGCATCCTGTATCTGTTCGCGAATTTCCAGACGGCTTAGCTTCCGGTTGGTTACGTCCGGATAAATCCGGTTGCTCAGAAATACATAAACCAAGCCATTGTCGGGGTCTACCCAGGCACACGTTCCGGTAAATCCGGTATGACCGTATACTTTTGCCGGTGTATGCTTTCCGCAAGGGCTCTTTTCCGGATTACGGGTATCCGGTTTGTCAAATCCAAGTCCGCGACGGCTGATTTTGGAAACTTCCGTTGTAAACAACTGGCAGGTTTCCTTGCTTAAATAACGCTGTCCGTTCAACTCACCACCGTTCAGCAACATCTGATAAACCTGTGCCACTTCACGTGCATTCGAGAACAATCCGGCATTTCCCGAAACGCCTCCCTGGAAAGCGGCAGCCTCATCGTGCACAAATCCCTGAAGGGTAGTCTTACGCAAGAAGCGATCGACAGAAGAAGGTACAACTTCCGATTTCGGAAAGCGGCGCAAAGGAAGGTATCCTGTACGTTCCAGTCCCATCGGTTCATAAAGTTCACGTTGCAAGTAGGCATCCATCGGCATTCCCGCAAGTTTCTCAACTAAAAGACGCAACAGGATAAAACCGACATCGCTGTATCGGTAAGTTTTAGGTTTCATCGGTGCGTCTGCAATCTTCTTCTCCATTTCCTTGAAGAAAGAAGGATTCAGCCACAGACTATCACAGATTTGCAAGGTGTAATCTCCGGTTTTAACCTTTGAAACATATTCCTTTTTAAATGCAAAATTAGGATTCGCCCATGTGGAAGTTCCCAACTGCAACGGATGCCGTGCATCTTTGCGGGACATAAACAGTCTGCCTTCATAACTATCTTCATCGATGGCTTCCCGATAAAAAGCAATTCCGGGCGGCAAGCCGGACTGATGGTAAAGCAGTTCCTGAATGGTTATGTCTTTCTTGTTAGTACGCTGAAGGAAAGGCAGATAGTCTGCAATTCTGTCCGTCAGATTAAAACGTCCCTTATCGTAAAGTTTCATTAAAGCAAGCACTGTACCAGTAGTCTTGGAGAGTGAAGCCAAGTCATAGATATCGGTCGGCTGCACACGTGCGCTTCCCGTTCCGGTGTGAGTGCCGAATGTCTTGTCTACCATCACATGCCCCTCTTTCATCACGATCACCTGGCAACCGGGATAAGCTCCCTGACGTACACCGTCCAAAGCGATCGAATCAATTCGTTGCAGGGCGACAGAAGAAAGCCCATGTTCTTCCGGAATAAAATGCAAAGGTGTTTTCGGAGTAATCGTGACACCGTCTCCTGCCTGAAAGAGTTCTCCAAGACTGGCCGATAATCTTCCGTCCGCCGTAGCTTTGGCAAAGAGCACATCCGCCACCTGCCGCTGCACATCTTCATTAGGGCTGTGTCCCAGCACCACTGCCGAGGCACGGGCAACCGCACGCTGTATCTGCAACATCATCTTACCCTGCGTAAAGAAAGCATAGATGACCGGAGCTTCAGTAGTAAATTTACCGAAGAAGGTCTGATAAGGTGACAGCTTCTGTTCACTTACGGCAACAATAATCCGTTTATAGGCAGCCAATGAGTCCCGTAACCGCTGATTCGCCTCTTCCGTCATACCGGGACGAAGACGGAAACGTGACAAAGAAGTGTATTTCGACAACTGTTCCGCCAATGCATTGGTTTCACCCGCATCACCGACTTCAAGCAATGCCATCGTTTCTTTTTGATTCGTATGCAAAGGAAGAACATGATTTTCATTATTCAGCACAGTAATCGCAGCCAGATTCAACCGACGGATTAAATCACGTGTCTGAGGAGTATTGATCCGTTGTCCCAAACCGGATAACTGGACAAACGGTTTCTTTTTTAGTCCGAGCACATATTTATAAGTCAGTACTTTGCGGCATTTCTCTTCAATATCTTCGCGTGTCAATTCTCCCTTATCAATGGCATCGAGTACGGCGGCTATCTCCTCCTTCAGGTTCCGGGGAGCCAGTACCATATCATTCCCTGCCTTCAGTGCCTGCAGACTGACATTTCCATTCCCCGAAACACCTTTCATGGCAAGTGCATCCGTGAAGATCAGTCCTTTGAAAGCAAATTCTTCTGTCAGCAGATCGTAAACGATATTACGGGATAAAGAAGAAGGAAGTCCGCCTATCGGTTCAATAACCGGCACTTGCAGGTGTCCGACCATCATACCGCTCAATCCGGCACGGATCGCTTCTTTAAAAGGATGGAGCTCTACACTGTCCAGACGTTCGCGAGTGAAGGGAAGTACCGGAAGTGTTTTGTGCGAGTCTACATCCGTATCACCATGTCCGGGGAAATGCTTGCAGACGGATAGTACGCCTCCGCCTTCCAAACCGGAAGCATAAGCTACTACCTTATCCGCCACCCGTACGGGGTCTTCACCGAAGGAACGGGTATTGATGACCGGATTCTTAGGGTTGATATTCACATCCGCCACCGGAGCAAAGTTGACTTGTACACCTAGCTGTACACATTGGCGTGCCATCTCGCGACCATATTCATAGATTAATTTATTATCCTGAATACATCCGAGCACCATATTTCGGGGAAAGACAGGAGTACCACGCAGACGCATTGCCAGCCCCCATTCTCCGTCAAAAGTGATCATTAACGGTAACTTTGCCATGCGCTGGGCCCGATTAGTCAGTTCCGCCTGGGTCTGCATCTTCCCACCGGAAAACAGCAGTCCGCCGACTTTATAGGTATCGACGGCATCCTTCAGCAGTATCTGGTTGCGCTTGGTATCTACCGGAGCAATCGTATATATAAACAACTGACCGACTTTCTCTTTAAGCGTCAGCTTATTCATAATGGAGTCTACCCATTGTTGACAACGGACATCTTGTTTAGCTTTATAAAGTAGTAAAGGTTCTACGGGAGTATCTATTGCTTCTCCCCTGGCCTTGACAGGAAGAAATAGCAGGATAGCCAGTATATATGTTAGTAATCTCATTTTTTATTCAAGGTCAAATCTAGTCGTCCAACATAAATTCCATTCTTTCCGGTGTGCATAACGGGGACATTTTTCCCGTCTATGTTCAGATAATTCTTGGGGCTTTCCATAAAGGTATGAGAATGCCCACCCAGAATAACATCGATATTACGGGTGTTGGCTACCAGCTTCTCATCCATCTGAATACCCAGATGTGACAGGCATACAATGACATCGCATCCTTCTTCTTTCAGTTGTGCGGCAATGTCATTGGATACGGCGATCGGGTCTTTATAGATTACCCCTTCGCATTTATTGGCCTGTATCAGTCCTTCCGGCTTCGCTCCCAACCCGAAAACTCCGATCTTCAAGCCGAAACGATCCAAAATGACATAAGGTTTTACGATATCTTTGAGTACTGTGGCATCAAGATCATAGTTGGCACATACTACCGGAAACTTGGCTAATTTAAATAGACGAGCCATGTTGTCCAAACCGAAATCGAACTCGTGGTTACCGATTGTCATTGCATCGTATCCCATTTCATTCATCAGGGTGACTTCTACCTCACCTTTAAACATATTATAATAAGGAGTGCCTTGCGAGATATCGCCGCAATCGAACAGCAGTACATCCGGATTTTCTTTGCGGAACTGCTGCAGGAAACTTGCCCGACGGACAAATCCACCCTGACCGTAGTTCCGGTCGCCTTCCTGAGTCATAGGTTCAATCCGGCTGTGTACATCACTGGTTTGCAGTATGATTAGTTTTTTTGTTTCTTGGGCAGTTGCCAATGCAGGTAGTAAAAGGAGGAAAAGCATCAGCCACTTTCCGGTTCTTCCTTTGAATATATTCAAGACGGAAGTTATATGATTATGAGTTGTCATAAAATACTGAGATTTCATTGTAAGCCTTGGTTATTTATTCTCTTTTCATTTTTTTATTTCCGGTCGGATGCCGGAACAACGGTGATACGTCCATCCAGTTTAGAGGTAATCTTCTTGCCTGCAGCTGTCTGTTGCCTTACGTAGTCGAGGAACAGTCCGCGCAATGTCAATCCATCCGGACATTCACGCTTATCCGCATTGATAAAGGGAGTGAGTCCGTCGTTTCCGTCCGCCAGATAGTCAATGGTAGCTACGGTATAGTCTTTGTCATCTTCGATCTCTTTTTCCTGTACGGTTGCTTTCAGAAGTTTTCCGTCTTTTGTTATTTCCAGATGTGCTCCGCTCAGTCCTTCACCGTGCAAAGAAGCTATGACTTCCATCAGTCTTTTTATTTCCGTACCTTTCATCGTCAGTACGCAGAGAGAATTTTCAAAAGGAAGTATTTCGAAAACAGCATCGACTGTGATATTACCCTGTGGAAGTATGTTGCGCAAACCGCCCATATTCATGATTCCAATATCGGCAGGATGCTTCAGTACACGCTCTGCAGAGAGTCGTAGCACTTCGGCAACCAGGTTGGAAAGCAAGCTCTCAGGACGTCCTTTGTCCATCGTCATCTCGCTGACGCCAATCACCTCATACATCATCTTATCTATTTTTTCTTTGTAGGGTTTAAGCAGGGCGGCAGCCTTTTCGTCGGGATGAGCATCCCAGGTTGAATCCATACAAATCCGGGTTCCTTCTATCTGGGCAACTTCATAATTTGCCTGAACTTCACGGGTAGATTGGCAGGAAGTGAATAGGATTAGTCCTGTCAGAATAGCTCCCGAAGTATACTTTACGTAATTTCGTTTCATCTTCTTTCTTTTGTTTATGCTACAAATGTACATTTTATATTTTAAAGTCATGCGGAAGAAGAAGAAACTTATAGCAAGTTTAGTCCTATTTCAAGGGGAATTAGCTGCAAAATGCACTTAAAAATGTTAATTGAAAGTATTCTGAGGCAGGGTTGATTTAATTAAAAAAAAGGACGTTCCCAGGGAAAAAGGGGAAATTAGGAACGTCCTTTGAATAGAGTTAGCGAAAAGTCTGGTCTTTCACAAGTACAGACCTTTCCTCTCTTCACTAAAATAAACTAAGGACTATAGTGGGGAAATCCTTAGTGGGGAAAAACGACTATCAGCTTCTTCACAGGAGCGCATAATCGCAAAGTAGTCGCATTCGGTACTTATTCCATCAATGATATTTCTACACCATTAGAAATTCTTTTGTACCGATGAAGCAACATATTTTTTAGAATATCTTCTTATAATATCTTGTTAATAACTTTGTTTATTCGGCGATACAGATACTCACACGATTTTCTTCTGGTGCTTTATATGGCTGAACAGTGTCTCCTTTGGAATCAACCATAATTCTGTCAGTGGTTATTCCTTTTGCCTTCAAAGCATCCGCAACATTGCCTGCGCGTTTTTCAGACAACGACTTGTTGATTTTAGGATTGCCTGTATTTACATCGGCATAGCCTGTCACTTTAACCTTTGCAGCCGGATTGTTTTGCAGATATTCTACCAACATATCTATTTTTGACTTTTGATCGTCTTGTATCTTCGCTGAGTTCAAAGCAAAGAAGATATCCTGTTTCATTGGCTGTACTACAACTTCTTTCTTCGGCTGTGGCTGTTCCACCACGGGAGCAGGCTTCGGTTGTTCCACTACTACAGGTTCTGCTTCGTAATATACAGGTTTAGTTTCCGTATAGCCTTTACCAAATTTAATATTCAAACCAATGAGAGCATTGAACTGCCAGTCAGCATTTCCTGCCTTCTTTGAGTTGAACTTGTCGGACAAGACATTTGCATTACCTTCGATGTTGATGGACAAGCGATCATTCAGACGCAGATTACATCCTAAACCCATGCGCCCGGCAACGAGAAACTTTCCGTCCTGCCAAAGATATTCCATCTCATAGGTTCGTGTATCCAGTGCATTCGCCTCATCGTTATCAAAACCACGATTTAATCCTCCTCCGAGAAAGACATAACCATTGAATACACGTTTGGGATTAAAACCACAAAACAATGTGCTAAGATCAGAAACGATGTCAATGTTACCTTGCAAATATTTGTACTGGTAATCCTGTTGCGGAGAAACCCAGCCTCCTTTTGCCTGCCATCCGCTGACACCAACACGTGCCCGCCATGCAGGAGCAAACTGATAACCTACGTTTATCGCTGCTGCAGGAGATATAAGATCACTAAACTTAGCTTCGCCAAGTGTGTGAGCAGCACCTACTTGCACTTGCATAAACCAATGAGGTTTGAATTCAGTTTTACCTTCTTCTTTTATTCTTTGTTCTTGTGCGGAAATGACTGTACTACTTAATAGTAAGGCGAATACAGGCATCCACAATTTCTTTATGTTCATGCTTATCTTTTCTTTTTAATATGATACTGCATTAACTTTATTAAAGAAGGGTATCCTTCTTTTGAAAAAGATACCCTTCTTATCTTTGTCGATATTGCTATCGTGAGAGATCAATCAATTACTGGTGAGTCGGAGTAATTGTTAATGTTACTGTGCTGGTTACTTCACCGAACGTATATTTAACCGTTACAGGAATAAACAGTTTGAATGGTGCATTTATAGTAAACTTACCGTTTGCATAAACAAGGTCACCATACGTTATGTCACCACCTATTTTCTGAAGATCACATGTGTAATTAATTGACATGTTAGGTGCAACGTCCTTCAACAGTTTTGGTGCAGCTTCGCTTGCATTCAATGTTGTCATGATCTGATCCTTATCAATTGAAATTGCACTACCAGTAACTCCATAATAAGTATAGAAATCGATAGGCGCTACAGCAAACGCTTGACCTCTCCAGTCTGTCAAACCAAGTAACTTGCTCATGTCGATCTTAGCAGTTCCTGTAGTTGCATCCTGCAATTCGGCAGACTTCAAGTCAACTACATTGATAGGACGCAAGAACTTCACATCAAATTTGTTACCAGTCAACGGTAAGATTTCATCGCATTCGTTAGTTACCACAATTTCAATACCTACAGTGAACGGATCCACGTTGTAAGCAGACTTATTCAACAATGCTTGTGCATTCTCGTCAGCCTTATTGTAAGTAATAATACCGTCAGCATCAATTGTAGCAATCTTAGTTGCAGTAGCACTATTCTTGCTAGCATTCAATTGAGTACCGTTAGCTGTTACAGTGAATGTGTATTTATCAGTTCCGATAGTTACATCCTTAGCTCCTGAGAAGATAAACTTCGCAGTCAACTTATCCTTCGTAAATGATGGGAAGTTCGCTTCTGTAACGTCAGAAACAACAACCTTACGACCTTCAAATACATCAAACAGATCAAGTTTGAAGTCTGTTACTGCTACAGTAACCGGTTCTTTCACATCAGCTTTTACATAAGACTTATCAGGTGACCAAGCTTCAGTAATCTTCTGGTCATTCTTAATTACTCCACTAGGCATTGCGATGCTTGCTTTCATCGTAATTGTGATATCTCCACGAGTTCCGTCTACTGATTCATAAGTCACAGTAGCGAACATCTCTGTCTTCGACTTTTTAACAAGAGCCAAAGCTTCTGCCGGAGTTACTGTCCACTCTACTACTGTAGTAGCAATAGCTTCAGGATCCGTTACTTCTGTTACTGTTCCTGTACTTCCTTCACCCAAAGCGATAGCACCTCCATCATCTTTCTTCAATGTATATGCTGTATGGAAGTCAGGCTTGTTCAACTTCGCTTCAGCATAAACATCATTCATGTTGAGGTAAGTCAATTTGGCAACATTGTTCTCACAACCATAGTAATAAGTATCTTTAGTGAATACTTTACCGAATCCGTCAATTGTACCCTTAACAATCTTTGTCTTAATCCATCCTACAGCAACTACCTGATTAGGAACCTTAGTGGTATCTACCAATTCTACACGTAACAATGGCTCGCGATGTTCAGTTGCTTCAGAATCCTGACCTTTATATTCAGGGTTAATAATACCTTTAGCAGCATCACTACCATTAAAGAATGAGTTCTGTTCTGTCTCATTATTAGCTCCACCAATGTAATTGGAAGCAGTGAAGACATATTTCAGACCGTTATCTTTAATATTAGTCATCTTAACTAATTCAGTACCATTGTTTTCTTTATAATAAGTAGAGATTTTATCTGCTAATTTAAGTGTACCATCTGTAGCTACAGTGTAATCTGCATTTGCATCAATAGCTTCTTGTGCCTTACCGGCATTAGCATTAGGAGTAGAACCAGTACGAGAAATGCTTTGTCCATATAAGATTACGTCTTCTGCATCAATTTTGGTTTCTAGAACGAAGTCGCTCATAAGTACCTTATATATACTAGCGTAATCAGAGGTAATTACTTTAGCTTCGTCAGCACCAATAGCTTTGGTCTGAGCCTGCAAAGCATATACAGCTACCTTACCAGAATTCAGTGCCGGTATCTTTTCTGCATCTGCATCCATTGCAACTTTAAGATAACGTTGTCCGTCTTCGGTTACGACATCTGATTTCTTTATATTAGCAGTTGGATCCATTGCAGCAGCACGAGAAACTGGATAATAATCCTTATCGCCTGAAAGGAATTTCAGGCTTTCAATCTGTGCCATTGAAACGCTAGCCGGATTCATGTGGTAATATGCCCAGATTTGCGGAGTAATATAAGAAAGTGTAGGATTAGACTTATATGTTTCACCGGTTTCTGACGGTTTAGCGTACGCATTTTGAGACCATGCATTATAAGTCAAGTTGTTAGCTTTCAATGCAGAGATTCCACCCACATAGCAAGTGGGCTCAAATACTAATCCCTTCAAAGGTATAGCGTCTATGACAGAGAATTCACCAGTAACTTCTTTACCGTTTTCGATCGTTACAATTCTATATCCTGTAACGACTCCTTTTTCATCAAGGATAGCAGTAATAGATCCTTTTGCGGTCTCAGGAATCGCAACAGAAGTTTTTGTGCCATCATAATAAACATAGCCATCTTTTACAGTCAGTAACAATGGATCAAATTCCTTATACGTCGGAATTTCAGGGATTTCAGGAATGTCGATAGTACCAGAACTAACTTCTTTACCATCCTTCTTCAAAGTAATCTTACCATCCTTTGTCACATCAAGAGTATACGATGGCAATTCTTCAGGCATTGGTATAGTGTACTCTTTACTATCCGCACCAGTCACTGTTAATTTGCCTGTAGATGCATCATACACCACAGACTTCACATAGCCTCCCACTTGAGCTTGCAATTCCGAGAGAGTTTTTTCAATTCCATCGACTCTGGCATTTACCGCATCAATGTCATCATCGTAGTCTTTACAACCTACGAACGATGCACCGGTAGCAAGCGCCAACGCTCCGAAAAACATCACTCTAACAAATTTTTTCTTCATAACTACTTAAAAATTACATTAATAATATATTATTAAACACTAAGTTCAAATAATACTCGCCCGTTACTTCTTAGGTAACGGGATAATGCTTTTTTCTACTCCGGCAGAAGCGTCTGCGGACCATTTTCAATAAATAAGTTATGATATTTTTAACCCCTGCTTTGGAGAGACGGCAGAGGGGAGGGAAATCTTTTGCAAAAATTAGAGAGCAAGGTGTGTTCTTCACAAAAAATCCGCAGTTTTGTTTGATGTGTTTCCTTTTTTTAGTTGTTTATTAGAAATAATATCTTTTTTGTTTGCATGTTTTCCAAAATATGTCCATATTTGCAGCGTGTTTTCTTGCCGTTACCTAAGAAGTAACACCATATTTATCAGCAGCTTATCTTCAAAAACGTTTTTCTAAAGGGAGAGAAAACCGTTGCATTAGCCTCATCAATTTTCTTATTCTTAAAAGGTTTCAGATAAGTCTCTGTTACTGTGATAGATGAATGTCCCATAGCTTCTGAAATGATACCGGGATGCACTTCACTATAATATGCCATCGTAGCCCATGTATGACGGGCAGTATATGAACTTAAGTCAGCAGTCAATCCTAACACTCCTTTCAGAATCACCAGTTGGCTATTAAAATAACGAAGGGCCAGCTGATATTCACGATACGCTTCTTCTGTTCCTTCCTTGCTGGCGATCAGCGAAAAAAGATAAGGAGAGGCAGGATCAGTATTCATGTATTGCCTGATCAGTTTCATTGCTTCGGGCAGAAGAGTTACGGTCAGCATTCTGCCGGTCTTTCTTCGGCGATAAGTCAGGACATTCCCTTCTATATCACGCTTCTTCAAGTAAGCAAGGTCTACGAATGGAATGCCGCGAAGCATAAACATTAATAAAAAGAAGGCACGTGTACGTTGTAAGTCTCTGATTCCGGAATAAAGCTGATTCGGCAGCTTTGCCATCAATCGCTCCATATCCTCTTTGTCCAGTGCACGTTTTCTGTCAGCCCTCGTCCCTGTATAGACATAACGAAAATGATGAGGCACATAAGGAGCAAGATGTCGGTCAACCGCCCGGTTATACACTGCACGCAATGTGCGCATATAGGTGGAAACCGTATTCCAGCTACAATCTTTTCCACGCAAATACGTTTCGAAATTTTTTAGAAACTCCTGATTCACTTTCCGAAAAGGAAGATTCCCACTTCCGTGGAATGAAATGACGGCTCTCATACTACTCCTGTAAATATGGGCGGTCCCATAATTCCCACTTTCCCGCAGCCCATCGGCTACGTCTTTCATGAATGAAATTAAATTCCCCATTATTATACGAATTTAAATGATACTTAAAAGGCTGTTTTAAGAGGAAGAAGATTCCCTTTCCCATGCTTCTTCCATAACACCTTTTCTTTCTATTTCCCTAAATCTTAAAAGACAAAGATAGGGATATATTTGTTCAAAATCCCAAAGTGCTATTGGGCGTGTGACATTTTTGTATATATCTTAAGTTTTATATGGGGAAGAATTATCATCAATGATATGCAATAAAAAGGGACGTTCCCAGGGAAAAAGGGGAAATTAGGAACGTCCCTTGAATAGAGTTAGCGAAAAGTCCGGTCTTTCGCAAGTGCAGACCTTTCCTCTCTTCACTAAAATAAACTAAGGACTATAGTGGGGAAATCCTTAGTGGGGAAAAACGACTATCAATCGCTTCACAGAGACAGATACCCGCAAAGTAGTCGCATCCGTTACTTACGTATCGGTTGAGCAACATGATTTATTCAGCAATACAGATACTCACCCGGTTTTCTTCCGGTGTTTTGTAGGGCTGAACAGTATCACCTTTGGAATCGGCAATGATTCTATCAGGAGTTATTCCTTTTGTTTTCAGAACTTCTGCAACATTAGCTGCACGTTTTTCGGACAGTGTTTTATTGATCTTAGAATTTCCTGTATTAGCATCCGCATAGCCAGTCACTTTTACCTTGGCAGACGGATTCTTCTGCAAATATTCTACCAACATATTGATTTTAGACTTTTGGTCGTCTTGTATCTTAGCCGAGTTCAAGGCAAAAAAGATATCCTGTTTCATTGGCTGTACTACTACCTCTTTTCTAGGTTGTGGCTGCTCTACCACAGGAGCAGGTTTCGGTTGTTCAACAACTACAGGCTCTGCCTCGTAATACACAGGTGGAGTTTCTTTATAACCTTTGCCGAATTTAATATTCAAACCAAGGAGAGCATTGAACTGCCAGTCTGCATTTCCCGCTTTCTTTGAGTTGAACTTGTCGGACAAGATATTAGCATTACCTTCGATATTAATGGACAAATGATCATTCAAACGCAGATTACATCCCAAACCCATACGTCCGGCAACGAGAAATTTTCCCTCGGTCCAAAGATAACCCATTGGGTAACCGGCTGCATCTATTGCAACTGCTTCATCATTGTCAAAACCACGATTAAGACCTGCTCCGGCAAATATATAGCCATTGAATACACGCTTGGGATTGAAGCCGCAAAACAATGTACTCAAGTCAGATACTATATCCACATTGCCTTGAAGATATTTATATTTATAATCCTGCCGTGGAGAAACCCATCTTCCTTTTGCCTGCCATCCGCTGACACCAACACGTGCCTGCCATGCAGGAGCAAACTGATAACCGACATTCACAGCAGCCGCAGGAGATATAAGATCAAAGAATTTAGCTTCACCAACGGTATGAGCAGCACCAACCTGCACTTGCATTAACCAATGGGATTTGAATTCTGTCTTACCTTCTTCTTTAATTCTCTGTTCTTGTGCAGAGACGGCTATACTGCCAAATAGCAAAGCAAAGGTTGCTATCCACAATTTCTTTTTATTCATGCTCATCTCTTTTCTTTAAATATAATACTTATCAAAGAAGGGTACCCTCTCTTATGAAGATACCCTTCTAAAACTATTTACAAGTCAATGTTAGTTCAAATCATTATATGATCCCAAACCTTCAGGAGCATCCAATGTTCCAAGGAATCCTGTAGCCGGTACAGTATACTTAGTATCTGCTTTCTTAACGTATACAGTGATTTCTTGGGTTTGTGTAGTAGTCTGTTCCGGTTGACCCATCCATGAATTCTTTATCGTTACATCGATAATGATTGGTTGATCAACTTCACCAACTAATACACCTTCATCGTTGTTCCATTTCAGCAGACCAACTTCTTTACCATCTTTCTTAAGTATAGAAGCATGTCTCTGTACAATAGCGTCATTCTTATCCGAAAGTTTATAAGAAACTTCTACTTTATGCATCTTGAACAGGCCTTTGCCAATCTCAACATTATTTCTTGCAAACCACGGAGTTTGTGCACTACCATCAAACATCATACCGTTTGTTTCGCCTCTCTTAATATCATACAGTTTGATGAAGCGATAAATAGGCAGATAAGCACCTTCCTTCAGGACAGTAGTATTAGCTTTGTCAACCAAATACCAAGCTGCAGCTGCATTTACCTGAGCATAAACTACAGGATTAACGAACATGATATCAAATTCACTAGTCTTAGTAGCTGATACAATGTTATTGATCTTACGATTAGCTTTCGCTACGTCTTTCGTTTCAATATACTCAACGGCACGGATACGAATCTTCTCACCCATCCATTTCTTATCAAAGATATTCAGGACATGCTTATTAGTAGAAGGATCTGTTGTAAGAGTCATCTCACTTTCAGGAGCTGTAGTTACTAATTCGAAATCCCATTGGCCGCAACCATCCCATGAATCCATAAATCCATCTTCGATAGTAGCTTTCATCAAGAATGGTGCTCCGTAATCTCCAGAAGTCGGTTGACCGTAACCAAGCATATATTCTGTACCCTTCCACATTGACGGGTTATAAGTCCATGTATGTACCGGATCTTTCACTACCAATGTAGTAGTAATAGTAAATGCTTTGTATTTAGGTGCTGTATTTGTTGTAGAATAAGTAAACTTAATCACATAAGTACCTGCACGCAACTGATTCTTCAATCCGAAGTATACATAGTTATTGTCTGTAAGAGGACCACCTTCGATGTTAGAGTAATCGATAGTCAGATTCTTACCTGCCTCATCAGCATTAAAGCTCCAATCACCAAATACAGAACCATCCTTAGTTACTGCAACAGTAGGAGTACCACCACCATAATATTCTACGAATTTAGCTTTACTTACTCCCAGTGCGTTAAAGTATTGGTCGAAGTCGATCTTAAGACCTTCAACAACAGTAGCTTTTGTATAAGCTGTAGTCGCTGCCAACTTCGCACCACCACCGTACAGAGCTGTACAAGCCAACGTCTGTTCTTTCAAGTCTGTATTTACGAAGTCCTTAGTCTCTTGTTCTGTTTCAGTAAATCTGATCTTCATCAACTTACTCATTACCCATTTACCGTCTACCTTCATTTTAACTTTCAGAACAGCCTCACGTTCGATAGCAGCGTCTTGTTTATTGATTACAGAGATTGTACTGCCTTCAACATTCAGATAACGCATTGTCTGATCTACTTCACCTGCCATGAAACTTACCTTCTCAAACTCAAACGTTACATTTTCGAATCCAAGATCGGTTAGTAAATATTGACTCTTATCTGCATCAAAACCTGTATTAGTATGGAATTTTGTTGCCAAACCTGTAAGCAATGGTTTCAAATCCAAGGATTCAGTATACTTCAGTTTCAAATTCACAGGAAGTTTCGTCAGATAACCATTCACATCAGATTCTGCTTTCTTATACATATCAGACAACAAAGGAAGAACAGGAGCCTTCACTGTAGCATCTTCATATAGATCATCACCCACTGACAGCCCAATAGCAGTCTCTTCTTGTTCAACTACCATACGTTTTGTAGCAACATAATCAGATACTACATTAATATTTGCAGTCTCACCAAGTTGTTCATTCGTATTCTTAACCATATAGGCAAGCATATTTACTTTACCAGCTTCACCGTATTTAGTAGATTCTTTCATCGGTTTGCCATCCGGATTGTCGTAAGCAGTACCTGTTTCAGAATCATCTTTATACATTTTGAACGCATTCTGATTGTTGGCGTTATCACCGGCAGAAGCTTTTACAACCAATTTACCACGGTCTGTAGTAGTTACAACTTGAGCCAAAGGCAGTCCAATTTCTGTCGCTCTGGTAGTGGTTGTAGCAGTTTGCTCTACAAATGATATTCCAGTATAATATTGGGGATTTACACTGGCAGGATTCAATTTGTATTCATATTCAGCCCATCCGTTAACCAACGTACGATACAATGGCTGATTGCTGCTATTGTATTCATATACAGGGGCTGCTGTAGTAGAGTTTTTATCATAAGCGATAACAGGCAGGAATACAACATCGCCTAGGTCTGCATTAATATTAGAAGGTACGTGTACCAAGGAAGAAACGAAAGTAGCAGAGTGTTTATAAACAGTAGCAGAACCAACTGTACCATCCTGATTCTTCATATTACTAAAGATATAGTAATCACCCATATCAGCGACAGTAACCACGCCCGGAACCATCCAAGTTTTATCTGTTTTGTTTTCTGGTTTTATTTCATTAAGGTACCAATATCCGTCTTCACCCGGTACATAAGTATCGCCGTCTTTTCCTGGTGTACCAGTTCCCGGCTTACCATCAGCACCCGGCTTGCCGTCAGCTCCTGGTTTACCATCTTCACCGATAGCCTTGTACGTTGTTTTATCTCCGTTTTTATACCAGAATCCGTCATCGCCAATCGTCCATTGAACACCATCTTTCCCGGCAGTTCCATTGGTTATAGTAAAACTATCATTATTACTCAATGTCACTTTCACACCACCTTCGATGTTCTCGACTTTAGTAATAACAGAGCCACCATCAATCAGTTTATTGATCTTCTCAATAGCGCTGGCATTTTCGGCAATTTTCTGCTCTAACCGATCGATATCGTCATCGTAGTCTTTGCAGCCTACGTACGATAGTGTAGTTAGCGCCAATGTTCCGAAAAACATCACTCTAATAAATTTTTTCTTCATAACTACTTAAAAATTACATTAATAATATATTATTAAACACTAAGTTCAAATAATACCTGTCCGTTACTTTGTAGGTAACGGGAAACAGCCTGTAGCTACTTCTGAAGAAGCGTCTGAAGGGTAGACAAGAAACATAAGTATCAAAATATATTTAACCCCTGCTTTAGAATAGTAGCAGAGGGGAGGGAAATCTTTTGCAATAATAAGAGAGCATGGTGTGTTCTTCACAAAAAATCCGCAGTTTTGTTTGGTGTATTTCCTTTTTTTAGTAGTTTATCAGAAAAAATATCTTTTTTGTTTGCATGTTTTCCAAAATATGTTCATCTTTGCAGCGTATTATCTCCCCGTTACCTACAAAGTAACAGGCTTTAATTCAAACAATTACCTACCGAGAAAGACTTCCTAAAGGAAGAGAAGACCATTACATTCGCTTCATCAATTTTCTTATTCTTGAAAGGTTTCAGATAAGTCTCTGTGACAGTGATAGATGAATGTCCCATCGCTTCTGAAATGACACCGGGGTGCACCTCACAATAATAAGCCATCGTAGCCCATGTGTGACGCGCTGTATATGAACTCAGATCCGTAGTCAGTCCCAGCACTTGTTTCAGAATCATCAGCTGATAATTAAAGTTACGCAATGCCAACTGGTATTCCTTATATGCCTCCTCCGTTCCTTCCTTGCTGGAAATCAACGAAAAGAGATAAGGAGAAGCAGGATCGGTATTCATATGCTGTTTGATCAATTTCACCGCTTCCGGCAAAAGAGTCACAGTCAGCATTCTGCCTGTTTTCCTCCGACGATAAGTAAGGACATTTCCGTCTATATCATGTTTTTTCAGATAAGCAAGATCGACGAAAGGCATACCACGCAGCAAAAACATTAATATGAAAAAACCACGAGCACGCTGCAATTCCCTGTTTCCCGAGTGCAACTGTTTCGGAATATCTTTCATAAGACGTTCCATATCCTCTTTTTCCAATGCACGCTTTTTATCAGCACGTGTCCCCGTATAGACATACCGGAAATGATGCGGTACATAAGGTGCAATGCGTCGGTCTACTGCCCGATTGTACACAGCTCTCAGCGTACGCATATAAGTAGAAACCGTATTCCAGCTACAATTTCTTCCACGCAGATACGCTTCAAAACTTTTCAAAAACTCCGGAGTCACTTTTCGGAAAGGCAGATTCCCGCTTTCATTGAATGCAAGGATTGCACTCATGCTACTCCTGTAAATATGGGCGGTCCCATAATTCCCACTTTCCCGTAGCCCGTCGGCTACCTTCTTCATAAATGAAATTAAATTCCCCATTTTTTACTGTTTAAAATGATCAATAAAGGCTGCTGCAAAAGAGAAGTGAACCCTTCTCCACATTCCCCGGCAGTGCCTTTTTTCCTATTCCCAATCATAAAGATACAAATCTATTGCCACATTTGTTTGATGTAACCCCAAAAACATTCGATACCAGCTCACAGCCGATCATTTTCTCCAAAACATTTGGCTATCTGATAAATAATTCGTTACTTTGCACCGCTTTCGCGCAATCGCTGTCAAGAGAAGAGATACTTGGTATGTTGCGTTGTAACGATAAAACAATTTAATAATAGCAACAATGGAT
>SKEE01000906.1_pt1 | contig 28594 bp, 17 predicted proteins | sample 4826661 | NCBI WGS metagenome assembly SKEE01 (sample SAMN11008817, study PRJNA524170) | human gut metagenome | biome: Human fecal sample; material: Feces; isolation source: fecal sample from pouch patient p20 | host: Homo sapiens | place: Israel: Tel-Aviv | collected 2016-11-14
GTATACGACAACCAGCAATCCTGAAACCAGACCAATGACTATGCCGGCCGCCGCCATCTTCCACTTCAAGTGGTCGAATCGCGGAATCAGCCGGCGGATATCATGTGCCGCGTCGTTGCCAGTCAAGCCGGGAAACTCGTTGCCGACGGTCAGTCGACCAGCGAATTGATCTGGATGACATGGTCACGCTGCGGGCCGGTGCCGATCACGGAGATACGGCAGCCGGACAGTTCCTCAAGACGCTTGACGTAATCCTGACAGGTCTTCGGCAGATCATTGAAGTCGTGGATCTGGGAAATATCCTCGTCCCAACCCGGCATGGATTCGTAGATCGGCTTCGCTGCCGCGAATTCGGACTGATCAGTAGGCATATCGTCGCGGCGTTCGCCGTTGACATCATAGGCCACGCACAATGGGATTTCCTTCAGGCCGGTAAGCACGTCAAGCTTGGTGAGCACGATGTCGGTCAGGCCGTTGACCCGAGCCGCATAACGATTGACGACCGCATCGAACCAGCCACAACGACGCGGGCGACCCGTAGTCACACCATACTCATGACCCTGCGCACGCAGCCATTCGCCATCCTCGCCAAACAGCTCGGTCGGGAACGGACCCTCGCCCACGCGGGTCACGTACGCTTTGGAAACGCCGATCACGCGGGTGATCTTGGTCGGGCCGACACCGGTACCGGTGCATGCGCCGCCGGCAGTCGGGTTGGAGGACGTGACAAACGGATATGTGCCGTGATCCACGTCGAGCATAGTGGCCTGGCCGCCTTCGAACAGCACGGTCTTGCCTTCGTCAAGTGCCTTATTGAGCACCAGCGAGGTGTTGGCCACATACGGCTTCAGACGTTCGCCGAGCTTGAGCAGCTCGTCGGTAGTCTCGTCCACGTCGATCGGACGACGGTTGTACAGCTTGACGAGCATCTGATTCTTCTGATGCAGGCTTGCTTCAACCTTGTCGTGCAAATGCTCAGCATTGAACAGGTCGTGCACGCGGATGCCCACGCGATTAATCTTGTCGGCATACGCAGGTCCAATGCCGCGACCGGTGGTACCGATCTTGTGCTTGCCAAGGAAACGTTCCGTCACCTTATCAAGCACACGATGATACGGCGCAATAATGTGCGCACCCTCACTCACCAGCAGTCGGGAGCAGTCCACACCACGGCTTTCAAGGCCGTCGATCTCCTCGAACAGCACTTCGGGATCAACAACAACACCGTTGCCGATAACCGGAGTCGCGGTCGGGCTGATGATGCCGGAGGGCAGCAGGTGCAGCGCATACGATTCGTCACCAACGACCACGGTATGGCCCGCATTGTTGCCGCCGTTGAAACGGGCAACATAGTCGACCTTCGTGCCGATCAGGTCGGTCGCCTTGCCCTTGCCTTCGTCTCCCCACTGGGCACCGATCAAAACAATTCCAGGCATGTTGTTGCACCTCCGCGCGTATGCGATTTCGCCTCAAAGCCTTACCAAGGCCTTACAAAGACTACCCTGCGCCCTCTACCGGATATCTGCCGGATATGCACCGATCGGCCGTTGAAACTAGTCAGTTCCATCGTTTTCGTCTCATACAACGCGACACACCCACCGTGCCGCCACACGCCGCATGCATTACGCGGCGCGTGCGGCATCACACTACTTCAACGCCTTGCCCGCGCTGCCAAGCTGCCTGCAAGCCTCCACCACGCGTGCGGCCATGGCGCTTTCCGCTTCGCGCCCCCACGAACGCGGGTCGTACATCTTCTTGTTGCCCACCTCGCCATCGATTTTGAGCACCGAATCATAGTTGGAGAACATGTGACCGGCCACCGCACGGCTGAATGCGTACTGCGTATCGGTGTCGATGTTCATCTTCACCACGCCGTAGCTCACGGCCTGCGCGATCTCCTCCGGCGCGGAGCCGGAACCACCGTGGAACACCAGGGCGAACGGCTTACCGGGAGCGACATCCAGCGAGTGCGCGGGGTCGGGCATTTCGCCGGCCTTAATCGCGAGCGCGACCGTGGTCTGGATTTCGTCGAGCAGTTCGGGGCGCAGTTTCACCACGCCCGGTTTGTATGCGCCGTGCACGTTGCCGAAGGTGAAGGCGGCCATGTAGCGTCCGCGCTCGCCAAGGCCGAGTCGTTGCGCGACGGCGATGCCTTGCGCGGGCGTGGAATACAGTTTGTCGTTGATTTCGGCGCTGTGCCCGTCTTCTTCGCCGCCGACCGCGCCGATTTCGATTTCCAGCACGGTGTGCGCGGCTTGGGATTTGTCGAGCAGTTCTTCTGCGATGTCGAGGTTTTCACCCAGCGGCACTGTGGAACCGTCCCACATGTGTGACTGGAAGGTCGGTTCCTGACCGTGCTTCACCTGTTCGGCTTCATGGTCGAGCAGGGGGCGCACCCATTCGTCCAGATACTGTTTGGCGCAGTGGTCGGTGTGCAGGGCGATGGTGATGTTGGGGTATTTCGCCGCGACTTCGTGCGCGAAGGCTGCGAAGGCAAGCGAGCCGGTGACGCGGTCGTTGACGCGTTGCCCGGAGAAGTAGGCGGCGCCGCCTACGGAGACCTGGATGATGCCATCGGATTCCGCCTCGGCGAAACCCTGGAGTGCGGCGTTCAGGGTCTGTGTGCTGGTCACATTGATCGCGGGATAGGCGTAACCGCCGCGGCGTGCGGCGTCCAGCATTTGCGCATAACGTTCCGGCGTTGCAATAGTCATGCCTCCATTATCGCCCGACCCTATCCCACTTATCATGTGACAACATTCGCCATCTTTCCTTTCCGTTTTCCCGACCGTCCGCTCCATATCCAGGTCGCCCGCCCCACTAGGGCCATATGCCGAGCGTTTTCGTCTCATATCCCGACATTTGCGGGACCGACCATTAAACAGGGCGAAACCATTGCGATCGTTCCATCGGAAGTCATAGAATATCCACCGGATCGCGCGACGAAGAGCCCAACCGGGTATTCCCGCACGGGCATGCCGCCGCACGTAGATGTTGCGACCAATACCCGCGAGGAGGCTTGATGCACCAGGTTTTCGCCATCTTCCTTCGAGACGTGAAACGCATTCTGAAGAACCCAGTGGCGCTCGTCGTCACGCTGGGTGTGGCCATCATCCCATCACTGTACGCATGGTGCAACATCCTCGCCAACTGGGACCCGTACGCGAACACGGGCAACATCCAGGTCGCTGTGGCGAACGAGGACAAGGGCACAACCTCCACGCTGGTCGGTCATCTCGACGCTGGCCAGCAAACCGTCAACCAGCTTAAGAAGAACCATCAGCTCGGCTGGCGTTTCGTTCCCGAGCAGCAAGCCATCGAAGGCGTGGAATCCGGCAAATACTATGCGGCGATCGTACTGCCGGAAGACTTCAGCTCCAGACTCATCGGCACCGTCACTGGTAAAGGCGACCGACCGTCGATCACGTACTACATCAACGAAAAGCTGAACGCGATCGCGCCGAAAATCACCGATACGGGTGCGACCACGATCGACGAGCAGATCAACACCACTTTCGTTTCCAGCGTGGCCGACGCCGTGGCGAAGGAAGTGAAGGAGGCAGCGGGAGAAACCACCGGCAGCGTGAAAAGCGCGCAAAGCGACGTCATCAACGATCTGACCGACACCATCAACCAGCTCGAAACCGTCCAACAGCAGCTGCGCGGCACGCGTTCCACGCTCGACAAGGCCCTCACCACCATCGATTCGGCCAAACAGTCCAACATCGCGCTCGCCTCGGGAATCACCAACTCGCTTGACACCGTCGGCAAGGCGTCCGACTTGCTGAGCGAGACGCGCACACAAACCGAACGATTCTCGAACACGCTGGTCGGAGCGCTCGACAACGGCAGCACGCAACTGTCCGGTCTGCAGGTCAACGTGAGCAATGCCACCGGCACCGTGCTCAGCGGACTGAACACCACGCAGGACGCGCTCGACCAAGTGTCCAGCACCATGCATTACGTCAACACCACCACCGGCAATGTGCTCGACGGCGTGGAGAAGGCGTTGCAGGCCAGCCAGCTGGATCCGAACAACCAAACGTATAAGGATCTTTCCGCGCAACTCGCCGAAGCCCGCAAACAGCTGACGTTCCAGCAGCAGCGCATCGACGCCTTCGATCAGGACACCACGGCTGCGATCAACGCGGGGAAGAACACCGCGAACGGGTTCAACGACGATGTCACCACGCTGGCGAAAAACGGCACGGCGTCGATGGCGAGCGCACGCACGACCATCACCGGCACGGTCATGCCGAATCTCAACACCGGGCTCGATACACTCAGCCTGGCCAATGGGTCGCTGTCCGGCACGCTTACCACGCTGCAAAGCACACTGGAACAGGGCAACGGGCTGCTCGACCAGTTGTCGCGCACCGTGACCCAAACGAACACCACCATTGCTGGCACGCAGACGCAGCTCGCCAATCTCGCCAAACAGCTCAACACCACGCGCACCGATGTGGCCACGTTGAGCAGTTCGGCGATGTTCCAGCAGCTTTCCCAAGCGCTCGGACTTGACGCGAGCGAGGTCGGCTCGTTCGTGGGCGAGCCGGTGCATTTGGACGAACAGGTCCTCTACCCGGTCAAAAACTATGGCTCCGCGGTCACGCCGTTCTACACGAATCTTGCGCTGTGGGTCGGCGGATTCGTGCTCGTCGCGATCTACAAGCTTGAAGTGGACCGCGATGAGAAGATCCGCATGTACACGCCACGCCAAGGCTATATGGGCCGTTGGCTGCTGTTCGTCACGGTCGGATTTCTGCAGGCGATCATCGCCACGATCGGCGATCTCGCGCTGGGCATCCAATGCGAGCATCCGTTCCTGTTCATCCTCGCCGGCATTTTCGCCTCGTTCGTCTACGTGAACATCATTTACGCGCTCGCCGTGGCGTTCCGGCATATCGGCAAGGCCGTCGCCGTGATTCTGGTGATCATCCAGATTCCGGGCGCGGCAGGCCTCTACCCCATCGAGATGATGCCGGAATTCTTCCGCCGTCTGAAACCGTTCCTACCGTTCACTTACGGCATCAACGCGATGCGCGGGCCGATCGGCGGCATGTATGCCAACCATTATTGGATCGACATGCTCTCGCTGTTCTGGTATCTGCCTGTGGCGCTGTTCATCGGCTTGGTGGTCCGCAAGCTGGCGTTGAACCTCAACCGCCTGTTCGACAACCGTCTGGCGGACACTGATCTGATGATCACCGAACATAACGAAGGCACGGTGGAACCGTTGCGGCTCACCGAGACCGCGCAGCAGATCGCCGAGGAGTTCCCCGAACTCGCCCGCAGACGGGCGATTCATTTCTTCCGCATGTACCCGCGCCTGGTGCGTTGGGGATTCCTCGCGCTGGCGGTACTGCCGTTCGTGTTCCTGCTATTGCTATTCATCACGCGCATGAAGCTCGCCATGCTGCTCGGTTGGATCATTTCGATCATCGCCATCGACACGTATCTCATCGTGGTGGAGTATCTGCGCGAACGGTATGCGAATTATCTGGGCGAGGAAGCGATGAGTGCGGAAGAGTTCCGCAGCGCGATCCTGCACGAGAACCTGCTGTTCCGGCCGGGCATGCATTACAAGCCGATGCATGCCAGACGTACGAGGCTGTATGAGGCTGCGCATGGTGGTTCGGCCGGACATGCGCCTGAACATGCGGCTGGAAACACGGACGGAAATGCTGGCAGGAGTCGGCGTGAGGAGGGGAGCGAACAGTGAAAATGATCTGGGGCATCTTCAAGCGGGACATGTGCCACGCCACCCGCAACGTGATCGCCGTGATCGTCTCGATGGGCCTGGTGGTAGTGCCGGCGCTGTACGCCTGGTTCAACATTGCGGCCAGCTGGGACCCCTACGGCAACACCAAGGCATTGAAGGTCGCCGTGGCCAATAACGACAAGGGTTACAAGTCGGATCTCATACCGGTGCGCGTCAACGTGGGCGAAACCATCATCAGCACACTGCACGCCAACGACCAGCTGGACTGGCAGTTCGTGAAAAGCGACAAGGCAATCGACGGGGTGAAATCCGGCGAATACTATGCGGCGATCGTAATTCCGAAAGGTTTCAGCGCCGACATGATGACGCTGTTCTCCCCCGACATCAAACACGCGCAGCTCAAGTACTATCTGAACGAGAAAATCAACCCGATCGCCCCGCATATCACCGATCAGGGCGCGACAACCGTGGTCAACACAATCGACAAAACCTTCGCCAAAACGATTGCGCAAGTCGGACTCGACCTGGCCTCAAGCATCCTACACTATTCGCAAAGCCCGCAAATGGCCGAATACATGCGCAACCTCAACGGCAATCTCACCACCATGGCGGATACGCTGAGCGGCGCATCGCAGCAGGTGACGTCGTATTCGCAGCTGCTCGGCTCGGCGAACGACATCGTGGATTCCACGGGCAAACTGCTCGCCTCGGCGACCAAGGCGGGCAAACAGGCCCAGAACGCGTTGAAGCAAGGCAAATCAGGTGCCACGTCGTTCACTTCGGCAGGTGCGAACGTCACCTCCTCGGTGAACACCGCGCTCGACCAGGTGTTAGGCGCGTTCGACCAAGTAGCTGCCAAGGTGAACAAGGCGTTCGACGCGATCGGCAAGGACTCAGACACCGCAGCCAGCCAGTTGACAGCGTTGAGCGAACAAGTCTCCAGCGGCGAATCGCTGTACGACACGTACATCACAAGCCTCAACCACATGCGCGAATCGGTGGAACAACTACCGGACAGTGATTCCGCGAAACAGGCGCTGCTGGAAGCCATCGACCGGGAGATCACGCTGCTGGAAGCCGCCAAAGGCGATTCGCAGAAGCTCGCGCAGCAGCTGAAAGACGCTTCCACGCAGGTCACGCAGGATGCCGCAGCCGCGGAAAGCTCCCGCGAGGAGATCCTGAACCGCATCACCTCCGCGAAGCAGTCGATCAGCAATGTGCGCGACGATTACGCCACGAACGTCAAGCCGAAAATCGACGCGCTCGCCTCCACAGTCAGCACGCTGATCTCCCAAACCGACAGCATGATCACCCAGCTGAGCGGCACCGCCGACGATCTGGACGATGTGACGGGCGATGTGGGGACGAATGTGACGTCCATCCGTTCCGCGCTCGGCGCGATCGCGAAGAAACTCGACTCGTCGGCAGCGACGGTGAAGGAGCTGATCACGAAGCTGGAGACGGGCGGGAACGCCGGTGACGGCAACAGCGATGGTGGCGACGGTGACAACGACGCCAGTTCGTCCGATTCGGGTGAGTCGGACGAACTACGTGCACTGGCCACCGCCAACGCGTCCACACTGTCCACGCTGATTTCCGCACCCGTCGCACTGCATCGTGTCTCGGTGTACCCGATCGCGAACTACGGTTCGGCCATGGCGCCATTCTATACGATCCTGTCAATCTGGGTGGGTGCGATCATCCTGTGCGCCATGCTGAAAGTGACAATTTCGGACCGCGAGAAGGCGCATGTGCTGGGCTTAGGTGACACGCTGCCGCGCGTCCCCGGCCCGTCCGGCCCGGGGAACGCCTCACGTTGGGGACTGCGCCTCGACCACGAGTATTTCGGACGGTACACGATCTTCGCACTGCTCGCGTTGCTGCAGGGCACACTGGTTTGCCTGGGTGACATGTATTTCCTTGGCGTGCAGGCGAATCATGCGCTGCAGTTCCTTGCCGTGGGGTGGCTTGCCGCGCTCGTGTTCTCGAATATCGTGTATACGCTGACCGTGTCGTTCGGCGATATCGGCAAGGCCGTGGCCGTGGTGCTGCTGGTGATGCAGGTCGCCGGTTCGGGCGGTACGTTCCCTATCGAGACGCTGCCGAAGTTCTTCCAAATGCTCTACCCGTTCCTACCGTTCCCGCACGCCATCGATGCCATGCACGCCGCGATGGCCGGATCGTACGGCAATGAGTACCTGCTTGACATGGTGTATCTCGCCTTGTTCCTGATTCCTTCGCTGCTGCTGGGATTGGTGTTGCGCAAGCCGGTGATCCGGTTGAACAACTGGGTGAGCCGCAATCTGGAGTCCACCAAGGTGATGTGACGAGGCGGATTTGAACGGGCTGGTTTGAGCCGGTTTAGATCGGTTTCGGCTGGTACACGGTCTGGAAGTCCGATTCGGGAGAAACGGACAACCAAGATGGGCGCATTACACCTCAGACGTCCGATTCTGCAGAATCGGACAATCAGCGGCGTCGCGCAAACCACACGTTGATCAGCGAGCCGACCACCACCAGTGCGACACCGATCCAGAATGGCATGCCCAACGTCACGCCCAATAGGAGCGTGCTGGAAGCAGTGGAGAACAGCGGCGTCGCATACGAACCGATCGCAAGCGTTTCCATACTGCCATGTAGCATGCCATACCCCCAGCACGCGTAGCCGCCGGCAATCGACGCGGCACATGCGAGCAACGCAATATAGCCGCCGATGCCAGGCGCTACAGCTGGTAAACCGTCACCCGAAACGAAATGGATAATCCACAGCACAACAGCAACGCAACAGAAGAAAATCGTCGTACCATCGTAACCATCGGACATCGATGGCGTCACGGTCGCGTAAATCGCCCAAATAAAGGCGCCTGCGAACGCGAGCGCGTACGGCAATGGATTGCTGGCGATATTGGCGACCGCTTCCTGCACGTCAAGGTTTTCACCGCCGACCGCCATTGCCACGCCGACGGTGGCTACGATTGCACCCGGCAGCGCTTCGGAGACCGAGCCGCGTTTGTGCGACACGGCGGCGGTCATCAGTACCAGCAGCGTCGGCCACAAATAATTGACGAGGCTGACTTCCACAGATTGCGCGTTCGTTGTGGCCAGACCGATCGACAGCGAGATCGACGCCTCGTATGCGATGAACATGAGTCCGCCTGCGACGAGGTACTTGCGTGGCGCTTGGCTAATCGGTTTCGGCCGTCGCACGATGAGCAGGAGCATGCCGCCGACAGTGTAGATGAGCGCCGAGCCGAGCGTGGTACCGAACGATTCGGAAACGAGTCGCACGAGGCCGGCCATGAAGCCCCACAGGACGATTGCGAACAGGCCGATGAGTGTCGCCGTGTGTGATATGGCATGGCCAAATAGGGGGTTACTGGGGCGTTCGCCTGCGGATTCGGCGGGAAGTTTCTGATCCGTATTCACGGATTCCAGCCTACCTGCCGCCCACCCCGCATGTCCGATGCCGGAGAAACGGACACTATTTGTTGGTTTACCGCCGCCTGGCCTCCTTAACCAATGACACGATGATGTCCACGACGCCACACAGCACACCGCCGATCGGCCACGGGACCCAGAACACCTTCATCCACGCGTCAGCATCACTGCCCGCCGTTCCAAGAAAAAGCATAAGCAACGCGACAACAGTCGCTAACAACATGATCACGCCACAAATTGCACCGGTAAGTCTTCTGTAAAATCTGTCCGACTCGCTCATCGTCGGGTGCGGCACGGAACGTCCCTCGCGCACGCTTTCCTCTTCGGCTTCACGATTGTATTTGTCCACATTCACCTTGTCATGCGTCATCCCGGACATAATGAAACAGAACACCGCCGCGGCCACGCAAGCCAGCAGAACGCTGTCCGGCCACCCCGCGTCTCCGTCGGCAACAAACTCGTCACAAAACACTCGCACGCACACGCCCGCCAAAATCAGCACGGCACCAATCGCAACACCAATCGCCAATACGACCGACGCACGTGACTTGTCCTCATTCGTGTAAAAATCCTGCACATACGGGTGGCGACGGCGGAAATCGCCATGCATGATTCCGGCCGGTATCAGCAAAGCGAGACCGACCATCGCGCCAACCAACGTGCATACTGTGACCAGCACGTCGTTCACCGGCGACGGCCCCAAGACAGACCCCTCCGGCGAAAACAACATGCCAACCGCGACTCCGAGGATAATTGCGGCCACACCAATCGCAATAAGCCACGCAAAACGCCTCATATGACTGTCGTAGCCAACCACATCCTGCACGATATGTCGGGGCACGCTTTGCGGAATGTCCGTCCCATCTCGCGTGTCCGATTCTGGAGAAACGGACAATTGAACACCGGTTTTGGCACCTTGTGCGTCCGATTCACCAGAAACGGATGCACAAACATTCGGATTCGTATCCCTCACGTCCGATTCACCAGAATCGGACATTCCTGCGACCTGCGATGCCGCAAACCCGATTACCCCCGGAACCTCGCCAACAGCAGCGTCGGCCACCCCAACCGACGCGGCCACACCATCCGTATCAGCAGCCAAGTCCACGCGTCCCGTACCCCCACAGCCCGCCGACGCGCGCACGTCGCCCATGACCAAATCATCCAACGTCACGCCGAACATGTCGCAAAGCATCAGCAGCTTGTCCATTTCGGGGTATGCCTTCTCGGACTCCCATTTCGAAATTGCCTGCCGGGAAACGCCCAGCAGCATTGCCAGCTGTTCCTGCGTCATGTTGCGCGAACCGCGCAGATACTGCAGATTCTCTTTGAAACTCATGTCTGCCCTTTCGTCGAGTTTCCATATCGCCTCGACTTGCGATTATTGGCGATTGCCAAGCAACAGCTTGTCATAAACGTCGCGTTCCACGCCACCATCTTTCGGTTGCATTGCGACTCGCAACCGAATTTTACGACGCAACCGACAGTTGCGCGGCGCGAAGTTGACTTCACGGGTCTTTTACGGCAATAGAAAAAACCTTGGAATTCCAACGATTCCAAGGGTTCCGAATGGAGCGGATGACGGGAGTCGAACCCTACCTGACCGATGCTATAAAGCCGTTAAATACCAGTGATTTAGCGGCTTTAACCGCTTGACTACAGCACTGTATGACAACATGGTGACAACAATTTGGGAACGAATCGTTTCGAGGCGTTCTCTCATGTACCGCATGGTCCATCGCATTAGCTGTTCCTAATGAATCGGCTGATTGGGCCCGCCAGCTTCGCCAGATAGATCAGGTGCGCGGCAACAGTGAGAAGGATCCACCAAGCGGGCCAGCCCACCGGATTGTGCGGGATCATGGCGAGACGGTCGGCCAGGACGAAGCCCACCATGACGGTCAACGTCCAAAGAACGATATGGACTCCCAGGGTTCCTTCCGTAAGCCAGCCTCTCATCGTCGTAAAAACAGCCACCGCATATCCGCCTGCTACGAGCAGAGGCATGCCGCAGACCACGGCTGCCAACAGCAGCATGAGCAGAAACACGAGTGGCCGATCCCACCATCCGCTCGGGATGATCTCATCCAGCCGCGCATCGATATCCGCAAGCCATTGGCCGACCACCGCGAGCTGCCTCCCACACATACGAAGCCAGTCGAGCAACGAGTCGGCGAAGGCTTGCCAGCGTCCTTGCATGACGACGGCGAACATCGGCACCACGGCCGAGCACACACCCAGGCACAAGGCAAAGAGGATGCGCTTGTCACGCTCACACTGCCTGTCGCTGCTCTCCTTAAGACGCCGACGCATCCGCTCCGATTCCCGTTCGACTTGTTCGGCGATGTCCTCACGTATCCGCTTCCGCTCGTTTTTAAGACGTTCGCGTTCATCCCGAACTCTGGATTCAGCGGTTTCGACCTTCGGATTCTCCAATACGGCAAGGCCCTCACGACGGCATAGTTCGTCGCTGACCGCGCGCCACTGGTCGATGCTTCTGCGGGTCAGACGCATCTTTCTTCCCGTCCTTCGGTTCGCCGCACAGATGACGATGTGGTTGTGCAGGTGATGCCGATCCATGTGCGGGGAGACCACATACTTGTAGTCGCCGCCCGTGATCGCCTCGGTCAGCATGACGCCCAGCTCATGCACCTGTTCCGCGTTCACATGCTCGTCGGGACTGAACGAATGCTTCAGATGCAGGGCGAGCACGCCGTCCTTGCGCAGCCCATTCGCGCATCGTTCCAGGTCCCGGATCATCGGTTCGGCGAGCATGTTCGCGTCATGCCGCTCGCTGCTGTAGCTCGCGTATACGAGCCTGCCGCCATCGTTCTTCTCGGGATTGATGACGTAACGAATCATATCCGGAAGATTCGTCTTGACCTTGTTCCCAAGTTTGACCACGGCCATCAGTACAGCCCCTGTACCACATCTATCTCCGCTTTCTCGCGCTCCATCCCCGTCATCCTCTCATCCATCAAGAAAGCGGAGACCAGTTTGGACGTTGGACAAGCTGCTGGTTTAGATGGCAATCGGGGCTCCGCAGATTTTTCTGCGGAGCCCCGATTGCCAAAAGTATGGTCCCCCGGTGTCCTCATTCCGTTTCGGCCCCTGGAACGGCCGTTTCCTCACATTCCAACGAAGCGATCGAAGTATTGGCGGAACCGTTCGATGACTCGGCTCTTCATCAGCTCGTACGCGTTGCTCGGCGCGAAGCGTGACACAGGGGGCAGCATCGACACTATTCTGGTGCCGTCCGTGTCGACATAGCCTTCCTTGAAACAGTCGATGATGAACTGCTCGGCCAGTCCCGTCTTCAGGCGCTCCTCGCTGACGATGCGCTCGAACTCCTCCTGCTTTTTGCGGATAATGTATTCCTTCCAGTCGCGCTGCACGTCCGCGCCTGAGGACAGGGACTCGACGAACGAGTCGATGAGGTCTTTCTTGCTGCGCAGGTCTGGCGAAGACATGATGGTGCGGTCGATATCGGCGAGGATCGCCTTGTCCTCCATATGCCCGTCATGGTATTTGGCTACGAGTTCGAGGATGTAGTCGATGTTCACTTCGATCTGTTTGACCAGTTCGGCTTCGAAGACGACGTCATCGTTGATGATTTCCTTGTCGGCTTCCTCATGCGAACGCCGCTGTTGGTAGAGATCGATGTACAGGCTCTGGTAGTCCTGCAGGTCGCGCAGACTCAGCACATCATCATTGGAGAAATCGTCGAAGGCCTGCAGGATGTTGCGTAGCCGCAGGATCGAGCCGAACAGGGTGAGGAAATCCTTCTGCGCCTGTTCTCCGACGATTTCCTCGCCCAGAGGGAACCGCTTGAGCAGTTGCGAGACCTTCTCGTTGTATGCAGCAAGATATTCCACATATGGCTTAAGCACCACCGTGCCCTTGGCGTCCTTGTCTCCGAACAGCGCCAGGGCGTCATCCACCTCCTGCCGCAGATCACGGAAGCAGACGATGTTGCCGAAGGTCTTCACCGAGTTCAGGATGCGGTTGGTGCGGCTGAACGCCTGCATCAGGCCATGCTGCTTCAGGTTCTTGTCCACCCACAGGGTGTTGAGCGTCGTGGCGTCGAAGCCGGTGAGCAGCATGTTCACCACGATGGCCATGTCCAGATCGCGGTTCTTGAGCCTGAGGCACAGATCCTTGTAGTAGTTCTCGAACTGGTCGGAGGCCGTGCTGAAGCTGCTGCCGAACGTTCGGTTGTAATCGCAGATCGCGGCGTCGAGGAAATCCCGTGATGACTGGTCAAGGCCAGCGGTCTCGAAGTCCTCGTCATCAATGAAGCCCTGCTCGCCGGGGTCGGCCTCGTTCGGCGCGAAACTGTAGATCAAGGCGATTTTCAACGGTTCCCCACCGCGCTCGGCCTGCTGGCGCTGGAACTCGGCGTAATACTGCTTTGCCATGCCGATGGAATCAGCCGCGAACAGCGAATTGAAGCCGCGGACGCGCCGGTCCTTGAGCATGTAGCTGGATTGCCGCTTGGTTTTCTGGTCGAAATGGTCGAGCACATACGACGTGACCGCGCTCACGCGCCGCGGGTCGCTCAGCGCCTTGGCCGCGTCGATGCCGTACACCTGTTCGTCCCTGACGCCTTCCTTACGGCGCACCGTGTCCACGTAGCCGATACGGAACGGCAGCACGTTGCCGTCCTTGATCGCGTCCACCACCGTGTATGAGTGCAAGCAGTCGCCGAACGCCTGTCCGGTGGTGCGCAGATTGGGAGAGCCTCCGGTTTTCGCGTTCACGGCGAAGATGGGCGTGCCGGTGAATCCGAACAGATGATAGTTCTTGAAATGCTTGGTGATGGCGGTATGCATCTCTCCGAACTGGCTGCGATGGCATTCGTCGAAAATCAGCACCACATGCTGCGCGTAGACATCGTGCTTGGGATTGCCGCGGATAAATGAGGAAAGCTTCTGAATCGTGGTGACGATGATTTTCGCGTCTAGGTTGGCAAGCTGCTCGGCAAGCACCTTGGTGCTTTTGTTGGAGTTGACCGCACCCTTTTTGAAGCGTTCGTATTCCTTGATGGTCTGGTAGTCGAGGTCCTTGCGGTCCACGACGAACAGCACCTTGTCGACGCCGTCCATGTTGCTGGTGAGCTGCGCCGTTTTGAAGCTGGTCAGCGTCTTGCCGCTGCCTGTGGTATGCCACACGTATCCGCCCGCCTCGGGCGTGCCGAGTTTCTTCGGATCGTATTCGCTGATGAGAATGCGGTTGAGGATGCGTTCGGTGGCCGCGATCTGGTACGGGCGCATCACCAGCAGGTCATGCTCGGCGGTGAACACGCAATATCGCGTCAGGATATTGAGCAGTGTATGCCGGGCGAGGAAGGTCCTGGCGAAACCCGTCAGGTCGGCGATGACATGGTTGCGTCCGTCGGCCCACCAGCTGGTGAATTCGAAGCTGTCGGAGCTCTTCTGCGAGCGGCCTGTTACGGGACGGCCTTCCATTTCATGGATGTGCTTGAAGCGCGTGGTGTTGCTGTAGTACTTGGTGTGCGTGCCGTTCGAGATGATGAAGATCTGGGCGTACTCATAGAGTCCCGATCCGGCCCAGAAGCTGTCGCGCTGGTAACGGTTGATCTGGTTGAACGCCTCCTTGATCGCCACGCCCCGTCGCTTTAACTCGATCTGCACCAACGGCAGGCCGTTGACCAAAATCGTCACATCATACCGGGTCGGGTGGCTGCCTCCCTCCTCCTCGAACTGGTGAAGCACCTGGAGGCGGTTGCTGTGAACATGCACTTTGTCGATGAGACGAATGTTCTTCGTCGTGCCATCATCACGGTTCAGGATCTGGATGTTGTCTTCCTGGATCAGCCGGGTCTTGTCCTCGATGCCCGCCGTCGAAGAGGCGATGACCTCGTGGAAGAAATGCGACCACTCATTGTCGGTGAACCGGACATCGTTCAGCTTCTCAAGCTGGGTGCGCAGGTTTGCGATAAGCTCGAGTTCCGTATGCGCGGAAAGTCGTTCATAGCCCTGGGATTCGAGGATTCGCAGCAGCCCCTCCTCCAGATCCGCCGCTTCGCTCTGGTATGCGGTCTCACGACCGTGGTCAGGCTCGTATTCGGCCACCACGGTGCTTTCCGCGCCCTCGGCCACGAGCTTGTACGACTTGCCGCCATCCGGCAGATCCATATCCGACCGCTCCGTCATCAGGGGCTCCTTCTTCATCCGTATTTATCCGCCATCCTACTCAAAGGAATTCGGATTCCGTAGCGCATATGGGATTCCTGGATCCTGCGGCTTATTCCCAATGCAGGGCCGTCCTGATTCCAGAGGCGTATGTCTCATTCGAGTCGAGGAAGCGACGAATCACCATGGCGTAGCCATCGTCGCCCTCGATATTCCGCACAAGATATATGAGCGCAAGCAGCGACGATGCCACGGATTTCTCGCCGTATTCGAAATCAGCGAACGCGGTTTTCATGTCACGCGTCATAGGCGATGGAATGACCATCTCCCGATGCCACAGCCTGGCATGATGCGAGCACAGATTACGCAGATAAACCATGGCATGCACGACCTCCGAGGAAGTCCGCAGATTGGTGTGCAATCCGACCGATCTGTACAATTCCCTGAGCGCCCTGGCATCCGCGTGCAGGGAAAGCATCCGGGAAAGCGTATCGAACGGGAACGTCTCAACGGCCGCCCACACGGGCACCGGTCCGCCTTTGCGCCGGTAATGCCGCATGCACACCTCATTGGACATTCCCATCCATTTGCTCATGTTACGCAGCAGATTGTCACGCAACAGTTCGCCGCGTTTGCTGCGCACGCTCTGATAGGATTCGGGATCCATATACGTGTAGGCATTGCCGTCTGATGCCAGCAGGTATGCGAACCTTGAGCGCAGGGTGAGCTCCACTTTCGCGGTGCCCTTGAGGATGATGTTGCGCAGTTCCTCGTCCATCATGTAGGGAATGAGGAAGTCAACGTCCCGGGTGCCGGGCCTGTACCTGTTGTCGCCAGCCGCTGGGTTGACTTGGAATGAACGGAAATAGCCCGAGAGACGATAGTAATTGCAGTCAAAGAGTACCTGCCGTAGTTTCGCCTCATCCGTGATCGCCAAACCGCGATCCGACATCAGCGCAATCATCTGGTCGATGGTCTTCGCAGGCTTGGATTCCGCCCCAGTATGAGAAGAGCCCCCTGGTTTGAGCACTGTGAGTAGGCTTAGGGAGCTGCTGTTATCTGCCATGCTAGTCGTGTCCTCACGTTTTGAAAAGTCTGCGGCGCGTCTCAACCATGCTATGCATCCCCATAGTCCGGCAGCTGACCATACACCACTCAACTGTCTCTATGATGGAACGTCACACGGCAAGTTCGTCGAATGACAGCAGACGGTCCCGGTAATATTCGTACTGCTTGCGCCGGGCCTCAATCTCGGCGGGAAGGCCATCAGTAAGGGAGGTCGTGAGGGCATAAAATTTAGTGAGCATTTCAACGATTCGCGACAAATAATCTTCCGATGGAACAGGAACGGCAATTGTCTCCATTCTCTGTTTTGTCAGTTTCGGCTGTGCGCCTTTGGTGATATATGGCTCTAAGGAAATAGAATTCAAATACATTTCAACAAGTTGACGCAAATTAGCATTTTCGATTCGCAAAACGTGCGCATGGTTATTAATCCAATTCCGTCCACTGATTTGATATGCAATTGGCATAGATCGAGCGAGGAGATTTGCTCCGTCTTCGGACAAAAGAAGGTAGTCGCCTTCGTGCGTAAATCCATCAACGTAATCTACCACTCCAGACGCTCCATAATATGGCGTTTTACCGGCAATTCGCTTTTCTTTCTTAATCGGCTTCCTGCTTTTATCGCAGTTTTCTGAAATTTCCGATAATGGAATCCATCTAATAGATGGGCAGTCTCGAATTAGTTGGTCGCGGTAATAGGCATACTGCTTCCTCCGCGCCTCCAGCTCCGCCTCCAGCTCCGCCTCCAGCTCCGCCTCCAGCGAGCTAAACGAATCCAAAATCCGAACGATCTCCTCCTGCACCGGCAATGGAGGAACGGGAACATGGATTTTGGCCATTGCATCGCCATTTACACGTAGCACTTTTGTACCAGTTATATATTTCTTTTTCTGTGACTGGAACAGCTCCGATTGGAAGCAATAAGATATATATTTTGGATTTTGATGATGCCGGAAAATATAGGCGTCACCGCTAATAGCAATCGGCTCTTCGCCTAGCCATGCGCATGCCTTACAAACATCTTCTTCGTTTTCACTTGTCGTAGCTATAACCAGATCGCCTTTATATGCTTTCTTTCGTTTTTCAGCCAAGTTTGGGTCAATGAACGACTTCGTATGATCAGCAAATAGGCCATAATAGGTATAAATCTGTCCATAATGGATGCACCCGAATCCAGAATCTCGAAAATCCCTCTTCTGAATGCCATTACCTCGAATAAACTCACCTATTTCGCCCAATGTTTGGTGTCTCACCCCATCAGGACAATATTCCGCAATCAAATCGTCAATCCTGCTCATGCTCATGCTCCCGATACTGGCTGAAGGATAGTTCCATGTACTGTTTCCTCATTCTGTATTCCGAGGACTCTGGGTACGTTAAGTCCTTGCCTATACGCGCAATAGGACTGAAATAGCATCCGTATGCTTCCAGTACTGGCGAATAGTCAGATGACACGGCGCAAGCAACAGAATTTCGGTTCCTTCCACCATTCAGCGATAATCGGACTTCGCGAAGTGCTAACTTATTGAATCCTTTTTCATAAAAAAGGTAATTCTCCCCACCGGCGCGGGCATGGGACTTATAGACAAGACAATCAGGATCCTGGGCCTTGATCATCCTAAGCAATTCCAATTCAGTCTTGTTTAGCGGCGCAGCGTTATCGACCTTGTCGATTATCGCTTGTATCTCGAAATCACGAGCATCCACAAGAACCAGTGGTTCTTGATCCATCAAGGTAGGCCATGTGCTGGTCGCATCATCGTACGCTTTGAACAGAATCACATCAGACGAAGCGCCATGTTTTCTAATTTCAGCTTTTGCCGTTTCCGCACTACTCGACCAATAAGACAAGCGCTGATTGCCGAATACGCTACTATAGCGCCCGCCGGAAGGCAATCTCAGATTCCCCGCATGCAATTCGCTAACTGTTTTCCCATACATCGAGTAACTGAATTCAACGCAGCGATAGAAGTCGAACTCTCGACTGCATGCCACATGGATTTCGGGAAGATACTGTGTCCTACCAAAATAGCCCTGTGCCTGAAACGCTTCAACCATTTCAGCTCTCCAAATCCGCGACGATGGCGTCGATCTGAGTGCGGAGTTCGCTCTCTCGTGCCACGATGTCGGAGATCTGCCGGTTGAGTGCGGCGATGTCGATCTTCTCTCTCGTGTCTTTGGGCTGTACGTAGCTGCTGACCGACAACACGTAATCGTTCTTACGGATGTCCTCAAGCGAGGCAACGGCGGAGAAATGCTCAACCGGTTCGCGTTTCACATAAGCATCCATGATGGCGGCGATGTCGTCGGGTGAAAGCTGGTTTTGGTTACCGACGTGTACAAACCGTTCCGACGCATCGATGAACAGCACGCTGTCGTCGGTCTTCGATTTCCTGAGCACAATGATGCAGGTGGCGATGGAAGTGCCGAAGAACAGGTTCGGCGGCAACTGAATCACCGCGTCGATGAAGTTGCCCTCCAGCAGATATTTGCGGATCTTCTGCTCCTTGCCACCGCGATAGAGCACGCCGGGAAACTCGACGATGGCCGCCGTGCCGTCGGCCGCCAGCCAGGAGAGCATGTGCATGGTGAACGCCAGATCAGCCTTCGACTTCGGCGCAAGCACGCCAGCCGGGGCAAATCGCGGATCGTTGATGAGCGTGGGGTTGTCGTCGCCCTCCCACTTGGTGGAGTAGGGCGGGTTGGACACGATCACCTCGAACGGTTCGTCGTCCCAGTGCTGGGGATTGATCAGCGTGTCGCCGTAGGCAATGTTGAAATGGTCGTAGTTCACATCGTGCAGGAACATGTTGATGCGGCACAGGTTGTACGTGGTCAGGTTTTTCTCCTGGCCGAAAAACCCTTGCCGGACTTTATCCTTGCCCAGTACCTTGATGGATTGCAGCAGCAGGGAACCGGAACCGCACGCCGGGTCGTAGACCTTGTTCACTTCGCTCTTGCCATGGGTGGCGATTCTGGTCAGCAGCTCGCTGACCTCCTGCGGCGTGAAGAACTCGCCACCGGACTTGCCGGCGTTCGCCGCGTACATGGTCATCAGATACTCATACGCATCACCGAACGCATCAATTTTATTGTCCGCGAAGTTCTCCGTGCCCAAGTCCAGATCGCCAATGGCATTGAGCACCTTCACCAGCTTGGCGTTGCGATCCACCACGGTGTCGCCGAGCTTGCGGCTGTTCAGGTCCAAATCGTCAAACAGACCGCGCAGACTGGATTCCGAACGCGAGCCGATGGCTGAGCCCTCGATGTTCTTGAACACCCGCTGCAGCGTCTCGTTCAGGTTCTCGTCCGCATCGGCGCGTCTGCGCACGTTGGCGAACAAGTCGGATGGGAGGATGAAATAGCCCTTCTCCTCCACCATCGACTTACGCACCTGCTCGGCCGTGGCATCGTCCAGCTTGGCGTAGTCGAAATCCACATCGCCGGCCTGGTGCTCGTACTCGTTCAGGTATGAGGTGATGTCCTCGGAGATGAACCGGTAGAACAGGAACCCCAACACATACTGTTTGAAATCCCAGCCGTCCACTGAGCCGCGCAGCACATTGGCGATACTCCAAATCGTTTTGTGCAACTCCGCGCGCTGCGCTCCGCTATTCATCATGCCATGCCTTCTTCAGAACCGTAGATATAGCCTTCAACAATACCAAGTACGCAGGTTCACACACCAGTAGAAGCAGACGACACCCACACTGTGCGTCATGCTGAGGGTCATGGCTTTCCCATATTCCAGTTTCGATAGCCGGGGTTTAATCGTCGGTCAGAATTGGTCTATTCCCCAAAACCTACCAACCTACCGATCTACCCGGTGGAATCATTGGGGTTTGGTCGCCTACTGAGCTCGCCTACCGACCTACCTTGGATTCCCGTAGGTAGGTCGGTAGGCTCGGGTCGGTAGGTCGCAGAAACCCTTACGGCAGTAGTGAGTAGGCGGGTAGGTCGGTAGGTCGCTCACGCAAGCGAATACCAGTGGCCGCCCTTCATGCCCTTCCTGTGTTTGATCTTTCCTGAAGCCATCAGGTTCTCCAGAGCGGCATCCAGACTGGCTTTCTGTCTTTTGGACAGGGAACGGGTCAATTCCCCTTTGGACACAGATGGCTTCGGCGAGTTGGACAGTACCTCCATGATGCGCTCCTCGGTGGCGAGCTGGGAACGCATATCGACCTGTTCGCGGACCAGCTCGTCCTCCTCCTTATAGTCCGCGCGTCGTTTGAGGTTCTCATTCCTATACTCTTGCAGGTTCTCCTCGTAGCATCGACGCGAGTAACGCATCATCATGCCCGCGAGTTCCCAGTCCTCCTGCATGATTTCGAATGACAGCGGGTCTTCAAGCAAGCGGAAGGCCGCCGACAGTTTGGTGCGCAGGAACATGCCGTGGGCCCGGTGCGGATCGCCGCCATGCTCCCTGTTGACCCGTATTTTGTCGGCCCTCATCTCGGCTATCGCCATCGGAGGCAGACGCATGACGCGCTTCTCCAGATGGCTGGAATCCGGCGTGGAGTCATTGGCCTTTGCATAACTGCCGCACTCGTAGAGCCGGTTCATCTGCTCCGGAGCCAACGTCAAGGCAGTACAACGCATGCTTGGACATAAGAATGCGGCCATGACACTGGACACCTATGCGGACCTATTCGACACCGATCTTGATGACGTGGCAACATCTATCAGCAGCAAGATCACTGCAGCAGAGATATTGGACACGGGAAAATTTTGAGTCTGAACCACTCTCCGAATCCTCTTTTACACACCTCGTGACAACACGGTGACGGCAATTCAACAAAAATCATGTGATTGAGCGAATGCTTGCAAAATTGAAAATCGTTGGAATGATTGGGGTTTAAAGCCTCATCGTTGAGACGCTTGGAGCGGATGACGGGAGTCGAACCCGCCTCTAAAGCTTGGGAAGCTTTCGTTCTACCGATGAACTACATCCGCAAGGTTGTGCCTTTTGGGCACGAAACTTCAGTTTAGCACGCAACGGATGCGTATGCGGACACAGACCGACATGCGATATCAATTTTCCGCAATATCACGGAAACTCAGCCGCGCGGCCGCTGCGAATAGTCGCGAAAAGATCCGCCAGCCGAGCCGACCGAATCATGCCCGGACCCATACTGCGTTCCAAATTGCGGACCACCGGCACCAGCCATCGCAGAACGTCCGCCTTGCCGAATATCCGCCGCCGCAACGCCGCTCGTGGCATAGCCACCGGCCAAATATCCGGACTGCACGCCCTGCTGACGCATCTCCTGCCCCATCTGCATCAGCCGCGCAATGCGATCCGAGGTCGGCGGGTGCGTAGAAAACAGCTTGGAGAAACCTTCCGCAGAAAACGGATTCGCAATCATCATCGCAGCAACCGACTGCGTACCAGCAGTCTTCTGCATCGGCATCGTCTCAGCGCCGTTCGAAATCTTATTCAATGCGGACGCGAGCGCCTCCGGATCTTCCGTAAGCATGGAACCATCTTCGTCAGCATCATATTCTCGCGTACGCGAAATCGCCATCTGAATAAGCGAAGCGGCAATTGGCGCAAGAATCGTACTCAACAGCACACCCAGCAATCCAAGACCATTAGAAGACGAGTCATTACGATCATCGCGCGAATTGCCACCACCGAAATACATGAGCGAATAGCCTAGATACGAAATGACCGTCGCCATTGCGGACGCGATCGCAGACGTCAGGATGTCGTGATTGTACACGTGCATAAGCTCATGACCGAGCACGCCGCGAATCTCACGTTCGTTGAGCATCTGCAGAATGCCCTGTGTGCAGCAGACCGCCGCATGACGTTCATTGCGTCCCGTTGCGAACGCATTGGGACTCATGGTTGGGGCGATATAAATACGTGGCATAGGCTTGCCCGCCTTTGCCGACAGTTCGCGCACGATTTTGTACAGTACCGGCGCTTCCTGCTCGCTGACTTCCTGCGCACGCATGGATGCGATCGCGAGTTTGTCGGAAAACCAGTAGGATGCGAACGTTGAGCCAAGTCCGATGAGAATGTAGATACCAAGTGTGCGCTGGCTGCCACCGGTCGCCCACCAAATGAGCATGATGACGCCCCACATCAACGCGAATAACAGCGTTGTCTTCAAGCCATTGCAATGGCCATGCATCTGCAATTTGCCGTTCATGGTCACTAGCGTAGAAACGGAGTCTGAGTTTTTGCTGGATATGCGCTGGAGACTGGGCTGCGGAAAGGACTAGGGGCAGTTGCGGAAGTTCGCACGCTCAGCTTCTCCCCGGGTGTCCGATTCTCCAGAAGCGGACACCCAAGACGCATGAAAAAAGTCTGAAACCTATCGGACCGGGTTCCAAACACCCACCTTAGGCGTGAGCCAGGGCGCGCATCTGCTCCGGGTCGATGACCTTCTTATGCTCGCGACCTTCCTTCGCACCGTCGGCACGTTCGTACGCGTCGACCTTCTTCCAACCGGCGAAGTCGATCGGCTTGACTCCACGGGAGGCCAGCAGACGGTCGATGGATTCCGGATCGCGGTCCGCCGCCACACGACCACCTTCGGCTGCCTTGGACAGATCTTCCAGCATGTTGGTGACGATGAGCAGCGCGTCGGACTTGGTGGAGCCGATCAGTCCGACTGGGCCGCGCTTAGCCCAACCGGTGGCATACAGACGTTCACGCACCTGCGCGCCGTCCTCGGCCGAAGCGGTCGTGGTGATGCGTCCGTCACCGTTCGCGTTCGCCAGATGCGCGTGACGCTCGTCGTATGCGATGCCCGGCGCGGTGGCCGGCTTGTAGCCGATCGCATGGTACACGGCCTGCACCGGATACTCTTCAAACTCGCCGGTGCGGCTCATCTTGCCGTCAGCCGACGTTTCGGTCTTCTCCACGCGAATGCCAACGACCTTGCCATCCTCGCCCAGCACTTCGACCGGCGCGGAATTGAAGTGCACATAATACTTGCGATCAGCCGTATTACCCTCGTAATCCACGTCACCGTCATCTTCCATGTCTTCCGCCATCTCACGAATCGTGAACAGCTCTTCGACCATCTGACGGGTCAGCTTGTCTTTGCCGGCCTCTTCAATCGTGTCTTCATCCAAATCGAAATCGTCTTCGTTAATGATCAGCTGCACTCCCGGCAGCTTCTCCATCTCACGCAATTCCTGTACGGAGAACTTGGCTTGCGCCACACCGCGGCGGATGAACAGGTGCAGCACGCGAGCCTTGTTCTCCTTGATGCCCTCGTACACATTGTCTGGAATGTCAGTGCGTTCCTTCAGATCGTCGGCATTGCGCATGAGTTCGCGCGCCACATCCATGGCCACGTTGCCGCCGCCGATCACGGCGACTTCCTCAGCTTCAAGCGGCCATTCGCGAGCGCCGGTCGGATAACCGTCGTACCATTCCACAAACTTGGCTGCGCCATACACGCCATCCAGGTCGGCACCCGACAGTCCAAGAGGCTTGTCCTCAACGGCACCGGTGGCGAACAGCACGGCATCGTAACGCTCAAGCAGCTCGTCGAGGGTCACGTCCTTGCCGAATTCCACGTCGCAATACAGGTGGATGTCGGGGTTGTCGAGCGTCTTTTCGAGCGCCGACGCGATGAATTTGATGGACGGGTGGTCGGGGGCCACTCCGTAGCGCACCAGGCCGAACGGCACAGGCAGCTTTTCGAACAGGTCGATGCGAGCGGCAGTGCCGAGGCCAAGCCCCTCGCCGAGCTTCTTCAACTGGCGCAGGAAAATGTCAGAGGAGTAGACGCCTGCAGGGCCGGCTCCGATTACAGCAATACGAAGTTCATTAGTTTCAGTCACGCGCTCTAGCCTAATGCATTCCCTGCATTTGCGACAGGGGCGCACGAGTATTTTCTTGCGACTTCCTCACGCATGCGCGCCCGACGGAGTACGGGGTCATGTCGCCGGCGAACACCACCGTAAGTAATAAACGAACCGTATACTATGTGCGGCACTATGCACTGTCAATCGATTGACACCGTCACTGCAACGCGTTGTGGTGGGAAAATTTACGATTGTGGCGCGCACCGTATCACGAAGAAGAAGAATTATGAGTGACTCCAACAACTTGGCGCAATCCAAAGCACCGGAGCAAGGCGGCGTACGCAAGCTCGACAAGAGCGACGCCGGCTATGCGAAGGATCTGAAGCCCCGTCATATCCAGATGATCGCCATCGGCGGTTCCATCGGCACCGGCCTGTTCCTTGGCGCGGGCGGCCGTCTCGCGCAAGGCGGTGCCGGCTTGGCGATCGCATACGCCGTCTGCGGCATTTTCGCGTTCCTGATGGTGCGCGCTTTAGGCGAGCTGGCGATCCGTCGTCCGTCGTCCGGCGCGTTCGTTTCCTATGCCCGCGAATTCCTCGGCGAGAAGGGCGCCTACGTGACCGGCTGGCTGTTCTTCCTCGACTGGTCGGTCACCGTCATGGCCGATATCACCGCCGTGGCCGTGTATTTCCACTACTGGAAGGCGTTCCAAGGCGTGCCGCAGTGGCTGTTGGCACTGATCGCCCTGGCGTTGGTGTTCGTGCTGAATCTGCTGAGCGTGAAGATGTTCGGTGAGGCGGAATTCTGGTTCGCCGCCATCAAGGTGGCCACTATCATCGCGTTCATGGTTATTGCGATTTGGGCGATTGTTACGGGCGCTCCGGTGGGCGGCTCCCACGCCGGCGTGGCCAACATCACCGACAACGGCGGCCTGTTCCCGAAGGGCATCGCCCCTGTGTTCGCCCTGACGCTGGGCGTGGTGTTCGCCTTCGGCGGCACCGAAATGGTGGGCGTGGCCGCGGGCGAGGCGAAGGACGCCGAAAAGGTACTGCCGAAGGCCATCAACTCCATGATCATCCGCATTTTCGTGTTCTATGTGGGATCCGTCGTGCTGATGGCTCTTGTGCTGCCGTACACCGCCTACTCTTCTAACGAATCCCCGTTCGTCACGTTCTTCTCCGGCATCGGCATTCCGCACGCCGGAGATGTGATTCAGGTGGTCGTGCTCACCGCGGCGCTGTCCTCGCTCAACGCCGGCTTGTATTCCACCGGCCGCACCCTGCGATCCCTGGCGGTGGCCGGCTCCGGCCCGAAGTTCGCGGCCCGCATGAACAAGCATCACGTACCATACGGCGGCATCATCATCACCTCCGCGCTCGGTCTGATCGGCGTCGTGCTGAACGCCGTGCTGCCGTCTGACGCGTTCGAAATCGTCATGAACCTCGCCGGCATCGGCATCGCAGGAACGTGGGCCGCCATCCTCGTCACGCATATCGCCTTCCTCAAGAAGGTCAAGGCCGGCGAGGAGACCCGCCCCGCGTACCGCATGCCGGGAGCCCCGTACACCAACTACATCTCGCTGCTGTTCTTCGCCGTGGTCGTGCTGTCCAATCTCACCAGCGCGGCCGGCCGTTGGACGCTGCTCATGTTCGCGGTGGTGGTTGTGGCCATGATCGCCGGATGGTTCTACGTGCGCGGCCGCATCAACGGCAATCTCATGGATGAGATGCTTGACGACAACGACAACGATGTCGCCGACGTGCTGGAAACCACGGAAGTGCCGGGCAAGTAGGCACGTCATCGCAAACCTTGGCGTCGATGGCAATCGCCGGCATTCCAGCGTTCCGGCATGCTTCGGCGTCAGGCGAACGTACAATCGCAATAACTGCAATCGGGCCCTCATCGAGCGAGGGCCCTCATCATAAGAGGTGGCAATATGCGCATTCACATCACATATACCGGCGGCACCATCGGCATGATTGACTCTCCGAACGGCCTGATTCCGGGAGCCGACACTCGCGGCTGGCTGTTCCGCCTGCTGGAGGACGCGCACATGGACGCAAGCCTGTTCACGTTCACCGAGCTTGATCCGCTTATCGACTCGTCGAACGCGACGCCCGACAATTGGCAGACGATGGTTGATGACTTGCGTGCGCATCACGATGATGCCGACGCGTTCGTGGTGCTGCATGGCACCGACACGATGAGCTATTCGAGCGCCGCGCTTTCGTATGCACTGGCCGATTTCGGCAAGCCGGTGATTTTCACGGGATCGCAGCATCCGCTCGGCAAAATCGAATCGGATGCCACTGCGAATGTCACGGGTGCGCTGAACGCCGCGATGAGCGGACGATTCCACGGTGTGGGACTGTTTTTTGGACATCACCTGTTTGCCGGAAATCGCGTAAGTAAGTCGTCGAGTTGGGCGTTTGAAGGATTTTCGGCGCCTTCCGTCGGCCCGCTGGCACGCACTGGCACGCCATGGCATTGGTATGCGGGCGATTCCGCTGCGGTTGGCTGCGGTTGGACGTCGCCTCAGCCTTACTCTCGCCATGATGTTGCGGTGATCGATATGGTACCCGGCATTTCCGCGGCACGGTTGGAAGCGATGCTTACGCCGCGGCCGGAAGCGGTTTTGTTGCGTGCGTACGGCGTCGGCAATGTGCCGAGCGACGAGCCTGGACTGACTGACGTGATTGCCGACGTGCTACATGACGATGTTCCCGTTGTGATCGCGTCGCAATGTCAGCAGGCGGAAGTGCTGCTCGGCCATTACGAGACGGGCGATGCGATCACACGCGCCGGCGCAATTGGATCTGGCGATATGACGCTGGAAGCCACGTATGCGAAAATCATGTTCCTGCTGTCGCAAGGCGTGACCAGAGTCGACTTCGGCAAGTGGATGCGCGTATCGATCGCTGGAGAAATCTCGCCAAGCTCGTTGTAAACGCTTCCCCAAAGCGCCGCGCTTGACACCACTCTCCGCAAATCACGCGGATTCGCCACGGTCGAAAAGCACGGTGAGCGCCCACAGAATGCTGACAACATCAATCGCTTCCTGCATGAACGCGCCGACAACCACGGGAATCAGATTGAACGCGGCCGCGATCATGCCGATAATCGCAAGGCCGAGGCCGATCAGCACCGCCTGCAACATCACCTTTTTCGTGCGGCGCGCGATGGCGATGGCCCGCGGAACGGACGCAATGTCGTCATTCATGATGACCACTTGCGCAGATTCGGAAGCCGCGGTGGACGTGCCGTCGGTCATGGCCATGCCGATATCGGCAACCGCAAGTACGGGGGCGTCGTTGACGCCGTCACCGACCATCATGGTGATTTGACGATTCTTGGATTCGCCGGTTACGCGTTGCTTGATGCGATTCCACAACGACAGCTTCTGGTGCTTGGATTCAGTGGCGCTCTTGACGGCGGCAACCTTGTCTTCAGGGAACAGTTCGGACTGCACGTCGTCGATACCGACTTCGTTTGCGATGATGCGGGCGGACGCAGCCTTGTCGCCGGTAAGCATGGACAGTTCCTCGACACCCAACTCGTGCAGGCGAGCCAAAGAACGCTTCGCATTCTCGCGAGGCACGTCACGAAGTACGATGCGGGCGGCAAGACGGCCGTCAATCGCCACGTATGCAGCCATTTCGTCAGGAGCGAGCGGGGCAAACAGCGAGTTTGCGGTTTCAGGCTTGCGAGCGGCGGATTGGGTTGCGACGGACGCGGAAGTAGAGGGCGCGGCTGCAGGCTGCGCATCGTCAGGCACCCCGTTCCTCACTCCCATAGTGTCCGATTCTGGAGAATCGGACAAGTAAACACACGTTTTAGCCCTCTGGATGTCCGTTTCTGGTGAATCGGACATCCGCAGCGCATTCTGAGTCTCCCGTTTGTCCGATTCGGCAGAATCGGACACGTAATACGTCGCATCCGGCATATGCAGCACCGGCGTGAATCCGGATTCGTCAGCCGTCACGTATGCGAACCGCCCCACGCGCACCTGATGCCCGTTCACTTCGCCGGATATACCCTTGCCGGACTCCTCTACAATGTTCTTCACCACCGGATAGTCGCGCCCGTGCCCCGGCAAATCGCGCTCGACGCACAGCCTCTGCCCCGCCGCATACCGCGCATACAAATCATCCATAGCCTTGCGTCCGGCCGCCGCGATGCCTTTCGACAGAATGTGCACCGAATAGCCTTCCACCACGCTGGCCATCATGAGAATATGGTCCTCATTGAACGGCGAACTCGTCTCAAACGGCTTCTCTACACGTACGACCTGCGGCTGCTTGACGGTGAGCGTGCCGGTTTTGTCGAAGAAAATATGCGATACGCGGCCTAGATTTTCCAACACGTCCTGTGCTTTAATCAGGATTCCCGCTTTGGCAAGACGCCCTGTTCCAGCCCCATACGCAACCGGTGCGGCAATCAGAAG
>SKEE01000909.1_pt1 | contig 28543 bp, 29 predicted proteins | sample 4826661 | NCBI WGS metagenome assembly SKEE01 (sample SAMN11008817, study PRJNA524170) | human gut metagenome | biome: Human fecal sample; material: Feces; isolation source: fecal sample from pouch patient p20 | host: Homo sapiens | place: Israel: Tel-Aviv | collected 2016-11-14
TTACTTCTGTGTACTCCATTCTCATCAATAACTATATTACTGCGTTTCTGTTTCTCTTATTGAATAATATCAAACACTTCTGTATAATCGACCTATTCTCAATATCTCTGTCTATCCAACTATAAAAATATCAAGGTTTTATGCGATTTTTCAGCCATTTTTAATTGTCTTATTTTCATCTCTCAACCTTAGTCAACAGAACCACCGTCTCCACGTGGCGTGGGTATTTTGGAAAGTGGTCGAAAACATATTAGCAAAAATATTAAAGGGTGCAAAAGCAAAAGCTATGCACCCTTAATTTATTGATTTTATAATATCAGAGTTAAGCCGACTAAGCAGCTGCCTTTTTAATTATTTCCACAGCATCTCTGACATCAACATTTCCGTCCCTATTTACATCTGCAAGAAGCAACTCAGCCTCATCGGAAATTAAAGAAATACCCGATACATGCCTAAGAACAGCCGCAGCATCTGCCTTTTCAACCTTACCGTTCTGATTGACATCTCCAAGTACGGATACAAACTGCTTAAATGTAATAGTTGTATCCTTCGTAATCTTTGCAGGAGAATACAAAACCTTACCGTTTTCATCAATCCAGTAACCGGTGTCATCTGCAGGAAGTGTACAGCTGCTGTTAGAATAATAAGATGAAGATGCATCATCCTTTACAGTCGTTACCCTATAAACCCTAAGTTCCTCATCAGATGTCAAAACAGGCATAGAGCCTTCACTGCTTAAATTCTGTCCCCAAACAAGATTATTCTCGCTGCTTTTGAGAATATAACACACATCACCGCTTGCAAACTGCTCTGCTGTTTTTCCTACAGCTCGTGTGGTTGATAATCCGCAGCTTTCTAAATAATAGCAATTTTCCAATGCACCATAATTATATTTATCGCTTGATATTGCATTTGAATCTGTTGAATCTGCAGTAATTTTACCTATGTAGTAGCAATTGCTTATTTTGCCATAGGTTTCTCCCGCAATACCTCCGCAATACGCATAGCCGACTACAGACGAATCCGAAAAGCAATTTTCTATAACAGACCCTTCTACAGCATAACCGGCAAAGCTTGCTGCATGATAACATTTCTCACTGCCAAAATAGCTGTCTACTATACCAAGGTTTTTAATTGTACCCTTCATCTTTGCAAACAAGCCGCAATAACTTCTTGTATCATTGCAACACAATCCGCTGATTATATGACCGTTTCCGTCAAATGTACCTGTATAATACAGTTTCGAATCTCTGCCTATAGGGGTCCATTTATAAACAGGGACATCAGATACGCTTCCGTCCTCTTTGAGCAAATTTTTATTTGCTGTTATATCCGCCGTAAGTACAGCATTTGCACCTGTATTGCCGGCGTCTACATACTGCTGAAACCATACAAGCTCGCCATAGTTTTCCAACTGATATGCTCCGTTTTCCAAAGCAGGCTTCTGCAAGCTGTCACAAGCCAAACAGATACCATTTTCATATATATGCTCTGTACAAGCAATATATGTATTTGAATAAAACTTTTTATTCTGTGACCTGTCATAGCAATAATATACTGTTTCGTCATCTGCTCCATTTAATTTAGGATAGCTGTCTGTACCAAGCTTTTGATACCAAATCTGTGAGCCGTCTGTTACCTTTTTATTAAGCAAAAAGCAAACCTCACCACTTGAGAATTGCTCCCTTGATTTTGCCTCGGCTCTTGATGAGATTAATGAACATTCACTTGAATAATAGCAATTTTCCAATGTACCCCTATTATATTTATCGCTTGATATTGCATTTGAATATGTTGAATTTGCAGTAATTTTACCTATGTAGTAGCAATTGCTTATTTTGCCAGTGGTTTGTCCCGCAATGCCTCCGCAATACATAGAGCCGACTACAGACGAATCCGAAAAGCAATTTTCTATAACCGAATTTAAATAACCAATGCCGGCAAAGCTTGCTGCATTATAACAATCCTTACCGCCAAAATAGCTGTCTACTATACCAAGGTTTTTAATTGTACCCTTCATCTTCGCAAACAAGCCGCAATAAACATCGGTATAATAGGAATACAATCCGCTGATTATATGACCGTTTCCGTCAAATGTGCCTGTATATTGCAAGCTTCTGCCTATAGGGACCCATTTATAAACAGGGACATCAGATACGCTTCCGTCCTTATTGAGCAAATTTTTATTTGCTGTTATATCCGCCGTAAGTACAGCATTTGCACCTGTATTGTCGGCATCTACATACTGCTGAAACCATACAAGCTCACCATAGTTTGACAGCTGATATGCTCCGTTTTCCAAAGTAGGCACTTCATATTCACCACAAGTCTTGCAAATACCGTTTACATATGAATGGTTATTGCAAGATATATTTGTGTTTGAATATACCTCTTCGCCCTGCTCAGAGATATAAGAAACCGCCTTGCCGCTGAACTGAGGATATGCATCTGTTCCTAAGCTCTTATTCCAAGCCTGTGTGCCGTCACTGTCGGTTGTCGGCTCTGCGGCACTGAGTGCTTCCGCATAAATGCTTAAACAATTTGCCTGAAAAGACAAGCAAAGCATTATACAAGAAAGCAGTAATGACATAAATTTTTGTAGCCTCATAAAATCCCCTCCTTTTTATTTATGCGGTGATTATATCATTAAATTAAAAAAATTTCAATGTTCATTTGCAAAAAAGGTGCTATTTAGGTTAATATGTACGTTTTCAGAGGTTAAAATGATGATTTTATGAAGTGAACTTGTGATATATGTTAATTGGCAATGGGGAATATGTAATGTTTTGGTGGCGAGGGAGTTTTGGACGGTGGAGCATAAATGCTGCACCATACAGGGTGAAATTATTAGGCTATTTTTAGAATTGTTTAGAAATCTCAAAAAGCCTTTATTTATTGGTGTTTTTGTGATAGTTCATATGTATATTAAAGCCTGTATGCTCGGCATTTAAAAATAGGCTATTTTGAGAAATTGTATAAAATAGTTGAATCATCATTTTCTTTAAGCAAATCATCAGAATAGCAAAAGCTAACGCCAGGTTCATTCTCAAATTTTCTAAATAAACCAGACCTTAATAGTTTTGTTTTATCCGAATTGAAATCACTTCTTTTTCCGCCACTAGGGTTTCTTCTTATTTTATAACAATAAATCTTATTTGGATTTTCTGAATCACTTATACTAAGTGACTTCACCATTGCACCTTTTTCCTCATCTGAAATATTTTTAGGAATATTCATTGGAATTGCTTTTCCGAAAGTTTCAGTAAATTGTTTTAAAATATCTCCTAAGTTATTTTGATACTCAATACCAAAATACTGTCTTAAGATTTTTGCATCGATTAATAATTTAGAAGAATTGGCTTCAATTTCCAATCCATCGTTTAAATCGTCACGTTTCATAAAATGAAGCTTTACTAGTGCATATTGATTTACTCGCTTTTTCTTACCTACGATACTCTTTACCACAACTATATCCGTAAGTCCTGCTTTACATTCTTCTATCATATTATGAAATGCAGGACGAACAGAATCTTTTTTAGCAGATGCAATATCTATATGAATATCAACCAGTTTTCAGTTTTTATGCCCAAATACAAATTTTGTCAACCCAGAAATCTGTGCTTTTAAGCTATCAAGTTGTTCCATAGTATTGGAACTAACACAAGCATAGATAACAACGTGTTTCATTGGCTCATTTGTATTAGCCAGAATTACTCTCACTTTGCTGGGCATAAATACCTCTCATTTCTAAAATAGCCTAATCATTATTCAATGTATTTTTGAATGTTCATTAACCTATTTTCGTCCTCGCTTTTTTACAAATCATAAATAAACACTTCTGTATAATCGACCTATTCTCAATATCTCTGTCTATCCAACTATAAAAATATCAAGGTTTTATGGGATTTTTCAGCCATTTTTAATGGTCTTATTTTCAAATTTTAAAATACCGAAAAGCCTCTTATTTCAAGCCTTTTTCACACTTTTACTTCTGTACCTTAGTCAACAGAACCACGCTCTCAATATGTGCATCATTGTCCAAACTAATGCTCATATCTTCTTCAATAATCGGAAGCCTGAACTTAATGGATTTCAGCCACTGTCCGTTTTCCTGCCGTTCCGGATATATCTGAATTTCAGAAATCAGCGATTCCATAACCTGCCGTTTTTCCTGTTCGTTCATCACTGCATACAGCTTATCGAAATAAATCAATACCTTGTAAATATTGTCTCCGGTCAGCTTTTCTGCTTCAATCGACATCTTCTTTGCCCTGGCAGCAATCAGAAGATTTTCTGTATCCTCAATCTTATCATACATCTTGTAAAGGCGATCATCAAGGTCTGCCTTGCGCTTGATATAATGCTTATCATCCGGATCAAGGGAATCGATTTCTTCCATCAACTTTGATTTTGTAGAATAGCTCTGCCGAAGCTGCTTTTCATGTACTGCAATCTCCTGCTCAATCACAGAGGTATCCACTTTCCTATTGATTTTTTCCTGCATCATAGCGGCAAACTTTGGATTGCTGACCAGCTTTACAATGACTTCCGCCACAGCATCGTCCAGCAATTCTTCGTTGATCTGCTTTTTATAATCACACTTATGACCTCTTGTCATGGTGCGGTGTTTACAGCCATAGTAGAAGAAATCCTTGTACTTTGTACCGTCAGCTTTATGCTTGATGCTTTTATTGCCGTACATCCCGGCTCCGCAAACCGGGCATTTCACAATACCGGACAGCAGATGGATCTTACGATCTTTGCCATGATTGACTTTTTCATATTTTTTCGCCTGTGCCAATAACTTCACCTGCGCTTCATGCCAAAGTTCCTCTGAGACAATTCCCTCATGCAATCCATCCACCAGTAAATAATCATCCTGCTCCACAAGCTTATAGTCATTTCTTGTACCATGAACCTTTTCCGTTCTGCGTCTGCCATAAGCAATTTTCCCGCAGTACACAGGATTTTTCAGTATTCTTCTGATCAATGCCGCATCGAACAACGGATTTTTCCCGTTCTGTCTTGGTATCTTACGAATACCATGATTTTCAAGATATTTTGCAAGTCCGTTTGCCCCTACATCCGTATGCACATACTGGTCAAAAATCACACGGACTGCTTCTGCTTCTTCCTCATTGATAAAGAGCTGCCCTTTTTCCAAACTGTATCCATAAGGTGCAAAACCACCGTTCCATTTACCCTCACGGGCTTTCTGGATTCTGCCCTCCATGGTCTGCACCCGGATATTTTCACGCTCAATCTCTGCAACCGCCGACAAGACGGAAATCATCAGTTTTCCGGCATCCTTGGAAGAATCAATCCCATCCTCCACGCAGATCAGATTGACACCAAAATCCTGCATCACTTGCAAAGTAGAAAGGACATCCGCAGCATTTCTGCCAAATCGTGACAGCTTAAATACCAGAACAAAGGAAACACCATTCTTACCGGATTTAATATCCTCCATCATGCGGTTAAACTCTAATCTGCCTTCGATGGACTTACCGGATTTACCGGCATCTTCATACTCACCGACAATCTCATAATCATTAAACTCTGCAAATGCTTTCATTCTGGATTTTTGTGCATCCAGAGAGTATCCATCAATCTGCATGGCGGTAGATACTCTTGTATAAATATATACTTTTGTTTTTTCTTTTTTCATCCCGCTATCCTCGTATGTATCATACTATAACTATCCTGTCACCATGGGGATCGGTTTATTTTTTCTCAGCTTTCTGCTCCAGCATTTTAATCGAATCCAGATAATCCTGCTCTACCTCGCTAAGCGTCCGAGCCTTGTATTTTCTATATTCTCCGGTCGCTTTATCAACAGCCTGCTTATGACTGATGTTTCCATTTCCAATCAGCAACTGCTCTCCGCTCATGGTAAGAATGCGATCCAGATGGTCTGCCCAATCCTGCATAGTCATTGCCTGTTCCCGTTCTGCCTGTCGTTCCGCAAAATCAAGATATCCGGATACAAGCTGCCCCATGGCTCGAAGTTCTTTTTCATCCAGATAATTTTTAGCAATAACCGCTTCTTTCAAGGTTGGCTGTTTTCCTGCAAATGTGGTAAGCCCCATAAATTCTTTTTCCGCATCGGCTCTGCTGTAAATAACCTCTGCCGCAGTCTGTCCATGAATGGCATAATGAATTTTATTTTGGACTTTCTTAAAAAATTGGATAGAAATTTCCGCTTTAGGATCATAGTCGATACTTGTGGCATAAATTTCTAAAACCTGACGGTAAAACACCTTTTCTGATGCTCGAATATCACGAATACGTTCTAAAAGTTCCTTGAAGTAACCGCCGCCGCCAAGATTTTTCAGCCGTTCATCATCCATCGTAAAGCCTTTTCTCATATATTCTTTAAGAATATTGGTTGCCCAGATTCTAAACTGTGTACCTCGTTTGGATTTCACACGATAGCCAACAGAGATAATCACATCCAGATTGTAGTAATCTACCTGATATGTTTTCCCGTCAGAAGCAGTTGTTGCAAAATTTGCAACAACTGAATCACGCTGCAATTCGCCTTCCGCAAAAATATTTTTTATATGTCTGGAAATGGTTGATTTATCTCGCTCGAACAATTTTGCCATCTGATCAATAGAGAGCCAGACCGTATCCTCATCAAACGTCGTCTCAATTTTAGCTAATCCATCTTCTGTTGTATAAATGATCATATTGGATTTTTGATTCATCTCATCGTTATTCATCACATTTACACTCCATTTCTAATTGAGCAGCACCCTGCTGCACTTTTCCTATGTATCCTCTATGTCAAAAACATCTTTTAACATAGAGTTTGGACACTATTTACACGATTATTATATCAGTTATTTTTCGTTTTTTCAATAGTGCCAATGAGATCTTTAGAATTGAATTTTTCCTCTAAATAATCAGGCGGCTCTGGAAGATGTTCAATATCCAGAACCGCCGCATATTTTTCAATTAGATTTGCAAGCAAATCAGCAAAACCGCTCCAATTATCTGTCATAGGCAATTACCTCCATCAAATTTCTATATCCTGTCCACGCTTACGGGCAGACATTTTGTGTTCCTGTGTTTCCTTTCCTCTGGCGAGGATAGAATTAACAAAAGCCCGAACCCTTTCCGATGCAATCTCCAATGCATCCAGATAAGGCTGGGCTTTCTTTTTGAGTTCCGTATATTTTTCGTTGATTGTTTCATACCGCTGCTTCCAGATCGAAACCGACTTTTCTGCGGAAGCCAACTTTTCTTTCAAACGCTTGTTGTCGGCATTGGCAATAATGCCATTGGCAGCATAGCGTTTCAGCGTGTCGCATTCATCCGGAGTCAGCGTGATGTTATTTCCGAATGTAGCTTTCTTACCCATCGCTTCAATGTCCTGCACCGTCAGCGTAATGGTCTTTGCTGTCTTGGTTTCTTTTTGCAGAGCTTCCAGTTTCTTTTTCTGTTTCTCTGCGGCAGCTTTCACATCCTCCAGACTTTGCTCTGCCTGTGCCACCAGACCAGTTACAGCTTCCAACCGCTGCTGTTCTGCCTGTACCTTAAACTGTGTCACGGTCAAATGTTCCTCGGTGCTGCCACGTTCTCCACGCTCCACATCGTCATATCCAGTAGCTCTCATAGAACGAAAAAAATCATCCTGCAACACACTGTAGGATGACTTCAAAATCTTTTTTCCTTTTTCGTTCAGCATGGGATTCCCATTTTCATCAAGAACGGGTTTGGAATCCCATTTCTTACTGCGGCTGACCTGTGTGATCGTTTCCTTTACAGTACCGACCAGCGATTTATCTTTGCAGCGCTTCGACCACAAAATCTGCTTTTCCACCACCGGGATATAGACCACATGGAGATGATAGTGGTACACATCCTCGCCCAGTACTTCGGACATTGCCCGGTTGCGCTCATCGGCGTGCATTACAGCAGAGAGAATATACTGCTCACCACCCACAATCTCCACAGCGGCTTTATAGGCATCCGCATAAAACTGTTTTGCAAATTCATAGCCGCCATGGTTGTAAAAATAAGCGGAGTTCACATCGAATACCAGCTCACCGTATTTGACAGCATCCGGTTTCAGTCCTCTAGTGGAAATCACACCATCCTGTTCCATCTGCTCAAACATTTTTACATAATCGTCTGTGGGAGCCTTGAAGTGAACATTCAGAGGAGTTCGTTCCGGTACGATGTCCTGATTGCTGTAACTGTCTTTTTCACGTTCATTGTGTTCCTGTATTTTTGCCACATCATCCGGTGTTGCTAAGTCCTGATTCCGGGCTACGGTGCGGTCTATTCCATCATTTCTTGCCATAGATTTTTTGTCCTTTCCTTGAGATTTGCAGACAGCGGAGGGCTGGAGAGCGGCACTTTTTCAAAGTGTAATAACCCACTATAACACTTTCATCCATACTGGCTGCAAAGTGCCGTGGGCTCTCCGAGGGCTCCTCCAGAGGGGTATGCGGTCGCTGCTGCGACCTCTGCTGACCAAGGCAAAAATGTCTGCAACTTTTCCCATGGTCACCCGTCTGCATGAAACTGTTCTGCGAAACATCCCTTGCAGACGGCGGCAACGAAAACCGCATCTTTCGTTGCCTGTCCACGGAGCTTCTGCAAAATTCCGTGGACATAGAAACAACAGCCAATCCCTGCAACAGAAAGGCTGCTGTTTCTATTAAGGAGCGTTTTACGCTCAAAAGCTGCGTACATACGTACAGAGCAAAAACGGCAAAAATCAATCCCGCCACTCCTCCGGTACGTACGTACATGGCGAAACGTCGTAAAACCCGTTTATATGAGGTCGAGCCACAGCTTCCACGCCCATAAATCCCCATACCCGCCGTCCGGCAAAATTGGTAATGTTATTGCAATGCTCCAGATCGAATTTCTTTGCATTGGCAATCATGGCGTCGCTGAAGCTACGGGCTTTCAGCGGAGCAAGGGAATTTTCCTCGCACCACATCCGATAAATTTCATAAAAATCCTTGGAACTAATGGAAGCATCCGCCTTGCGCCGGATATACCCTTCCGAATTCATGAAGTCAAAAATATTGTTATTGTCACGCTTGACCGCTTCCCGGTTTGCACGGATGCGCTCACTCTCCGTAAACTTAAAGTTGTTTGCAACAAGCCGCTGCAAGCCTTCAAATGCCCAAAGAAAAATCCCTTCCGCTTCACCTTTCATCTTCTCGGCAAGGTCAGGATCGTCAGCCCTGTCCACAGGTTTCTCCTTGGTTGTCAGCACAAGCTGTCTGCGGTAAAAACCATCGCTGCGGTCATACAGAGCTTGCACTGAACGCAAGCAGCCGGGCAAACATCCAGCCCTGATAACTCTGCTTGCCTTTTCGCTCCAAGTCCATCTTTCCCTGTGCTGTAACGATGGACTTTACATAGTTGGTTTGGCGCAGGGCTTCCATTCGCATATCATCATCCACGCACAGCAGGATGTGTTCCAGATCTGCACGGGCAAAGCGGTTTTCGGAAATCTTGCCGATGCTGCCGTCTTTCATGTTTGTTCCAAAAATAGTCGAAAGCACAGCTCCGATTTGGGATTTGCCCTCGCCGCCGTTGCCCTTAATGACCATCATCCGCTGTCCTTTGTTGGAGGGAATCAGGCAATAGCCGATGAACTCCTGCAAGGTGGGAATATCCTCCGAGTACAGCAGCCCATCCAGAAAGTTCAGCCAAAGCACAGGTGCAGGTGCGTTTGGATTATAAGAAACAGGCAGACGGCTCTGTACGATTTCCGTTTTTCCCTCAGCAAATCTCCCATCCAGCATGAGCGTTCCGTTAGCCACATGGATACGGTCTGGCTGCGGTGGAAAATCCTCTGCCATTGCTTCCAGTTTCAACAATTCCATGATATTTTTGATCTTCTGCGGTACGCTGCTGATGGTATAACTTTTCAGTTTTTCGTAAACCTCGCTCCGCAGGAAAATATCATCTGTCACCCGTCCTTCGGGCGTAAAAAAAGCCCTGTTCGTGAAAATGATTTTGCGTTCATGCAAAAATTCCTCACAAAGCAGAGCTTCGTTGATGTTCTGCCCATCAAACCAGACAGGTAGATTCATATCAGGCATTTTCCGGTTCTTCGCCATGGTATGCCACCTCCTTTTTTCGTTCCACATAGTCCTGAAGGAAGGCGATTTTGCCCTCCTTCTTTAACTCGTCTACCACAACAACTCTCTCCTCCAAAGAACCAACCGTTAAAATATCTGCCAGATGTTCTATATGATCTAACATCTGACAGGCTTCCACAAAACGGTCATCCCATTCATCTTCTGGTGTCTTAGGCGCATACCGTACTTTCCGTTCTTCCAACAGATGCAGATAATCCGTCAGCACACGGAAGCAGAGCATTTCGTCCTCCCGGAACTGGCGGATATGAGGGAGTTTGGGTTTTGCCATTGCTGCTGCATTGGGCGGTTTCGGATCAAGTCCGAAGTCCGCAGCCAACTTTTGCGTCGCTTCGTAGTTGCTCAAATTGAACAGCTTTGCTACAAGATCAATTACATCTCCCTTGGCTCCACAGCCGAAGCAGAAGAAGTAATCCTCGTTCAACTTCATGCTTGGGTGTCGGTCATCGTGGAAGGGACAGCAAACCATATTATTGCGACTCAATTTCAATCCGTAACATTCAGCAGCCTGTCTAACGGAGATAGTCGCTTTCACAGTTTCAAAAATACTCACTCATAATCCTCCTGCTTGGTTTTTATTAAGCCGTTCTACCCATTCCGTTTCCTGACAGGCAACCCTGCTCGGCGCTGTGTCGTCCCCTTGAGGGGCGCTCGTTCCTTTTGTGGAAATCTTGGCGGTTTATCTCGGTCTGGACGGTCATTCAGTTGTTCCGATCGATCGTTAAGCCAAGTGTAATGCAAAAAATAAGCGGCTCTCGTTTATCCACGAAAGCCGCAAATACGGAAAGTATGAACTTGAAAAATTGCAAATTTGCACAGGATAGATTATAATAAACACAAAAATAAGGGGGGTGCTATTGTGAAGAAAAATTATGATGATGAACCAGAAAACACCACCTCTTATCGTGTCCGTTTATTGAGACAGGATAGGGGATGGAGCCAAAAAGAACTGGCAGAAAAAATATTTGTTGCACACTCTCAGATTAGCCGATTAGAGAGTGGAGAAACAACCAATATTGGCAGCTCTCTTTTAATATCTCTGGCTAAAATTTTTCATGTTTCAACAGATTATCTGCTTTGCCTGACTCCCATCAGTGTTCCTAAAAGTTATGATATTTCTCAGCTTGGATTGTCAGAAGAAGTAATCCGCAGACTGATTTTGAAAACCATTGATCCAGATATACTAAATCGACTTTTAGAGCATGAGCAATTCCCGAAGCTTTGCACACTGATAAAAAACTATTTTAACAATACAATCGCTAACGGAATTATGGCAAGAAATCAAATCATTGACCTTGCCACCGAGCCGCTGGCTGAACTGATGAGCGCAGAACCATCCAAACGAGCAGAACTCATCAAGGATATAAGCTTCCTGAACTCCACAAAAATTCAGAGCAATGAAGCGGATGTTGAGAAAATCAAGAACATTCTGATGAAAATTATCCGAGAAATCAAAGAGGATGTAATAGCGCAACAGCCTACCGGAGCAATCGCTACGGCAGAAGCTGTGAAGGGCATCCGTGATTCACTGCTGGACAAACCGCAATCTGAGCTGACCACCGATGATGTATCAGCCGCTATGGCTACCTATGTTGGAAAAGTGATTCCTATGGATGAATCCACATCTGCGTTGCTTCAGCAGCTTACAAAACAAATGTTGGAGTTGTCCACAGAGAACAAAGAATAGGCGTTTAGCTACAGCGAAATAAAGGCTTGGTATATACCTCTGCTTCTTTTTCCGTTCGGCCGGATTTGTCCTGGGAGCAAAGACATAACATAGTAAGACTTTTATGTACAAAAATATAAAATCGCTGCAATTACCATCCTTGTGAGGATGAAAAATTACAGCGATTTTCAATTACAGGTTATTTTCAAAGTGTTCTACCATTCTGGCAAAATAGTCCATCTGTCCATCAAAGTGTTGGTTTTCATGTATGGATAACTCATCATAAATAGCCCCTATATTCTGTCTCTTTCGCAATCCATCCGACTTTGTTGAGTCAAGCAATTTGTTCAAAATCTGTTCTTCTTTTGTTTTGTCATTATAATGAAGATAAAGCAATATTTCTAATTCACGAATCGTCATAACAAAACAAAGATTATCTTTTTCAAATATTTCTTTCTCTGACAATTCAATAATCGCTGTATTAGAAAACTCATCGTACAACAAAATAATTTTTATTATAGGAACCTCTATCTTTCCCTTAAGTTCCTCATAACTACTGTTTAGTTGTGTGTATGCTTCACTTATCGTACGATTGAAAAAGGTGTTCGTTGATTCCATATTAGGAACCTGTTGTTTAGCATCTAACTTAAGTAATGATGATTTTGATTCAACAAGTAATTGAAGCATGCCAAAATCAAACAGAAAATCAGCCCCTTTTTTCGCCCCAGCGGACAATACCTTGTATTCAGAAGTTTCGCAATAATTCAAAGCTAAATCTTTAATATAATCCTCAAACAACAATCCAAATGCATTAACAAACTTCTGAGTTCCTTGCTTAAAGTAATAGTCTCTAACAAGCCAATAAAGCCCATTTCCAACCATCATTGCAACAAGATACATGCTTACAGCCAGATATTCTCCATGCCTTTGAGTTTTAATAAAAGGCTTTGAATATAATAGTTGTTTTCCTAATGAATGTTCTCGTAACTCTTTATAGTCGCAAGAATAATACCCAACAAATTTAGTGATATTTTCTGTGGTTAAAATAGTATTTTCTTTTCTACAGTATAGACTTTCTGGAGCTGATAGCGGATCTGGGTGTTGACTGCAAAGCCAAAATATCATTAGAAGTATAGCAATATAATCATCTGCTGAACAACCAAACACCTCCTTTACGGCAGCATTGGTATCTATTTCACGTCTATGTTCAAAATTTTTCGCTGCTAACAAAATATAATAATCTCTATTAAACTTTTCAAATATCCACCATAAATTTTGATATTGGAACTGCTCTGCGGTCATCCCTAAAACAACACGGAATACTCCATCAGCAGCGTTTTTAATGCTTTCTGCTGCCGAATGCTCATTATCATATTCTCGATACAAATCAACAAGTTGTCCTACAGAAGATACTTTATCCGCATGACGATAATCATTGCTCTCCTTCACGGAAAGAAATGCAATATTAGGAATATCCCATGCTGATAACTGCACAAGTATTTTTTGATGTTTCCCGTAACGCACGACAGGTACTTCTACATTTCTCCAACATTGAACCTTTTTGAACATATCAATGGATATTTCTGAAAATTTGTAAATAAGTCCATCAGTATTTATCTTCTTAATTTCAGAAACAAAGTCTTTCATGGTATCCGTCCTTATCTGCTTACTAAATCCTGATACATCTTCATCAATTCTGCCACACACTGGCTCTCAGTCATATCTTTTACAGAAAAACTATAAGCCTGCATAACTGCTCTATCATTGTTTTGGTGAGCTTTCAGTAGCTCTGGGAACAGATACATTTTTTCTCCATACATATCTGCAAGACTGCAATCAGGATACTGTGCTCGTGCATCAAGGATGGTCTGAGCCGTCTGCTCAATCTTCGCTTTTTGGTCATCTGTCGTATCTGGCCATGGAAAAGTGTTATATACAATTTCCTTAGAGTACCTATAGTCACTCTTTAGCCGACCGCACACTGCCCGCATCCAAGACATATGAACATTCGATGTCAACACTCCAAAATGGTACAATGTTGCATCAGGAACAATCTGTACCGCATCCGATGAAATTATATCTGCCGTTACAAAACCTATTGGCACATATCTCCGTCTTTCTGAAGATACACGAGGGATAATTAAAAAATCAACATCGTCTGGCTGTGTGATCTGTGCAAACAACTGAGGCACTTTTGCATAGCCGTTCGTTGTTTTAGCTTTAGAAGAAAGCCGGAATTGTCGTACCGCTTCAACCTTTTCGGAAAGAATTTTACTATTCATAATGTCTTTTGGAGATGAGTGCTTCAACCACAGACACCAACGTTTTTTTCCTTTGATAAACTCATCTGCACCAATATAAGGATGGAGCCATTTCTGAAGTTCTGGCTCTTTTTCCATAATATCATGATATTCATCCTCTTTAATGACAAAAAAGCCACCATCTCGTGGTTGGTTTCCAAAGCTCATTTTAGACATTCCACAAAGAGATTCTTTTTCTGCTACAACGAAAATATCCTCTCCTTCTACCAAGTATGGGCTAATATTGGAAACGATTTTCCCATTTGATCCATCTGTAAAAAGCCATTTTTCATTCCGATTAAACCCAGCAAATCCTACAATCACACAATGAACTGCTGCCTGCGATGAAGATTCACTATCCCATTTGAATGTCTGATATGCAAAATTAATATGTATATGGTGATCGTTAAACAACACATTCCATAAAATCGGAACCTGTGAACCTTGACAAATTGAATTGGTTGAAACAAAGCAAGCTTGTATGTTTGTATTCTGAATATATTGAGCAGCCAGCTTATACCAGCAAGTCACATAATCCAAATCTTGCACATCCTTGATATTTCCAAAAATATCCTGAACCTCTTTCTTCTGGATACTGCCTTGTTCCATAAGCCGTGCTCCAACAAAAGGAGGATTGCCCATTATGTAATTGAGCTTTTGCTTTGGAATAACATCTCCCCAGTTTATACGCAGAGCATTCGCTTCAATAATATTCGTATAGGACTTTAGAGGCAAAAACTCCAAATGCATCAGCACAATTTCCTCGGTTTCCTTCATCATCTGACTTTCAGCAATCCATAATGCGGTTTTTGCAACTGTCACAGCAAAATCGTTGATTTCAATGCCGTAAAACTGTCCCAAAGATACTTGAATGGGGTTCCAATTCGCATCGCCAAAAGCAATCTGTCCATGAGACAAAACCCGAAGCACCTCATTTTCCAAGCGACGCAGACTCAAATAAGTTTCTGTTAAAAAATTACCGCTGCCGCAAGCCGGATCTAAAAAGCTGAGAGATGCCAGCTTTTTCTGAAAGTCCTTGAGTTTTCGCTCTTTCGTACGTTCCACTGCGATTTCACAAATTTCCGTAAACTCTTTCTTCAAATCATCCAGAAACAGCGGGTCAATGACTTTATGGATATTCTCGATAGAAGTATAGTGCATACCACCACTACGGCGTGTTTCCGGATTCAAGGTACTTTCAAAAACTGCACCAAAGATTGTCGGACTGATTTCTGACCAGTTAAAGTCAGAACTGGCCTTATTAAGAAGCAAACTCCGAATTTCATCCGTAAACGGCGGTATCTCAATATCTTCATTTGCAAATAGGCCGCCATTCACATAAGGGAATGCAGCCAACTGCGGATTATCATCTTTCAGATACGGGTCACGATTTTCAGGCGTAGTATCCAGCACCTTAAACAGTTCAACCAACGCTTTTCTCATGTGCCTGGTATCATATTCTGCCAGATAGTCATGAAACATTCCATGATGCCCGAAAATGCCCGCATCCTCCGCATATAAACAGAAAACAAGGCGCACACAAAGGACGTTCAAACTTTTCAAGGCGTGTTCGCTGTCGGGATCTGCATATTGTTTATGGAACGCATCATAAAGCAAGCCAACCATTTCGCCTGCGGCAATGGATACTTCCATTTCACGCTTCAAATGTTCGCTGCCCTCATCAACCAAAAATTGCAGGCGGTAATATTCTTTCTCAAGATTTTCCAGTAAAATTTCTTCCGGCTCGCCGCCGGGACGTTCCATATCGTAAACAAAGAATTTCTCGAAATTGCAGGTCACTACCCAGCGTGGATGCTGAGATAAAGGCAGCTCTGTGATATAACGCTTTGCCTGCTGAAATGGTGTCAGCAGTGTGCCATCTGATTGCTTAATAGGCTTCTTCAAATCCTTTCCCAATCCTTTTTGTTCAATCAGAACCTTTGTGGACGGAATTGTACCATCTATAAAACTGGTATGGTCAAGGTGTACCTGCTCTTCAAATATAATAAATTGTTCAGGATGTTCCACGCCATAGACATCACGAAGCAGAGAAAGCCAAAATGCCTGACTTTCTCCTTTTTCATAGCCTTTGCCTTTCCAATACGCCGCAAAAGATTTTGCAGCAGCTTTTTGCTGTGTATCGTTCATTTTCTATCACCTCCCAACATTCTTCGCTTATCAAATCATCCCAAAATGTTTCAGCGCTTCCATAATCGCCTTTTCTTTCTCCGGCGGGCACTGTGGCTGCTTAGCATCCTCAGACTTCGGCTTATTATAATTCTCACGCTCGATAATCCCGCACTTCTGCTTCACCTGAGCAATATACAGGCTGCTAACCTTCATACCGCTATGCTCCAACACATACGCCTTAATTTCCTCATAGGTAGCCTTACTCTCCGCAGCAGTCAGATCCAGCTCGTCCATCTTAATCTCAACCTCGATATGTTGCTTCGCATTAAGTTTGGACAATAAACATACCGTCTCAACGTGTGTTGTCACTAACATAGGAACACACATCTTTTACCTCGTCTGCGATATGGGAACACAATTCTTTTGCCTTATCCCCTACGCTCTTTGTCTTGTCAAAACGCTGTTTTGCGTTTCCAACCTCGTTTCTAAATCCTGTTTTATATATAAAAGTAATTTTATAGGGATCTTTGTTTCCATCTTCATCATAGCCACCGACTATGACTTTTTCAATAATACTTTCAAAAATACCTCTGTCAAACTCTTGAAGCACTTCATTTTGTGATAATGCTTTCTTAAAATCCTCCACTCGTCGTTTCAGAGATACCTCATCTTCCATTTGTTGTTCCAGCATTTCTATATTCGCTCTTATGTCGGATAACTTTCTCTCATATCCAACATCTGTTTCTTCGTATATATCCTGTGAAACAATTCCTTCTAAGTATTTCTCCAAAAGTGCCTTCCGCTTCGTTTGAAGATTATCTGCACTTTTCTGATATTTCATAAGTTTATCTCTTGCAGTATCCTCACTCAAAGTTTTTTCAACTCTTGTAATAAATTCTTCTAATACATCTTTATTATCAGAACAAAGCATTTTATAGGATTCAATAAAAGCTTCTTCTATTACCTGTTCTGGTATTCCTTTACTATCCGGACAATATCTTTTGCCACTTTTCGTTGACTTTACACATTGCCATATTGTTTTCTTGTATTTTGAACTGCTATGCCATCTTCGTCTGGAAAGACTTGCTCCGCAGAAACCACATTCCAACATACAGCTAAATGCATACTGTCTGCTATATTTTTCTCGTTTCCCCGGTGTAGGGGATTTTCTTCCACCATTTCTGCGTTCTCTGATTTCCTGTGCTCTAGCAAAGGTTTCTTCTGAAACAATCGGCTCATGGTGATCTTTGATATAAAATCTATCTTCTTCTCCAAGATTTTCTAATCTTCTCTTTGAAATAGGATCGACCGTAAATGTCTTTCCCAGCAAAATATCGCCTTTGTATTTCTCATTGTTGATAATTCCCATTACGCTCGATGATGTCCAATCATTTCCCTTTATGGTCGTTATCCCCTGCTCGTTCAATTCTCTCGCAATCATGGTACTGCCTGCACCAGCAACATACCTATCAAAGATATATCTTACTACCTCAGCACCCTCTTCATTGATTGAAAGAGATTTTGTTTCAACATCATAATCATAACCTAGACAACCTTGAAATCCGACTAACTCCCCACGTTTCATTTTCATCTTCAAACCCTTTTTCACATAAGCCGAAGTATTCTCAACTTCCTGCTGTGCAACAGAGCTTAATATAGTCATAAGGAATTCGCCATCTTTCATGGTGTTTATCTTTTCTACTTCAAAATAAACTGCAATGCCTCTTTCCTTTAACATTCTGACATATTTTAATGTGTCCAATGTATTTCTGGCGAAACGTGGAAGACTTTTTGCAATAACCATATCAATCTTACCATCCATACAGTCTTGTATCAACCGTTGAAAATCTTCTCTTTTATCCACCTTTGTTCCTGTAATAGCTTTATCTGCATACACACCTGCAAATACCCATTGCTTATTATTCTGAATAAAATCAGTATAGTATTTAACCATTGAATTATAACTCTTTATCTGATCCTCATCATCTGTGCTTACACGACAATATGCAGCTACTCTCAGGCGGTCAACCTTCCTTACTTTGGAAGATTCGTCAAATGGATTATTGGCTTTAATAACTTCTACTTCCATATTTCCTCCTTTTGTGTTCCCACCGTAGTGTGCATAATTATTATATTGCAATACAGGCAGTAAGTCAAGTCGTAATATTGGATACCACACCATAATCTCTCATCAAGCGTTTCTTTATTTTTTCATATTCAAAATCATTGATTAGCTTCATACTCAACAGTTGCCTTAACATAGACAATTGCATACTGTATCTCAGCAACTTTTTCTTTTCTATAATATCCACCTCCAAATTCTATAGGCAGCACTTTATCTGCCCATGATAAACAGGAACCCATGCTCCTATCTCTCATCAGCAGATAACAAAAAATCCATACAGGTGACAGGTCATTACTCTGCCCACATCGGTATCGCACCGTCATCCAAATTGACCAGATTTCTCCGGAAGTATCATTATCAAAAATATGTATCTTTGCCCCGTGCAACTGCTGCACATTTTGCCAGACATCCCTCGCTACTTACCTTAACTTCAATACCAGATTTCAGTATTCCTTCGTATGAACCTTCTCTTATAAAAGAAAGCAGGTATCTCTTGGCGTGTCCGCATAGTGGCTCCACATATTCCACACGTCCTGTACGCATTTTTATATGAAATTGTCAAGGTACATTCTCAGGCTCCTGCCTGCATTTTGGATAAAATCAACTCTGGACTTATCAGCCCAAAAAGCACATAAGCACACTCCCGTCTGCTATGAACAGTGTTGTAAAAATTATGTGCTTTAGCGGAATGACAAGATTAGAGTTCCAGCTTATCCGGTCCATACTTGCAGATAATCTGAAATAAAACCTTCTTATGTATCCCCTCTGCCAGTTCATACATTTCCTGTAAAACTTTCAGCTCAAGAGTAGTCAGCGTATTCATGAATGGCTTATAATTCTCTCCCACAAAAATCCCACCATCGCCTCCCTGTTTTGTATAAATTGGAAAACCAAGAGATAAAGCCTGAATATCATTTTGTATTGTGCGAACCGTAACATGAAATTCGTCTGCCAGTTCTTTCGCCGTAATGCGGCGTCTGACAAGCAGAATATTTATGATTTCAGCTCTTCGATCTGCTGTATTCATGCTTTACCTCCTTTCTGTAAATTCTCCAATCTCATTGTAAAAAACGAACCGGAAAAAACCTTTCATATTAAAACAGGCTTTTTCCAGCAACCGCTTTTGACACAATCAATTCAACTTATCCCAAAATAAATACTCTTTTCTCTCCTGCTTTCTCTTATTGACTTTGCAGCTTCTGGTTGCTAAAATCTTTTATGGATAAAATCACAAATTCATAAAAAGACACACAAACTGCTATGGAGCTTCACGGGCATCTGATGCCTGCTGTGAGCCGTGGCAGTTTTTTTATTACCTATGCCGTTCTCCGAAGCCGGACAGCCGGACGCTGTCCATAAATGGGCGGTAACGCCCGTATGAGTTTTGGACAGGCTGCCTATGCAGCCTAAAACTCGCAAATTCCCTCTGGGCAATTTGCCAAAGATAGCAAGCACTGCCTGTGTTCCCTCACAGGCACCATTTTCCCAAGTTTCTTCCAAGTAAAAACTTGAGAAAATTGGCTTGCATGGGGCATATCCCCCTGACCCCTTTTGCACTCCAAAACCCAGCAATTACTCCACGGAAATTTCTGAATTTTTACGTTCAAAACCACACCGCCGGATACGGCATATCACAAAATCTTCTTTTCAAATAAGGAAGGGAAAGGACAAAGCAATGGCAAAAAGAGAAAGACAAAATGAATTGAAAATATATCTGAGCGATGATGAGCAGTACATCCTAGAACAGAAATGGAACGCCTCCAATATGAAAAGCAAATCCGCCTTTATCCGGCATCTGATTTTGTACGGATATGTCTATGATGTAAACTATGAACACCTACGAGAATACAATACAATCCTCTCTCGCATCGGAAACAATTTGAACCAGATTGCCAAGCGTATGAACGCCACGGGCAACGTCTATGAAGCCGATGTAAAAGAAGTAAAGGAGTTGATGAAACAGGTATGGCAATCACAAAAATCCATGCTATCCAAGCAACCGTCAATAAAGCAGTAGATTACATCTGCAACCCTGCAAAGACAGATGAAAACATCCTCATTTCTTCCTTTGGATGCAGTCCGGAAACTGCTGCTTTTGATTTCAAGTTCGCCCTGTCAAAAACCAATCAGGCAGACCCAAACAAAGCCTTCCATCTGATTCAGGCATTCATGCCCGGAGAAGTATCTTATAAGGAAGCTCATCAAATCGGCATAGAGCTTGCCGATAAACTTCTGGAAGGAAAATACTCTTACATTGTAGCCACCCACATTGACAAAGGACACGTTCATAACCACATCATTTTCTGTGCTGCAGATAACATCAATCATGAGAAATACCATGACTGTAAAAAGACCTACTATCACATCCGACATCTGAATGATGAGCTGTGTTCCGAGCATCAATTATCCGTCCTGCCACCAACTGACCAGCGTGGAAAAACATACAAGGAATGGCTCTCCAGTAAAAACAATTCCTCATGGAAAACCAGGCTCAAAAATGACATTGACGAAGCTATCCAAACTGTTGATACTTATGAGGACTTTCTTAACCTTATCCGTGCCAAAGGATATGAGATAAAAGGTGAAACCTTTGATGAAAAATCGTTAAAATATATCTCTTTCCGACCACTTGACCGTGAACAATTTATCCGTGGCAGAGCCAACTCTTTAGGTGCTGAATACACCAAAGAACGAATTAAGGAACGGATCGAAGCAAAGGAATTGATACAGCCTAAAAAGCGTATTCCATTTCCTACAAGAAAGAAGCAGCTTGTCAAAGATTTTTCTTCCCAAAAGCTTATTGACACCTCAGAAGAAAAGTTTGAACAAAATCTCGGTCTTAAAGCTTGGGCGGACATCCAAAACCTAAAGATTGCTGCCAGCAGTTACAGTGAAATAGGATCAATTGCTGAGTTGGAAAAGCAGCTTGCAGCCAAGTCGGTTCTTGCCAAAAATGCACGAAACAGTCTTGTTGAAACCGAGCATCAGTTAAAGGATTTAGGACAGATTTTGAAATATGCCGAACAATATCAGTCCAATCATATCTATCATGTCCGGTATCAGAAATCCAAAAATCCGGATGCTTACCTGCGAAGTCACGAAACAGAACTTCTACTCCATGACGGTGCAGAAAATATGTTGAAACGTCTTGGAATGAACCCTAAAACTCTTGATATTGACAAGCTTCGTAACGAATACAATTCATTGTATTCCAAGAAAGAAACCTTACAGAAAACCTATAAATCTGCGGAGAAAGAAATCAATGCTCTCAATAGAAAATTAGATAATCTGAATCAATATCTTAACCGTAGTTCGTCAGTTCAGCAGACTAATGACAGAAAAATGGAAAAGGACAAAACTACTCGCTGATTTTGCCCATCAAAAAAGGTGTATCGCATTGAAGTTTTTCACTTCGTTACGATACACCTTGATATGTGTAGTAAGCTCTTGCTGCTTTTTATACTGATATTCATTTTTTCTCGTATTTTCCACCTTCGTTTTATCATGTACTGTACTCCATATTCGCTCTGTATTCTAACGCAATTCACTCCTGTCGATGTGTAATGTAAACTACTATCGAGGTGAATTACAATGCAGGATATAAAACAAAATCTTGCCAACGCAGTACGTGAAGCCCGTACAGAACTCGGTCTTTCACAGGAAAAGCTGGCAGAAATTCTTAATCTAGATCAACGCACTATATTGAACATCGAAGCCGGACGTGGTAATCCGAAATTTGAGAAACTGTATCCATTGATTACATATCTTAAGATACCAGCAGATAAGATTTTCTATCCGGATAGCAACGACCAGAAGCCAAATCTTCAGAAGCTCTTTACCTTAATAAATGATTGCACGGAACAGGAAGCAAATGATTTGTTACCTATGGTTCGTTATTTGCTTGAATTACTGCGAAAACAAGATAACCCTACTCTTTGATAAACCAATAGAATCTATTTGACACTATTGGTTTTCTTATTTTCAATTATTTTTACTTATATTTTTTCTCCTCTCTAAAATCTTACTTGTGTAATATTTTAATTATTACACAAGTAAGATTTTAAATCAACCTGTTTGTTTTAATTGACAGCAGAAAAATTAGAACTTATAATATTTTTATTACAACCGTAAGATTTTAGGAGGGATTTTAAATGAGTGACTTGCCGCAGATTTCCGAAGCTGAATATGAAGTTATGAAAATCGTATGGAAACATGCTCCAATTAACACCAATGAAATAACAGAAAAATTACTGCAGTCCACAAGCTGGAGTCCTAAAACGATACAAACACTTATTAAACGTCTTGTTACTAAAGGTGTACTCACTTATGAAAAACAAAGTCGTGTTTTCGTTTATACTCCATTAGTAAAAGAAAGTGAATATATTTGCCAAGAAAGTAATTCCTTTCTTAATCGTTATTATGACGGGGATATTACAGCTATGTTATCTGCATACATAGAAAATGACAAACTGACAGAACCAGAAATAGAAACGCTTCGCTCTCTTCTATCCAAGAGAGGAAAAAAAGGAGGCGATTAACATGGCTAATTTCATGATACGCTTTTTCTTATGCAATGTATTGATCAGCGGTATCATCGGAATTCTTTTGATAGCCAAATGGGTATTCAGAAACAACTTGTCCAGCCGGATGCAGTATAATCTGTGGTTGCTGTTACTCGGACTTTTAGCAGTACCTTTTATGCCCTTCCGTCTAGTTAGTTTCCCGCAAATTTTCTCATGGCTCAGTAGCGTACAAAACTCCACCACTTCTCATGCCGATGTTGGTACAAATAATGTTATGAATACCGATTTATCTGGTACTACAAATTGGATGAATGACTTTGCCCTTTCTGTAAACCATGACACATCATCCGTTACCGGGTACATTTTATTGAGTATATGGATTGTGGGAATGCTTGTGATGATGATATTGGTAATCAAATCTTCTCTTCGTTTACGCACTATAAAGAGATCTGCACTTCCCCTTCAGAATCCGAAAGTTCGCAGACTGTATAACAGATGTTTGAATGAGATGAAAATAATAAGGAATATTCCTGTGTACAGTACCGCTTTTTTGAAATCACCTATTATCGTAGGATTTTTGAAGCCATGTATTTATCTTCCAATTCATTTAATCTCAGATTATCACGAATCTGATATGAGATATATGCTATTACATGAACTGCAACACTACAGACATAAGGATGCCATTGCCAATTATCTTATGAACTTTGCCGGAGTGCTTTATTGGTTTAACCCCTTTGTCTGGTTTGCGCTAAGAGAAATGCGTAATGACAGAGAAATTGCCTGTGACACTTCTGTTCTGAAAATGTTGCAAGAAGACGATTATGAGAATTATGGAAATACGCTGATTAACTTTATAGAAAAGGTCTCCATTACTCCTTTTCCGTTTGCTGCCAGCCTTAGCGGAAACATGAAACAAATGAAGCGTCGCATTATCAACATTGCCTCTTATGAGAAACCAACGTTTTGCAAGAAATTAAAAGGCATGACTGCTTTTATACTGACCACAGTTCTAATAATGGGACTTACACCTTTTATTTCTACATATGCAGCGGACGAAAGTCGCTACCAATGGGAATCTTCCTCAGAAAATATTTCATATGTAGATTTTTCTAAATACTTTGGAAAATACGAAGGAAGCTTTGTTTTATACGATCTTAGAAATGATGTCTGGAGCATACATGATATAGAACATGCTACGCTACGAGTTGCACCGGATTCCACTTACAAGATATATGATGCTTTATTTGGATTGGAAGAAGGTGTCATTACACCACAGGATTCTTTTATTGCATGGAATGGAGAAAACTATCCGTTTGAAGCATGGAACGCTGATCAGACCTTGCAGTCTGCTATGGCTTCATCTGTGAACTGGTACTTCCAATCAGTGGACGAACAACTTGGTACTACTTCCATTTACGATTATATCAAGGAAATCGGATATGGTAATAAGAACATGAGCGGTGATTTCTCCACTTATTGGATGGAATCTTCCTTGAAGATTTCCCCAATAGAGCAGGTCGAACTTCTAACCAGGCTGCAGAATAACAGCCTTGGCTTCGCCCCTGAAAATATCAATGCAGTAAAAGATGCCATATGCCTTTCCTCTTCCGATGCCGGAACATTCTACGGAAAGACCGGAACCGGACGAGTAAACGGACAAGATGTGAACGGTTGGTTTATAGGCTATATCGAAACTGCAGATAATACATACTTTTTTGCTACCAACATTGGTGCAGACAGCGATGCTACCGGAGGCAACGCAACTGAAATAACCATGTCTATCTTGTCAGACATGAATATCTGGAAATAAAAATATCGGGTAAAGGTCATAGTTATAATCCTTTGCCCGTTTTTTTATTTTCACTTTATGCATAAAAGCGTTTCAACTATCCAGTTCTATACGTCAAGAATTAGATTTATTATTGATGTATTCTACAATTTCTCCAATAAAAAAAGATATCAATGTCCCAATTGAAACAAACAAACTATCTCTATCACCTAATGATTCAATGAAGATTGAAAATGTAAACGTAAAGTTACTATACATATAATCATAAAAAACGTATTTCAGAGAACCTATCAAGAGCATCAACCCGAAAGAAATTAATGCATATATTAGGCACAGCAAAAAGCTAATGTCAATGCTGCGTTTGACAATGATTTTTCCCATAAAAAAACCTAAAATAAAAACCCCAATATCAATATATGTATATATACTATAAATGAGCAAGTTCGTGATTTTGCATAAAAGAAAGACACCTTGAATTCGATTGTGTTGTATAATGAAAGTGACCAAACCAACATTTACAGCATTCACGAAAGAAGGTGTCTCCTGCAAATACTATACATCATTCAACATTCATATACAACCAGTTTAAAAAATTAGATTTATGCAAATCGTATTCTAATCGAATGATCAATCATCTTATGAGTATCCTGATTAGCATCTTTCTTTCTGGATACCATGGAAAAACCACGGATTTTGCTAAAAACAGTTTCTGCCACAGAACTACAATTGCCCATTTCCTCAACTCTGGAAAGTGGGATGAATCGTTGCTTTCAGATACATTAAAACAGTCTGTCATTGAGATTATTTATTCAGAAGCAGCCCGCACCGGAAAACCTGTTTTCTGTATTGTTGACGATACGATAGCTTCAAAGACAAAGCCTTCGTCACGGGTCCTGCATCCGATTGAAGATGCGTATTTTCATCAATCTCAATTGAAGGGAAAACAGGACTATGGGCACCAGGCAGTTTCGGTTATGCTTTCCTGTAACGGCATTGTTTTGAATTATGCTTTTGTGCTGTACAACAAGTCGATTTCTAAAATTGACATTGTTCAGGATATCGCAAAGGAGCTGCCAGTTCCTCCGGTAAAGTCCTATTTTCTTTGTGACTGTTGGTACGTTTCTGAAAAAATAATCAACACCTTTGCCGTACAAGGATTTCATACCATTGGTGCTTTGAAAACAAATCGTTTGCTGTACCCGTTAGGAATGAAAAAGAAGCTCAGCGAACTGGCTGCCGAATTATCCGTGACACACAAGAACTTTGACCTTGTGACAGTCAAAGGCAGAAACTATTATGTGTACCGATATGAAGGCAATCTCAACGGTATAGAAAACGCGATTGTTCTTTTCAGCTATCCTGAAAAAGCATTTGGAAAACCGAAAGCACTAAGGGCTTTCCTTTGCATGGATGTGTCTTTATCCACAAATGAAATCCTGGACAATTACGTATGCAGGTGGCCAATTGAGGTGTTTTTCCGCCAATGTAAGGATAAACTGGCGTTGGACAGCTATCAAATCCGTTCTGCGCAGGGAATCCGAAGATATTGGTTGATTATGTCATTTGCACACTATATGTGTGTTGTTGGAACTGGCGAAGTCTGTCCTTTTGAAACAGGGTATCACAAGATCAGTGACATAATCCAGATGGAAAAATATCTCACCCTCTATCAATATGCGAGGGAATGCATTGGTTTTGACTCCTTTGTAAAGGTCGTGGCGTAGTTTTGTGCATTTTTTCAAATTTGCTCATTTATAGCTATATATATCATTTCAACAATACTGTCTGCATCAATGTCAGATGTAATAATTTTTTCATTAAAAACTGATGAAAAATCCTTTTCTCTCCACCATCTACGCATATCTTCTTCACCAAATTCCTGTTTTTTATCTCTTGTATTATGCCGCCTGACCGTCTCTTCAAATGGTATATCAAAATAGTACGCATATATATCCATTCCATACAATTCATTTGCCGTTTTGAACAAAGGACTATACCACTCATCATACATGATGCCCTCTAAAATAACCACATCACAATGCTCATACCCATATTTCATAAGTTCTATCATAAGTGGTAATGCCTTAGTATCAACGCCATCTTTAACCCACAAGATATTTCTCCTAATCTCATCTTGTGAAATCATCATTGTATTGTATCCAAATTTCTTTTGTAACGCTCTAGCTACTGTTGTTTTTCCACTTCCAGAGTTACCTCTTAATATAATTATCTTTTTCATAATTTCTCCTTAATCTTGCTATTACTCTCCCCACAAATAGAGCCAAACTAGAGCCATTCGATAAAACAAATGCCGAAAACCCGCATAAATACAGGCTTTCGGCATTTTAGTCCGTTACTCGAACTCCTTTGCGGACTGCGTTTCATGACACGCAAAGGCTGTTATTAGAGGCTTATATTTCGAACGTGTGTTCTAATTTTGTGTTTTTCGCACCGCTTATGAAGAAATAAACTCCAAAATAACTCCATTTTACTCTTTATTACTTTGTTGTTCTTCTCTTGCGTACAGGAGATCCAATGCCTGACATACAACACCACTCATGCTCTGATAGTGTCTTTCTGCATACTCAACAAGTCTCTGTTTTTGTTCTGGAGTCACCCGTACTCGTATGTTTTCTTCTTTGCCATCTTTTGGTGTTTTTCTAGCCAAACATATCACTTCCCTTCCACAAGTACAGTTTACTACTGATTACTACAAAATGTCAATCTATTTTTGTTATTTATATATATTCTCTTGGACTAATCTTGAGATATCTTGGACTAATTTATTTCTCACTCCTGTAGATCTTTATCTACAATCTCCCAGTAACCATTCTTTGGAGAGCCATGTCTTATAAGAATACCATACTCTTTTAACTTCTTAATATTGTTCTCTATATTTCGACTGGCAACACCGATTTTTTCAGCTAACTTAACCGCTGATAATTGATGATCTTCTGAAAGCAATTTTATAATCTTTTGCTGTGTATCGTTGAGGTCTGTTCTCCACGCTACTTCCGATGTTTCTCCGATGCTTCTCCGATGCTTCTCCGATGCTTCTCCGATGTTTTCTTTTTCATTTATCATCGGAAATGAATTACGAAACAGCTCTACCCGAAACATATTATCGAATTCCTGAAATTTCGGCTTCGGAAGTCCATACTCCTCTGCTGCATTAAGGATTCTTTTAATTCCGCTTCCCCATGCTTCTACGAGTCCCATCTGACTGAATATGTTGGCAATGCCTTTATTTCGGATCTTAGAATGACCATTCATGACTTCTTCATAAGTCAAGCCATTATACAATCCCCCCGGAGAAGTCACTTCCAGCCTGTCATCATAAATTGCGACCTGAATACAGGATTCATCCAGCAGATGTAGGACGGATTTTGCGGACATTCAAAATAAAAAAGAATGTGGAGGTAACAGACAATGGCAAAGACAATTTTTGAGGAAATGGGCGGCAAATACGAAAGGCAAGGCGATTATTTAATACCGTGCTTAACTGTATCCGCCGAAGAAGAACAGCCGATAGGCATATGGGGACAGCGGCATTTGGATTATCTGAAGCATCACTGTAAAGTTACATACACCAATCTTCTTACAAGCGGCAGACTTAACGCTTACCTTGCCGACATTGACAGACAGGCACAGGAAGGCTTTGAAAGGCTCATAGAGGGTATGAAACAGGCACAGGGCATAACGGAACAGCTAAAGGCAGAAAACGCCTTAGAATGGACAGGATGCCTCAATAACATAAGGGCTTGTGCGAGGGAGATTGTGGAAAAGGAAATTATTTTTGCATAAACAGATGATTAGTGGCAGGGGGAAATCCTGCCGCTTTTTCTGCTTTAGTTTGTCAGCTTGACAAATAAAG
>SKEE01000912.1_pt1 | contig 28485 bp, 26 predicted proteins | sample 4826661 | NCBI WGS metagenome assembly SKEE01 (sample SAMN11008817, study PRJNA524170) | human gut metagenome | biome: Human fecal sample; material: Feces; isolation source: fecal sample from pouch patient p20 | host: Homo sapiens | place: Israel: Tel-Aviv | collected 2016-11-14
AAGTTCTTTCGATATTGTTCAATTTTCAAGGTCCTGTGCGCCGCAGCCTTGCGGCTGACGACTTGATTATTTTACCACAGAAGCGGTTTTTTGTCAAGCACTTTTTTGAGAAGCTTTTGAAGTTTTTCGAACTTAAATCGCTCAGCAGTTTCTCGGTGCTAACCGGAACATTTGAACGTTCATTGGTTCTTTTCAAGGGCTTCCGGCTGAGACTTCAGAAGTCATTCTTTTGTCTCAGCGCTTGGCGCTCACATATAGTACCATACCGCAACCGCTTTTGCAAGCCTTTTTTACATTTTTTTCGCCTTTTTTTGCGCTTTGTATACATCAGCCAGTTTTTTGCTCGGTTTGAGATGGCGTTTTGGCCTTTCTTCCATCATTTCTGCGCAAAACAGCCGCCGCACAAAACGTGCAGCGGCTGTTGCCTTGGGATTCAGTTCTTTTCTTCCTGCTTCATCTCCCGCAGGGTCAGCCAGACAGCTGCTGCCAGCATCGGCAGCGCGGCGATCAGGCCAATGGGCATGGGCCCCAGTACATTATAATAAGCATCCGCCGGGGTAACCAGCACCTGCGGCAGCGCCGCAACGGCATTGAACGCGCCGTGCGCGATGGCAGGCACCCAGATGCTCTCCGTTTTCTCATAGAGGATATCCAGCAGAGTGTTCAGGGCAAAGCAGACCACGCACCACACCACCAGACCCAGCAGGGGTGCGCCCAGATAGTTGATGCCGTACTCGTAGCCCACCAGCAGCATCAGCGGCCAGTGCCAGATGCCCCACACAACGCCGCCCAGCAGGCGGCCATTCAGCAGACCGAACCGCTCCTTCAGGCGGGGCATCATGTAGCCGCGCCAGCCGACCTCCTCGCCCAGTGCGGGGAACATATTGATAGCTGGGGCAAGGAGCACCGCAAACAGCCCGTTTTGCAGCAGATAGCTGAGGGTGGAGACTCCCAGCTGACTGCGCAGGGTCTGGGCGTCCATCTCGCCGCCGTAGGCGGCTACCAGCCAGCTGCCGGAAAAGTCCAGTCGGGAGGGGAACACGGCAAAATACAGCACAGCGCCAAGCAAGGTGAGCACCGCCGGGCCGAACCATGCCGCCAGCCAGAACCGTCGCTTCCCCTGCACCTTCCAGCCGATACCGGTGGGCTGGCGCAGAAATGCCTTTTGCGCCAGCAGTACAGCCAGCAGCGGGCAGAACATGGTAACGATGAGCGCCAGCTGATACAGCATCGCATTATTCTGCTGCAATAGTGCCATGCAGCCGCCGACCTGACACAGCCATGCCATGCCGAAGGCAAGCAGGAAGTACAGACCGAAGCCCTGTTTTTCTTTTGCTGTCATACGAATCTCACCGCCGTTCCGTAAGCTATGACCTCTGCTGCGCCCTGCATGACGCTGGCGGAAGCGTACCGCATTCCCACAATGGCATCTGCGCCAAGGCTTTCAGCGTCCTTGACCATGCGCCCGGTGGCGATCTGCCGCGCTTCAGTGAGCATATCGGCATAGTCGGTCACCTCGCCGCCCACGAGGGTGCGGAAGCCGGCCATCATGTCGTGGCCAAGGTTGCGGCTCTGCACCGTGCTGCCCCGCACCACGCCCAGCGCTTCCAGTTTTTTGCCCGGGATCTCGTTAATAGTTACGATAAGCATCTTCTTCTCCCTTTCCGATCTCTTCGATCCGATCCAGCAGCACCTTCAGGGTGCCTACGATGCAGCCCGCCGGGATGCCGAACATCACCACCAACAGCGGCAGCGGCGGGGCATCCTGCGGGTCGGTGTAGATCGCCCAGCCCATGATAGCCATTACAAAAGCCATCATGGTCACAAAAAGGGCAGCACCGATGCAGGCACCCCGGATGCGGCGGGTCTTTTGGTCAGTCCGTTCAATGTTCACAAAAGTCACTCCCTGTTCTTCCCGTGCGGTCAGGCGCGCCAGCGTCTGCTCCACATCCAGTTGTTCCAGAGGGCCGTTTTCCTGTTGCAGCAGCGTGCAGAAACCGATGGCTTCCTCCAAGTCGGCGCGGCGGCTGCGCAGACGTTCCAGCTGCTGGCTCATGCCCTCAGCCAGCGTGCGCTGCCCTTCCAGCATCTCCCGGATCTCTGCCAGCGGCACGTCCAGCTTGCGCAGCAGCTTGATGCGGCGCAGGCGCTCCACATCCGCCTGCGAGTAGCTGCGGTAGCCGTTGCCCGGCTCCCGGCTGGGGCTGATGAGCCCCTCTTCCTCATAAAAGCGGATGTTCTTTTTGGTCACGCCGACGGCGGCTTCCACTTCGTTGATCTTCATGGGTCACGACCCCCTCCTTACGGGAGTATTCTACACCTTCCACAAAGGGGAAGGTCAAGCCTTTTTGCAAAAAAGCTGCCGCACAAAGTCGTACAGCAGCTCCTTCCTTTAAAAATAGCACTTGATCTGGAAACGATCTGCGTTGTCCTGCTTTTTCTCCACTACGATGTGCTCGTGGTTGAAGTCGAAGTGCACCGGGGTGCACAGGTCGGTATTGCGGGTCAGGCGCAGCAGCTCCTGCACGCGCTTCTTCTCCTCCGGCACATAGAACAGGTAGCTCACGCCCTCTTTTTTGGCGCGGCCGGTGCGGCCGATGCGGTGGGTGTAGTGCTCGTTCTCGCTGGGCACATCGTAGTTGATGACGGCATCCACATCCGAAACGTCAATGCCGCGGGCAGCAATGTCCGTAGCCACCAGAATGGCCAGCTTGCCATCCCGGAATGCCTGCATGATCTGGTTGCGCTCCTTCTGGGAGAGGTCGCCGTGCAGGCAGTCCACCGAGAAGCCCAGCCGTGCCAGCTGGTTTGCCAGTGTGGCGGTGTTGAACTTGGTATCGCAGAACACCATCACCCGCTTGTAGCCCTCGCCAATGATGATCTGTGCCAGATCCGACAGCTTGTTGCGGCCGGAGGTCTCCAGCATATACTGGGTGATCTTGGGCTGGCTTTCCTCCCGGGGCTGCACGGTGATCTCCTCGGCATTGTGCTGGTACAGCCAGCCAATATCCATCACCTCGCGGCTGATGGTGGCGGAGAACATGGACAGCGCCTTGCGGGCCTTCATCATCTCGATGATGTGGCGCACATCCTTATAAAAGCCCATGTTCAGCATCTCGTCGGCCTCGTCCAGCACGATCTGGGTCACATGGGAGATATCGATGCTGTGGTGCTTGTAGTGATCCATCAGCCGCCCCGGGGTGGCTACCACGATCTGGCAGCCCTCCGCCAGACGCTTTGCCTGCTTTTCCATATTGGCACCGCCGTACACGCAGGCCACCTGCACCTCGGGCATAAAGTAGGTGAGGTTAGTCAGCTCCTCGGCGATCTGCTGAGCAAGCTCCCGGGTAGGTGCCATGATGACGGCCTGCGGGTATTTATTTTCCGGCTGGATATGCTCCACCACCGGGATGCCGAAGGCACAGGTCTTACCGGTGCCGGTGGGTGCCTTGGCTATGACATCATGCCCTGCCAGCATGAGGGGGATGGTCTTTTCCTGGATCTCGGTCATTTCGGCAAAGCCCATGCGTTCCACAGCCTTGTGGATGGCTTCGCTGCACTGCAACTCGCTGTAAAGCATTTGGACAACTCCGTTCTTTGTGGCGTTTTTTCTCGTTGCAACAAGTATAGCATGAAATGCCGCGCTTGTCAGCAGAGAAACAAAAAGAACCGCACCCGGGGGCACGGGTACGGTTCTCAGTGTGCAGAAATCAGGCGGTCTCTTCCACGCTCTTCTTGCCGGCTTCCAGCTTCTGCTTGAAGCGGCCGCTGGCCTTGAAGCCGGGGATGGAGGTGGACTCCAGCTGGCTGGACACCTTGGTCTTGGGGTTGGTGTAAGCCTTCGGCTTGCGGGGGCGCATCTCAAAGCGGCCAAAGCCGGCGATGGTCACCTTTTCGTCAGCGCGCAGGCAGTCCGCGATCTGGTCAAACATTGCATCCATCGTGGTCTCGACCTGAGCTTCGGTAAAGCCGGTCTTGCGTGCCACGGTTTCGATCATCTGGGAACGGGTCATGTATCGATATCCTCCTGGAATGTCCAAAAGTAACGTCTTTTGGCAAATTTTGCGTTGTTGAGTATAACATATTTCGCGCACTGTTTTCGATGGATTGCGCACGAAATGTAATTTATTGCGCACGAACCACATTCAGTTCCGTGCACCCCGCACAAATACAGCGCCCACCGTTTCGGCAGGCGCTGTAAAGAGCTGTTTTATGCGGATGTTACGGCTTATTTTCCGCGGTACAGGGTGGCAATATCCACCAGCGGGATGTTAGCCAAACTGTGCTCGCTGCGCAGGCAGTCCACCAGAGAAGCGGCGGTATCCACTGCGGTGATGCAGGGGATGCTCAGCTCCACGGCCTTGCGGCGCAGACGGACGGAATCGCGCCGGGGGTCACGACCCTTGGCACTGGTGGAGAACACATAGTCCACCAGACCGCTCTGCAGCAGATCCACAATGTTGGGAGCCTCGCCGGAGATGTTGCGCACCTCGTTGCAGGGGACCATGTGCTTGTTGAGCCATGCACAGGTGCCGGAGGTACCGTAGAGCTTGTAGCCCATATCCTTCAGCTTCCATGCAATATCCACGAACTCGGGCTTGTCGCTGTCCTTCACGGTGAAGATGCAGCAGCTGCCCGGGCCGGGGGTCTTAAAGGTATAGCCTGCACCGATCAGACCCTTGAGCAGGGCATCGTGGTAGTTGGGCGCAATGCCCAGCACCTCGCCGGTAGACTTCATCTCGGGGCCGAACTGGGTATCCACGGCGTGCAGCTTTTCAAAGCTGAACACAGGCACCTTTACCGCCACATAGGGGGCGTTGGGGTGCAGACCGGTGCCGTAGCCCATATCCGTCAGCTTCTCGCCCAAGCAGCAGCGCACGGCCAGATCCACCATGGGCACGCCGGTGACCTTGGAGATGTAAGGCACGGTACGGGAGGAGCGGGGGTTCACCTCGATGACGTACACGCGGCCATGGGAAACGGCGTACTGCACGTTGACCAGACCGGTGACGTGCAGCTCGCGGGCAAAGCGGCCGGTGTAATCCACCATGGTGTCGATCTCGTCCTGCGTCAGGTGCTGTGCCGGGTAGACACAGATGGAGTCGCCGGAGTGCACACCGGTGCGCTCCACCTGCTCCATGATGCCGGGGATCAGGAAGTTTTCGCCATCGCAGATGGCGTCCACCTCGCACTCGGTACCCATGATGTACTTATCCAGCAGCACCGGGTGATCCATATCGACGTGCTCGGTGATAACGCCCATGTACTCGATGATATCCGCCTTGTTGTAGGCCACGATCATGTTCTGACCGCCCAGCACATAGGAGGGACGCATCAGCACCGGCAGGCCGATCTCCTCGGCAGCGGCCAGAGCCTCGTCCAAATTGAACACGGTACGACCCGGGGCGCGGGGGATGTTGCAGCGCTCCAGCAGCTCGTCAAAGCGCTCGCGGTCCTCGGCTTCATCGATGGCATCCGCCGGGGTGCCCAGAATGGGCAGGCCGATCTCGTCCATGTGCTTGGCCAGCTTGATGGCGGTCTGTCCGCCGAACTGCACCACGCAGGCATCCGGCTTTTCGGTGGCAATGATGTTGTCCACGCTCTCCGGGTTCAGCGGGTCGAAGTACAGGCGGTCGCCGGTATCAAAGTCGGTGGAGACGGTCTCGGGGTTGTTGTTGACCAGAATGGCCTCGCAGCCGTTCTTTTTCAGCGTCCACACGCAGTGCACAGAGCAGTAGTCGAACTCGATGCCCTGACCAATGCGGATGGGGCCGGAGCCAAAGACCAGTACCTTCTTCTTTTTAGGCTCGCCCTTGGCTGCGGTCTCAGCTTCCTTCTCAGCGATAAAGCCTGCGGCCTCGTTGTCGCCGTCGTAGGTGGAGTAGAAGTAGGGGGTATTTGCAGAGAACTCGGCAGCGCAGGTATCCACCATCTTGAAGCCGGCGCGGTAGTTCTCCACGGGCAGGGTGTCCACCTTTGCCAGACGGCGGATGGTCTTATCCTGGAAGCCGTACTTCTTGGCAGTCTTGTACTGCTCCAAAGACAGCTGGCCGTTGCACTGTGCCAGACCCTTTTCCAGATCTGCCAGATGCTGCATCTTGTCCAGGAACCACCAGTCGATCTTGGTGATATCGTAGATGACCTTGTGGTCGATGCCGCGCTTCAGTGCTTCGTACACGCAGAACACGCGCTCGGCGTCCTGAACGTGCATATGCTCCACCACTTCCTCGTCGGTCAGCTCCTCAAAGGGCTTGTGGGTCAGGGTGTCCATGCCCAGCTCAATGGAGGAAACAGCCTTCATCATGGCGGCTTCAAAGCTGTTGCCGATGCTCATCACCTCGCCGGTAGCCATCATCTGGGTGCCCAGAGACTTGTCGGCGTAGACGAACTTATCAAACGGCCACTTCGGGTACTTGACCACGATGTAGTCCAGCGCAGGCTCGAAGCAGGCGCAGGTCTTGCCGGTAACGTCGTTGGTGATCTCGTCCAGCGTGTAGCCGATGGCGATCTTGGTCGCCACCTTGGCAATGGGGTAGCCGGTAGCCTTGGAAGCCAGTGCAGAGGAGCGGGACACACGGGGGTTGACCTCGATGACCGCGTAGTCGAAGCTGTCCGGCTTCAGGGCAAACTGGCAGTTGCAGCCGCCCTCGATGCCCAGCTCGGTGATGATATCCAGTGCGGCAGTACGCAGCATCTGGTACTCGTGGTCGGTCAGGGTCTGGGAGGGAGCCACGACCACCGAGTCACCGGTGTGGATGCCCACGGGGTCGAGGTTTTCCATGTTACATACGGTGATCACGTTGCCCTTGTGGTCACGCATCACCTCGTACTCGATCTCTTTCCAGCCGGCGATGCACTTTTCCACCAAAATCTGATGGATGGGAGAAAGGCGCAGGCCGTTGGTGCCGATCTCGATCAGCTTTTCGCGGGTCTCACAGATGCCGCCGCCGGTGCCGCCCATGGTAAAGGCCGGACGCACGATGACCGGGTAGCCAATGCGGTCGGCGCAGTCCAGTGCGTCCTGCAGGTTCTCCACCACCTCAGAGGGGATGATGGGCTGGTGCAGCTTTTCCATGGTCTCCTTGAACAGCTCGCGGTCCTCGGCACGGTCGATGGTCTCGGGATTGCAGGCCAGCAGACGGATGCCGGTGCGGTCCAGATAACCGGAGCGTGCCAGCTCCATGGACAGGTTCAGACCCATCTGACCGCCGAGGTTGGGCAGCACGGAGTCCGGCTTTTCAATGTCCAGAATGCGCTCCACGACTTCCAGCGTCATGGGCTCGATATACACATGGTCGGCCACGTCCGGGTCGGTCATGATGGTAGCGGGGTTGGAGTTCAGCAGAACAGTCTCGATGCCCTCTGCTTTCAGGGCGCGGCAGGCCTGCGTGCCGGAGTAGTCAAACTCCGCAGCCTGACCAATGATGATAGGGCCGGAGCCAATGACCAGCACCTTTTTGATTCTGGGGTCCTTCGGCATTTCAGCGTGCCTCCTTTGCTGCTTTGACGTTGTTCAGGAAGCGGTCGAACAGGAATTCGGTGTCCTTGGGGCCGCCGTTTGCTTCCGGGTGGAACTGTACGGTAAAGCAGTTCCACTTTTTGTACTTGATGCCCTCGCAGGTGCCGTCGTTGGCGTTCACCTGTGCCACCTCGCCCATCTCGGCGGGCAGCTCCTCGCCCACGACCGCATAGCCGTGGTTCTGGCTGGTGATAAAGGTGCGGCCGGACTCAAAGTCGGTCACAGGCTGGTTGGCACCGCGGTGGCCGTACTTCAGCTTCATGGTCTTGGCACCGGCTGCCAGTGCGGACAGCTGGTGACCCAGACAGATGCCGAAGGTGGGGATGTTCAACTCAAAGATGTGCTTGAGGTTCTCGATGACCTCCACCGGCTCGGCGGGGTCGCCGGGGCCGTTGGACAGCATGATGCCGTCCGGGGCAAGCGCCTTGATCTGCTCCGCCGTTGCAAAGGCGGGCATCACAGTCACCTTGCAGCCGCGCTTGACAAGGCAGCGCACGATGTTGCGCTTGCAGCCGTAGTGCATCAGCACGATATGGGTCTCGCCTTCCGGGTTGAACACCTCGGGAGCGGCGCAGGTCACGTTCTTCACAGCATCGGTCACGGCGTAGGCGCGGATCTCAGCCAGCAGAGCCTCGGTCTCAGCCTTGTTGGCCGGGTCGGCGGGGTCAAAGGTGGTCAGGATAGCGCCGTTCATCACGCCGCTCTCCCGGATAATGCGGGTCAGGTGGCGGGTGTCGATGCCCTCGATGCCGATGGTGTTGTTCTTTTTCAAAAAGCTGTCCAGCGTCTCCTCACAGCGCCAGTTGGAGGGGGTGGTGCAGGCTTCGCGCACGATGTAGCCCTTTGCCCAGATGCGGTCGGACTCCATGTCATCGTGGTTCATGCCGTAGTTGCCGATGAGGGGATAGGTCTGGGTGATGATCTGGCCGTAGTAGCTGGGGTCGGTCAGGGTCTCCTGAAAGCCCACCATGCCGGTGGAGAACACCACCTCGCCCACGGTCACGCCCTGCGCGCCCACGGACTGTCCGGCAAAGACCATGCCGTTTGCCAAAAGAAGATATGCGTTCATAGTTTTCCTCGTTTCAACGCAGAATGTTGTCATATTTTCAGCGTCCTCGCCCTCTCCGTCAGCGCTGACGCGCTGCCACCTCCCCCAAAGTGGGAGGCCTTGGCAGTCCATGCAAAGTTTATGGTTTTGCCAAGGGCTCTCCCTTTGTGGAAAGACTTCCCCCGCTCCGGGGGAAGATGTCACCGAAGGTGACAAAAAGGGGAGTCTGGACGCGAAGCGGCCTGAGAGGGCGAACTCTCTTACAGGGTCTGCTTTGCTTCCTGCTTCATCTTGCGGCTGCCCAGATGCACCAGCGGCAGCTTGCCCTCCTTGCAGATGGGGCACTCCTCCGGGGTGTAGTTGGGCAGATCCAGCTTCAGGGCGCTGGCCAGAATGGGGATGGGAGACGGAGCTTCGGGCTTGGTGCGGTCCACCACGCAGGTGATGCCAAGGCAGATGCCGCCGGCCTCTTCGATGACGCGCTTGGTCTCCAGAGAGGAGATGCCAGTGGTCACCACGTCCTCGGCAATGATGCACTTTTCACCCGGGTGGATGGCAAAGCGCTTCAGGCACATCACGTTGTCCACGCGCTCGGTAAAGATGGCGCGCTTGCCGGTCTGGCGGGCCAGCTCGTAGGCGTACACGATGCCGCCCATGGCAGGGCCGACGATGACGTCCACATCCATCTCCTTGACCTTGTCGGCCACAGCCTTCATCACCTCGGCGCAGCGGTCCGGGTACTGCTGCAGATAAGCCATCTGGCAGTATGCGCCGGAGTGCCGGCCGGAGGACAGCAGGAAGTGACCCTCCAGAAATGCGTCACAGCTCTTCAGAATTTCAAGTGCTTCACTCATTGTACTTCTCCCTCTCTTTTCAGTGGTGTATATTCCTTTGGGTGGTATTGTACCACGCTTTTACGGCATTTGCAAATTTATGCGTTAAGTTTTATTTTATGCGCATAATTGTAGATATTTTATGGATATCTCAGCTTTTATTCTGCATGACGGGCGCAGCCGCGGATCTCGTCCAGCGTTTTCACGCCGTTCTTGTCCATCCATGCTGCCATCTCGTCGGCAATGGTCTCCATCGCGCGGGGGTTTGCAAAGTTTGCGGCGCCCACCTGCACTGCGGCAGCGCCTGCCATGATGAACTCCAGTGCGTCGCGGCCGGTGGCAATGCCGCCCAGACCCACCACCGGGATGTTCACCGCACCCACGGCCTGCCATACCATGCGCAGGGCGATGGGGCGCACCGCCGGGCCAGACAGACCGGCAAAGATGTTGTTGAACACCGGGCGGCGCTTTTCCAAGTCAATGGCGCAGGCCTGGAAGGTGTTGGTCAGGCTGATGGCGTCCGCACCGGCGGCTTCCACAGCCTTGCACATCTCGGGGATATTCTCGGCCTGCGGGCTCAGCTTGACCATCAGAGGCTTTTTGCAGGCAGCGCGCACCATGCGCACCACCTCACCGGCAGCTTCGGCTTTCACGCCGTAGGCCATGCCGCCCACCTTGACGTTGGGGCAGGAGATGTTCAGTTCCACGATGTCCACTGCACTCTCGCTCAGCATCGCAGCGCCTTCCACATACTCTTCCTCGCTGTGGCCGCCAAGGTTTGCAATGGCCACCGTGCCGTACTTCTGCTTCAGTTCCAGCATCTCGGGCAGCTCCACGTCAATAAAGTGCTGCACGCCGGGGTTCTGCAGGCCGATGCTGTTGATGAGGCCGGAGGGTGTCTCCCACAGGCGCTCGCCCTTGTTGCCGTACTGGCCGTGCAGGGTAAGTCCCTTGCCGGAGATGCCGCCGATTTTAGCAAAATCGGCCAGTTCCTCGTACTCCACACCGTAGCCCACGGTGCCGGATGCGCCGATGACCGGGCTGTTCATCACAAAGCCCAGCAGGTTGGTTTTCAGGTCTGCCATCAGAAGAACACCTCCGTTGCGTCAAATACAGGGCCGTTCTTGCACACGCTCTTGCCCTCGCCGCCCTTGGTCTCGCAGGTGCAGCCAAGGCAGGCACCAATGCCGCAGGCCATCTTCTTTTCCATGCTCACAAAGCAGGGAGTGCCTTTTTCGGCACACAGGCGGGCGGCGTTCTTCATCATCACGGTGGGGCCGCACACCAGCACCACATCGTAATCGGCGGGGTCGTACAGCTGGGTGACAAAGCCGTGGAAGCCCACCGCGCCGGTGTCGGTGGACACCTTGACGAGGTTTGCGATGCTGCGGTACTCCTCCATGCAGTAGGGGGTGTCGCGGAAACCGAAGAACACATCCGGCTTTACCCCGGCAGCGGCCAGCTCGCGAGTGAGCTGGAACATGGGCGCAGTGCCGATGCCGCCGCCCACCACGGCGATCTTTTTGTACTTGCTCAGGATATCCGGCACATCAAAGCCGTTGCCCATGGGGCCGGTAAGCTGGAAGGTATCCTGCTGCTTGAGCTGTGCCAGCTTCTCGGTGCCCTCGCCCACCACCTGATACAAAAACTCGATGGTGCTGCTGTCCGGGTTCCAGCGGTGCACGCTGATGGGGCGGGACAGGAAGGGCGCTTCATCTGCGCCCCAGGAGCGCAGAGTGAAGAACTGGCCTGCGTGGGGGGCGTGGTCGCGGTCCGGCCACACCACGGTCAGCAGGCGTATGTCCGGGGCAATGACCTCATTGCGCAGGACGGTGGCTTCACAGCAGGCTGCACGCATGAGCAATGGCCTCCTTCATGTTCACACACTCGTTGTAAGCGGCCTCGTCAAAGGCAGTGCCCGGCTGCTTTTTGTAAGCCAGCAGGATGCCGCGGCTGGAGTTGACCACGCCGCCGTTGCCCTTGGTCAGGTACTGGGCAATATCCTCAGCCTTGCCGCCCTGTGCGCCGTAGCCGGGGATCAGGAAGAAGCTGTCCTGATACTTTGCGCGGATCTCGGTGGCTTCCTCGATGTGGGTGCCGCCGATGACCAGACCGATGGAGGAGTAGCCGTGCTCGCCCATGTAGTCCTTGCCCAGTGCGTTCAGCTTGTCACCCACCAGATCGTAGACGTGGCGGCCGTCGGCCAGCTTCTCGTACTCAAAGTCCTTAGCGCCGCCGTTGGAGGTGCGGCAGAGTACGAACATACCCTTGCCCTGCTTTTCGGCATAGGGCAGGTAGGGGCTGATGGAGTCCAGACCCATATAGGGTGCCAGCGTAACGAAGTCGCTCTCGAAATCGCCGGTAAAGTGACCCATGGCGTACATCTCGGCGGTCTTGGCGATATCGCCGCGCTTGATATCCGCGATCACCGGCACACCGGCCTCGCGCACAGCCTTCAGGGTGTCGGCGTAGGCCTTCATGCCCTCCATGCCCAGAGACTCATAATAAGCGATCTGCACCTTGTAGCAGCCAGCCACAGCCTTGGTGGCATCGATGAGCTTCTTGTTGAAGCGCACGATGTTCTCGCCCTTGGTCAGGGTGCTGTCCACAAAATCAGCGGGCAGGTAGCTGAAGTCGGTGTCCAGACCCACGCACACCGGGCCGCGGGCTTCCACAGCTTCGTACAGTTTGTCCATGTTCGTCATTTGGGTGTCCTCCTGTAAGTCGTATTTATAGAAAATGAATTGTAACTATGGGTTTTACTCCTCGGCCTGATAGGTGATCTTACCGGCCTTGATGGTGGCAAACACCTTGCCGTAAAGCTGTGCACCGTCAAAGGGGGTGTTATGGCTCTTGGAGTGCAGCTTTTCCTTTTCCACCGTGTAGGGGGTGTCCAGATCCACCAGCACAAAGTCGGCATCGAAGCCCGGCTCCAGCTGACCCTTGGCAAGGCCAAGGATCTCGGCGGGGCGGGTGCTCATCAGGTGCACCAGCAGCTCCAGCGGCAGACCCTCCTGCTTGCAGAGCTTGGTGTAGCACACGCCGAAGGCGGTCTCGCTGCCCACCATACCGGCCATGCCCTTCAGCTTATCCTCTTCGGAGTGGGGTGCGTGGTCAGTGGCAATGGCGTCCACGATGCCGGTGCGGATGCCCTCCACCAGCGCTTCCACATCGTCGGCGGTGCGGATGGGCGGGTTGACCCGGTAGTCGCAGGTATCGTTGGTAAACCACAGGTGGTGGGGGGTCACCTCACAGGTGACCGGTGCGCCCCGCAGTTTTGCCATGCGGATGGCGTCCAGCGCGCCCCGGGTGGACACATGGCACATATGCAGCCGGGTCTGGTAGTACTCGCTCAGCCAGCAGTTGCGCACCGTCTCAATATCCTCGGCCAGACGGTAGTCCCACGGGCTGATCTCCATATCCTCGGCGTGGCTCATGACCGTGATGTCCTTCTGGGTGCAGATGGCAAATGCCCGCGCCATGGTAGCGTTATCCTGCACGCCGTGGCCGTCCTCGGTGATGAACTTCACACTGGCGGGCAGGGTCTTGAGGTGGTCGATGCTCACACCGTCAAAGTTTTCGGTGATGGAGACGGTCTGGTTTGCATCGCACAGCCCTACCTCGGCGGCTTTCTGTTCCACCATCACAGCCTGTGCGGCAGAAGAGCAGACGGGCTTTGTGTTGGGCATCAGGTTTACAAAGGTGTAGCCGCCGGCGGCAGCGGCGCGGCTGCCGGTCTCGATGTCCTCCTTGTACTCAAAGCCCGGGGTGCGCCAGTGGCAGTGCAGATCCACAAATGCGGGCAGCACAGTCAGCCCACCGGCATCCACCACCGTCTCGTTCTCGGCGGCAAGGGCGGAAAGATCCTGCCCTACGGCAGCGATCTTGCCATCCTTTACATAGATCTCGAGCGGCCGTCCCTCGGTGTTCACAGCGTTTGTCAGCAGCATCGCGGTTCCCTCCTATAATGGTATTTTTGTATATCAGGCACCCGAAAACGGGCAAAAAAAAACTTTTCCCCGCAAAGGGAAAAGCTCATTGCGCAAAAAAAGGAAACAACGAAGCCACGGCAAAACCGGACGCGAACTGCTTGTTCAGTTTCGGGTTCTGGGCGCTGCACAGCATGGTGTTTCTCCTTTTCTTGATGGTTGCGTTTTCATTCGTATTATTTTATCATAGAACCGCAAAATATGTCAATGGCTGCGCGCAAAAACAGGTGCTAAAAGGTTTCTGGTATCTCTCGCTGAATTTTGGATACTCTACCCAAAACCCGGGCCATGCGGCAAAATAAATGCCATTTTGTTCCACAATTCCTAGCGCAGCACTGTACTTTCGTTGCCTGCTGTGCTATTATAATACGGTAAAAGGGAGAGCCCCGCCGCGTGGGCGGGTGTTTATGGGAAAGAGAGGTTTTCCGCATGGGTTTACTTGAGGACGCGCGGAACATCCAGCGTAAGGACCCCGCCGCACGCAGCGTACTGGAGGTAATGCTGCTGTACCCGGGATTCCACATTCTGGTGTACCACCGCATTGCGCACTGGCTGTACGGGCACAAGCACTTTTTTCTGGCACGGTGGGTCAGCCAGCATGGCCGCCACCGCACCGGCATCGAGATCCACCCGGGTGCCACCATCGGCAAGTGTCTGTTCATCGACCATGGCATGGGCATCGTGTTCGGCGAGACCTGCGAGATCGGAGACAACTGCACCATCTACCACGGGGTAACGCTGGGCGGTACCGGCAAGGATACCGGCAAGCGCCACCCCACCTTGGGCAACAACGTGCTCATCGGCGCTGGCACCAAAGTGCTGGGTCCGGTGTTCATCGGGGATAACGCCCGCATCGGCGCTGGCAGCGTGGTGCTGCGCAACCTGCCCGCCAACTGCACCGCCGTGGGCGTACCCGCCGAGGTAGTGCGCATCAACAACAAGGCGGTGAACCCCGCCGACGATCTGGATCAGCAGGATCTGCCGGACATCGTCTCGCAGCGGCTCACCGATCTGGATCGCCGCCTGAGCCAGCTGGAAAAAACTGCGCAGGGCGATATCCCGCCCACTGCCGCACAGATCGCCGCCCGGCAGCGGAAGTAACCTATATTTTTTGACAAAAACGACACCGGACAGGCCATGACCTGTCCGGTGTCGTTTTATCTTATTCTTTAACACCCTTCCCCGGCACAGAGGGACTTTACCTTCTGCACGGCGGCAGACACAAGGCTGCCGATGGGCTGGTCGGGCACGCCGACAATGTAGTTTTCGCAGTGGTTCACCGGGATCAGAACCCGGGTGGCGCTGCTCTGGCACACTGCCGTGGCCATGGCGGGGGTGATCTCTCCCAGCAGCGCGTCTGCAATAACGATGCCGATGGGGCCCACGATGATGTCCGCATTGCGGCAGTTCACCACCACAGCATTCTCACCCGTGGCAGCGCGCTGTGCCCCGGCCTTATGCATGGCCTGCGCAGCGACACTGTTGGTGCCCACGGCCACCAGCCGGATGTCCGGGCACTGGGCGCTGAGGGCGGCCACCAGCTGGCGTCCCAGTCCCCCGCCCTGCCCGTCAATGACAAGCACGTTCATGCTGTACCTCAGAAGTCGATCTCTTCCAGCCGCAGCAGCGCCAGAATGTAGATCTTGACGGCCTCCAGCAGCTTGTTGATGGGAGCCGCCTCGTTGGCACCGTGCATCGGGCCGCCGAACTCCGGCAGCTTTACATCCTCATGCTCCGGGCCGAAGCTGACGGCATAGGGGAAGTGACGGGCATAGGTGCCGCCGCCCATGGTGAAGGGGGTGGCGTTCTCGCCGGTCACCTCGTTGTAGGTGTCGATGCAGGCGCGGATGGCGGGGCTGTCGGCTGCGATATAGAAAGGCTCGGCTGCGTCCACATCCTCCAGCTTTGCGCCCTCGCCCAGCGCAGCGGTGACCTGTGCGGTCAGCTTTTCGCCATTGGTGCAGGTGGGGAAGCGGCTGTCGATGGTCTGCACCAGCTTGCCGTCCTCCATATAGATGCGGCCGCCGATGATGGTCAGCGGGCCAAAGGGGCCGTCGGCGCAGTCGATGCCAAGGCCGGTGCCTGCGGTGGAGCTGTGCAGCTTGTGCAGTGCCTCCAGATAAGCGCGCTCGGCGTCATTGCACAGGCCGTTGTCCAGCAGATAATCCGCTACCAGACCAATGGCGTTCACCGTGCCTTCCGGCATGGCGGCGTGGCCGGACTTGCCCCAGCCGCGCACCCGCACGCCGTCCCCTTCCGGTTCCAGCGTGATGTTGGGAGCGTTCTTCAGCTTGCGGATATCGGTCTTGACCAGTGCGCTGGCGCGGTCCGGCACAGCGTTGTTGGCTACACCGCCCTCAAACTCTGCAATGACGCCGTTGCACACCGGGCTGACGATCTTGCCGCCAAAGTGGCCTTTTTCGCCGTTGCACACCGGGAACTCGGCATCCGGGGTAAAGCAGAACACCGGGGCGGGGTAGTTTTCCAGATAGTACTTCACATCGTTCATGTGGGTCTCCTCGTTGTCGCCCACGATGGCACGGATGGGGTAGCGCAGCTGGTAACCCTGCTCCTTGAGGAACTTCAGCGCGTACAGAGTAACGATCATCGGGCCTTTATCATCCGCGACGCCGCGTCCCAGCAGCCAGCCGTCCTGAATGCGCATCTTAAAGGGATCTGCCGTCCAGCCGTTGCCCACGGGCACAACGTCCACATGGCAGATGGTAGCCAGATATTTTTCAGGGTCTGCACCGGCCAGTTCGGCATAGCCGATGTAGTTTTCGCAGTTGCGGGTGGCAAAGCCCATGCCTGCTGCCAGCTCCAGCGTCTTGTCCAGCGCTGCCCGGGGGCCTGCGCCGAAGGGTGCGCCCTCCTCCGGGGTGCCCTCCACGCTGTCGATGGCGACCAGCGCTGCAATGTCCTGCAGCAGCTGCTCTTTGTTTTCCGCAATGTATGCGTCAATTTTCTGATTCAGTGCCTGATCCATGTTCTATAACGTCCTTTCTGGCCGGAAGCAGAGTCCGGTTTTCACAACTATTATTCAGTGTAACATACTCCGCGCGGAAATGCTACCGGCATTTTTCACGACAAAAACGTCCGCGTTTTGTCAGCCCGCCGCAAACAGCCCGCTGAGCGCGCCCAGCAGACCGGCGCTTGCCAAGCCCATGATGATGCCCGCCAGCAGCACGCCGCCCATGCAGGCGATCAGCACATCCTTGAACTTCATATCCAGAATAGAGGCTGCCAGCGTGCCCGTCCACGCGCCGGTGCCCGGCAGCGGGATGCCCACGAACAGCAGCAGCGCCACGGTCAGACCCTTGCCCGCCTTGGCTTCCAGTGCGCGGCCGCCCTTTTCGCCCTTATTGATGCAAAAGCGGCAGATGGGGCCGATGAGGGGCTTGTGGTAACCCCAGATGAGGAACTTGCGGGCGAACAGATAGATGAAGGGCACCGGGAGCATATTGCCCAGCACGCACAAAAGGTAGGTGGGCAGCACCGGCAGCCCCATGCCCAGCCCGATGGGGATGGCCCCGCGCAGTTCGATGATGGGCACCATGGAGATAAAGAAGATCAGAAGATAATTTTTCAGCATTGGCTTCTCCTTATATTACAGGTCGATCTGCAGCTCCACCGGGCAATGGTCGGAGCCAAAGATCTCGTTGTGGATCTCGGCGGCGCGGATGCGGTCTGCAACGCGCCGGGAAACGATAAAATAGTCGATGCGCCAGCCCGCGTTCTTTTCCCGCGCGTGGAAGCGGTAGCTCCACCAGCTGTACTTCACCTCGTCCGGGTGCACCACCCGGAAGCTGTCCGCAAAGCCCGCCGCCAGCAGCTCGGTCATCTTGGCGCGCTCCTGGTCGGTAAAGCCCGCGCTCATGCGGTTGGTCTTGGCGTTTTTGATATCCATCTCGGTGTGCGCCACGTTTAAATCGCCGCACAGGATCACCGGCTTTTGGGCGTCCAGTGCCAGCAGGTATGCCCGGAAGACGTCCTCCCACTCCATGCGGTAGTCCAGCCGCTTCAGCCCGTCCTGACTGTTGGGGGTGTAGCAGTTTACCAGATAAAAGCCGGGGTATTCCAGCGTCAGCACCCGTCCCTCGTGGTCATGCTGCTCCAGCCCGATGCCGGTGGTCACTGCCAGCGGTGCCGTTTTGCACCAGCAGGCTGTGCCGGAGTATCCCTTTTTCTCGGCCGAATAGGTGTATTCGGTGTAGCCCTCCGGCGCAAAATCTGCCTGTCCCGGCTGCATCTTGGTCTCCTGCACCGAGAAGATGTCCGCGTCCAGCGCAGCAAAGCTTTCGGCAAAGCCGTGGGTCAGGCAGGCGCGCAGGCCGTTCACGTTCCAGCTGATCAGTTTCATGCTTTTCTCCTTATTGTTATGCCTGATATTTTGTTTTCCATGCGCCGCTGCGGAAGCGCAGCACAAAGCAGGTCACACGGCAGGTCCAGTCGATGACCATAGCCACCCACACGCCCACAGCGCCCCAGCCCATGCGAACGCACAGCAGATAGCTGAAGCCCAGCCGCCAGCACGCCATGCTGAGGATGGACACCACCATAGTGAATTTCACGTCGTTGGCTGCGCGCAGGGCGTTGGGCAGCACGAAGGACAGCGGCCAGAAGATGATGGCGCAGCCCGCATGGATGGTGACCAGTGTGATGGCCAATTCCATCGTCTCGCCGGAAAGGGCGTAGATGCCCACCAGCTGCCGGAGGAACAGCAAGATCGCTCCATTGGAAAGCCCCATGGTGATGTAAGCCCACAGCATCAGCTTGCGGGTGTAGTAAACGGTCTGCTCGTGGTCGCCGGCGCCGATGCACCGCCCCACCACCGTGATCATGGCCAGACCGATGGCCTTGCCCGGGATGACGCCCATGCCGTCCAGATTGTTTGCCACGGCGTTGGCTGCGATCTGCACTGTGCCAAAGGTGGAGATCATGCTCACCACCAGAATGCGCCCGGCCTCGAACAGGCTGTTCTCAAAGGCCGAGGGAATGCCGATGCCCAGAATGCGCTTTGCCATGCCGCCGTCCAGCCGCAGGGTCTTGGGCACGGTAAGCACCGCATCCTCCCGGTAGCACTTGCGCAGGATGAGCGCCGCAGCCACCACGCGGGACACCACGCTGGGCCACGCTACGCCGTCCACTCCCATTTTGAAGCCGAAGATGCACACCGCGTTGCCCACGATGTTGATGATGTTCATCAGAAAGCTGATCTGCATGGAGATCTTGGAGTTGCCGATGCTGCGGAACAGCGCCGCGCCGCCGTTATACAGCGCCAGAAACGGGTAGCTGAGGGCGATGATCTGCAAATATTTCACGCCCGCATCCAGCACGTCGGTATCAATAGAGCCGTAGAATAGCCGGATCATGGGGCGTGCCAATACAAAGCATACCGCGCCGATCACCGCACCGGACAAGCCGCTGAGCAGCAGCAGCTGACCGGCGCTTTTGTCGGCATCCGGCCTGTCCTTTGCGCCCAGATACTGGCTTACCACCACCGCGCCGCCGGTAGCCAGCGCCGCAAACAGCACGATGATAAGGTTGTTGATCATATCCACCAGACTGACGCCGGAGATTGCCGCCTCGCCGCAGCGGGACACCATCATGGTGTCGGCCATGCCCACCGTCACTTCCAGCAGCTGCTCCACCAGCAGCGGGATGGCCAGTACCAGCAGCTCCTTTTGGCTGAACAGCGGCTCGCGCCCGCCGGTCAGCCTGTTTTTTTCATTGCCATGCAGTAGCTTTGTCATTCGTTTCTCCCCTCCCGGCACCGGGCACTTTTCCCGGTACGCCGCCGCTGCCCGGCGCGTGCATTTTTCCGGTTACAGCAGATGTGTCCATCTTAACACACCCCCGGCTGCTTGTAAAGCGGTGCAGACTATATCCCACGAAAATCAGCTTTCCACGCCTAACTTCCATTGCCCGCCGGTTTTATAAAAGTATCCCTGTGCGGTCTTGCGGCTGTTGTTCCGTTTTTATGCTTGTTCGTCAGTTTGCCGGGAACTTTCCGTAAAATTTGTGCGTTTCTACAAAAATGCGATTTCCCGCGTAATTTTGGGCAAAAATTTTAAAAAACCTCTTGCAATTTTTGTTCTGAAGTGGTATGTTGTATCCAACAAAAGCGAAACTTGGATACATCTTCACTTTGGAGCAGCAAATTCGGCTCCGCACACGCCTTTGTTTTTCACCTTGCTATTTTCTTCATTTACCTTCTTATCATTTACCCTGCCTGTCCCGCAAGGGACGAGAAAAGCGATGACCCACCTGCACGGGTCATCGCTTTTTCTTTTATTTATAAAGTCCGCAGCCCGGACGGCTTTCCCTTCCGTCCCCCATGGGCTGCTCTATCCACAACGGGTGCCGCTTGTGCTGCGGCAGCTCCGCAGTGACCAAAATTGCTTACCGGATGATCTTGCCCAAGAACTGGCGCACACGCTCGTTTTTAGGATTGGTGAAGAAGTGCTCCGGTGTGCCTTCTTCCAAGATCTGGCCGTCTGCCATAAACACCACACGGTCTGCCACCTGCCGGGCAAAGCCCATCTCGTGGGTGACCACCACCATGGTGATGTTTTTTTCGTGCGCCAGCCGCACCATGACGTCCAGCACTTCCTGAATGGTCTCCGGGTCCAGCGCACTGGTGGGCTCTTCCAGAAAATTCATGCAGCGCACCGTGGTGGACTTGCCTGAACCGGACGGCCCAATGATCACCAGCTTTTCGCCCTCGGCGACCTCAAGATTGACGTCTTTCAGAACGTGCAGAGCGCACCGGAATGCAGGCTGTTCTCGCTTTCCCATCAGACCCGGTCTGCTTATTTTTTCCGGTACTCCCGCGGGGTCATGCCAAAATGCGCCTTGAACGCCCGATTAAAATAGGAAAGGTTTTCAAACCCGCACCGGGTGGCGATAGTCAGCACAGTCTCGTCCGTGGTCTGCAGCACCTCGGCGGCGGTGTTCAGCCGGTACTCATTCAGAAAGGAGATAAAGCTCTGCCCGGTCATCTGCCGGAACCAGCGCATAAAATGGCTGGCGCTGAAGGAGCAGACCCCGGCAGCATCCGCCACCCGGAGCGGCTCGGCATAATGTGCCGAAAGCCATTGCAGCACCGTTTTCAGCCGCTGGGTGTCGGCAGTTTCGGTGGGGAGACACTGCCTGCCCTGCGCAATGAGCAGGGCAAGAAAGCGCAGCAGCGCCCCTTTTACCAGCAGCTCGTAGCCGGGGCGCTTGGCGCGGTTGGCATCTTCCAGCTCCCGCAGGCAGGCGGCGGCTTGCAGATAGCACAAATCGTTCGGGGTCAGACGCACCGGCAGCGAAAGCCGCCCGCTTTGCAGCGGCAGCAGATACTTTTCGGCGCAAAGGTCCTCCGCGCCGCCCAGCAGCTCCGGTTCAAAGATGATATTTTCGTATTCCATGCGCTCTCCCTCTGCCTGCCGCAGCGCGTGGAGCGTGCCCGGGGCAAAAAGGAAGATATCCCCCCGGTAGGCCGGGTAGGTCACAGCGCCCACCTGCACCAGCCCTGTGCCCTGCTTGACAAAGACCAGCTCCATGCTCTCGTGCCAGTGGAGTGCTACCTGCTGAAAATCCCCCGGAATGGTGCAGGGGTACAAATTGAACGGAAACCGCACTGCACCGTGCTGTTTTGTCTCCTGCAAAGATGCCTGATTTTGCATCGTCTCACCCCCCTGATGATAGGATTGTACCATAGTTTGCACTGTTTAGGCAAGATTTTGAAGGTTCTATGTGGTATATCTTGAAGTACAGATGTCAAACCTGTTTTCCGTAAGGTGTATCTGAAAACAAAGAAATAGACTGAATTTTCGACTTTTCAGATACCCCCTAGCAAAGGAGGATGCTTTTATGAGCTTTACCGAAACGTTACAGAGTATTACCGGCAAGCTGCTGGCAGACTGCACCGACCAGGAGCTGTATCTGGCACTGCTGGAACTTGTGCGGCAGAAGAGCGCCGACCGCGTGCAGCCGGTCACCGGGCGCAAGCTGTACTATATCAGCGCCGAATTCCTTATTGGCAAGCTGCTGTCCAACAACCTCATCAATCTGGGGCTGTACGACGAAGCTCGGTCTGCGCTGGCTGCTGCCGGAAAGCGCCTTTCCGATATTGAAGAGGTAGAGCCGGAGCCTTCTCTGGGCAATGGCGGTCTGGGGCGTCTGGCTGCCTGCTTCCTCGACTCTCTGGCAACGCTGAACCTGCCCGGCGACGGCGTAGGTCTGCGGTACCATTTTGGTCTGTTCCATCAGTCCTTTGAGGACGGCGTGCAGAACGAAAAGCCCGACCCGTGGCTGACTGCCCACAGCTGGGCGGAAAAGACCGACACCACCTACCCGGTGGAACTGGCGGGCAAGGAGTACACCGCCCGGCTGTACAAGCTGGCGGTCACCGGCTACGAGGGACGCACCAACACCCTGAACCTGTTCGATCTGGACACCATTGACGAGAGCATCGTCCATGACGGCATTGCCTTCGATAAGACCGCTATCGACAAGAATCTGACCCTCTTCCTCTACCCGGACGATTCCGATGACGCCGGCCGCCGTCTGCGGGTATACCAGCAGTACCTGATGGTCTCTGCCGGTGCACAGCTCATTCTGGCCGAGTGCGCCGCCCGGGGCTGCAACTACCATGATCTGGCAGACTACGCCGCCATCCAGATCAACGACACCCACCCCAGCATGGTCATCCCGGAGCTGATCCGCCTGCTGGGCGCGCGCGGCATTGAGTTCGAGGAAGCGGTGGAGATCGTTACCAAGACCTGCGCCTACACCAACCACACCATTCTGGCCGAAGCACTGGAAAAGTGGCCGCGCACCTATCTGGACGCCGTGGTGCCCCAGCTGATGCCCATTATTGAAAAGCTGGATGCGCTGGCACGCACCCGCACCGAGGACGAGAGCCTTGCCATCATCGACAAGGACGACCGGGTGCACATGGCACACATGGACATCCACTTCACCCACTCCACCAACGGCGTGGCGGCGCTGCACACCGAAATCCTGAAAAATTCCGAGCTGCACGGCTTCTACGAGCTGTACCCGGAAAAGTTCAACAATAAGACCAACGGCATCACCTTCCGCCGCTGGCTGCTGGAGTGCGACCCGCGCCTGACCGCCGCGCTGGAAAAGCACATTGGCTCCGGCTTCCGCAAGGACGCCGCCGAGCTGGAAAAACTGCTGGCCTTTGCCGAGGACGAGACGGTGCTCAACGAGCTGACTGCTGTGAAAAAGGCCAACAAGGAAGCACTGGCCGACTGGCTGCTGCACACCCAGAAGGTGACTGTGAACACCGATGCCGTGTTCGATATCCAGTCCAAGCGCCTGCACGAGTATAAGCGCCAGCAGCTCAACCTGCTGTACCTCATCCATCAGTACTACGAGATCAAGGCCGGGCACCTGCCCGCCGCTCCGCTGGTGAGCATCTTCGGTGCAAAAGCCGCGCCCGCCTACACCATTGCAAAAGACATCATCCATGCGCTGCTGACCCTCTCCAAGGTCATTGCCGCAGACCCGGAGGTGTCCAAGTGGCTGCAGGTGGTGTTCGTGGAAAACTACAACGTCACCGCCGCCGAAAAGCTGATCCCGGCCTGCGACCTTTCTGAGCAGATCAGCCTTGCCTCCAAGGAAGCTTCCGGCACCGGCAACATGAAATTCATGCTGAACGGCGCGCTGACGCTGGGCACCATGGACGGTGCCAACGTGGAGATCAGCCAGCAGGTGGGCGAAGAGAACATCTATATCTTCGGTCAGACCTCCGATCAGGTCATCCACCGCTACGCCGTGGGCGATTACGACCCCGCCCAGTGGGTGGAGGGCGATGCCAACATCCGCTGCGCCATCAACTTCCTGACCGGGCCGGAGATGCTGGCCGCCGGTCATGCCGAAAACCTGACCCGCCTGCACGACGAGCTGATCCATAAAGACTGGTTCCAGACCCTGCCGGACTTCAACGCCTACGTTGTGCGCAAGGGACAGGCCCTCAGCGATTACGCCTGCGACCCCACGGGCTGGCGGCGCAAGTGTCTGGTGAACATTGCCAAGGCGGGTATGTTCTCCTCTGACCGCACCATTGCCGAGTACGACCGCGATATCTGGCATCTGGGCAAATAATCTTTTTTATCGCAAGACAAGAAATTAGCGCAACATTCAAACAGCATATTTGCGATAAAAAATTGAATTGCTATAAGCCCCTGCGCAAAGAAAAACAGGAACCGGCACACATTGCATTTGGTGCACCGGTTCCTGTTTTATTTCTTATCATGCAAGATGGAACAGATCGATCAGCACGACCATGGCAAGGCCATAGTAGACCACAACCGCCACCAGATCGTTGATCGTGGTGATCAGCGGGCCGGAGGCAACCGCCGGGTCGATATGGATCTTGTGGAACAGCATCGGGATCAGCGTGCCCACCAGACTGGAAATGACCATGGACACGATCAGCGACAGCCCGACGCAGCCGGACAGCAAAAACGCCGAGGTCCAGACATAGCCCTTGAAAAAGTGGATGTAGCAGCCCAGAAAACCCAAGGCCATCACGGCCAGAATTGCACCGTTCAACAGACCCACGCGGGTCTCCTTCCAGAGCAGCTGCAGCTTTTTGGAAAGGGTCAGGTTTTCATCCACCAGCACACGGATGGTCACTGCCAGCGACTGGGTGCCAACGTTGCCGGCCATATCCAGCACCATGGACTGGAAGCAGATGACCACCGGCAGCACCGCCACCACTGATTCAAACGCGCCGACGACCGAGGAGACCAGCATCCCGAGGAACAGCAAAGCGATCAGCCACGGGAGACGCTTTTTCACGCTTTCAAAAACGCTTTCGTTCAGATCCTCCTCGCCGGTCAGACCGCCCAGTTTTGCGTAATCATCGCCCATCTCATCATCGACCAGCTCGACCACATCGGACGATGTGATGATGCCCACCAGCTTGCCGGCATCGTTCAGCACCGGCAGGCTGCGCTCCGCGTAGTCCACGATGCGGTCGATACAATCGCTGATCTGCTCCCGGTCTGTGACGTAGGGATAAGAGCGGACGATCAGGCTTTCCAGACTTTCCTCTGCACGTGCAATGATGAGGTCTTTCAGGTCGATTGCACCATAGAAGTGCTCGTTTTCGTCCACCACATACAGCGTAGAGATGTTATCGTTTTCTCCGGCCTGCTTTACCAGCTCGCTCATCGCCTGCCGGATGGTCATATCGTTTTTGATGGAGATGTAGTTGGTTGTCATTCTGCTGCCGATCTCATCCTCGTCATACGAGAGCAGCATCTTCACATCTTCAACCGAGTCTTTGTCCAGCTTGTTGACGATCTCGTTCTTATCGGTATCGTCAAGGTCTTCCAGCGCGTCCACCGCATCGTCCGAGTCCATGTTGGAAATGACCTTTGCAGCTTCATGGCTGGGCAGCTCTTTCAGGTACGGCTCGGCATCGTCCAGATAAGTAAAGATCTCGGCAACAGTATCCACGCCCAGAATGGAATAGAGCGATTGACGTTCGGCGGGGGTCAGTGACTCCAACGCATCCGCCAGATCCTTTTCATGGTAATCAGACAGTTTTTCGGCCAGCTCTGCCTTGGGCAGACCGCTGTGAATGATGCTCAGAATTTCCTGCACATAATTCTTCTGCATGGTAGTTCCTCCTGATTCCGCGAGCTTGACAAATCAAAATTCATCGCTCCGCTTGAAATTTTGCACTTCATCATAGCACATCCGGTATGCGGCGGCAACCCTGCCAGCGTGAATTTTTTGTAAAATATCGGTACAATTCAACACACTTCTTTTTGTGCTCATAACTATATCGCATAAAAATACCCCAATACTGGGTGTCCAGTATTGGGGGTACATATCAAAGCCACTGCCTTTCTCTTTTTATTTTCATTACCGCCCACGGCCACCGCCGCCGCCGTGGCTGCCGCCGCCCATGCCCCCGAAGCCGCCGCCAAAGCTGCCGCCGCCGAAACCGCCGCGCCCGGCACCGCCCCCGAAGGAGCCGCCGCCCATGCCGCCAAAGCCGCCGCCGCGCGGAGGCCGGGGCCCGCCGAAGCACCACAGCCAGCCGCAGGGGCTGGCAAAAACATAGGCCACCGACCGGATGATGACGATGAGCAGCACAACGCTGACCACAAGGGTCAGGATGTCGGTCAGGGCGCTGCCGCCGCTGCTCTGGCTGCCCTGATGCCCGGGCTGCACGGTGCTGCCGTTGCCGGCGCTGCCGGAAAGGCTGACCCCGTAAATATCTGCGATGGTGTTTGCCACATTTCGGGCACAGGTGGTCACTGCGCCGTCATAATCCTTTGCGGCAAACTGATCTTCCATGGTCTGGGCAATGGCGCTGGCCTGCTTTTCCAAGGTAGTGTTGCGGAAGCCGTCACCTGTGGCAATATAGTAATCGCCGTCGGCGTACTGCTGGGTCTCCATTACCAACAGGATCAGCACACCATTTTTGCCGGTAGAAGAACCAATGCCCCAGGCATTGGCCGCCTGCACAGCGTAATCCTCTGTGGAATCATTGCCTGTGTATTCTACTGTCAGTACACCGATCTGTGCGCCGCTGCAGCTGGATTCCAGCTGGGCGTTCAGTTCGGTGATGGTCTGCACGGTGCTGCTGCTCAGCACACCGGCATCGTCCACCACGCACTGATCCTTGGGCAGGCTGGGCAGCTGGGCAGCAAAGGCCGCCGGGCACAGCACCGCCGCACTGACCACCACGGCCAGCACCAGTGCGCTGATGCGTTTTGCAAAGTTTTTCATGCGAATGGCTCAACCTCCTTTACGCCGGACAAAGCTCCCAGCACACTGGCCGGGAAGCCGCCGACATCCTTCTGATATTCATACACCGCTGTATTATACTGCAAGGTGCCGATGATGGTGGCTGCACTGTTGAATTGGCCGTACTGCCCCTGCACCGCGCCCATCTTCATGGGGTCTGCGGCCTGCTCCTGCAATTTTGCATACAGCTGGTCGATGGCGGTGCCCAAAGTCTCGTTGTCCTCATAGAGGGCATGGAGCCGGGTCTTGCCTGCCTTCACACCGTCCAGGTCGTTGCTGAACGCCGTCAGTGCATCCTGTGCAGTCAATACTTCAGCATTATCTGCCCCCAGCGTATTGCTGGCGGTGGTGATAACGTTGGCCGCTGTATTCATGCGGGTGGTCAGCTCCTCGCTCAGGTTATAGCCGTTGTCGGCGGCGACCCCTGCGGTGAACCACTGGCGGGCGGTGTTGTACTTGCCGCGCAGCTTGGCGCTGCCAAAGCCGAAAAAAGCGGCCAGCATTACCACTACGCTCAAAGCCAGCGCCGCCGCCCGGGTGGAAAGCGCTGCGGGCAGCTTTGCTTCCAGTGCGGCCAGCTTCTGCTGGCGGGGCGTCAGCCTTACGGTCTGCTCCGGCTTTGCTTTTTCGCGGTAGCTGCCCGCGTCAAAGCCGCCGGGAGCGGTTTGTTTGTTGTTCTGAGAAAAATCAGCGTTTGCCATTTCAGCTCCGGATCTCCATCATTTTGGTTTTCAGCTCGTCCTCGATGCGGGTCAGCTCCTGCTCGGCGGCGGCACGCTTTGCGCGTCCCTCGCTCTGGATCTTGTTCAGCTCGTCCAGCGTCTCGATCAGGCTCTTGTTGGTCTGCTGCAGGGTCTCGATATCCACGATGCCGCGCTGGCTCTCCTTGGCGGTCTCGATGGTGCCCATCTTCAGCGCCTCGGCGTTCTTCTTCAGCAGGTCGTTGGTCATGTTGGTCACGGCACGCTCGGCCTGCATGGCCTGCTGGCTGTGTGCCAGACCCAGTGCCAGCACCATCTGGTTCTTCCACAGCGGAATGGTGTTCACGATGGTGGACTGGATCTTTTCCGCCATCATGGTGTTGTTGTTTTGCAGCAGACGGATCTGGGGGCCCATCTGCAGGCTGATATTGCGGGTCAGCTCCAGATCATACAGCTTTTTCTCAAAACGCTCGCACTGGTCGGCAAGGTCGCGGGCAGCCTGTGCGTCCTCCGGCAGGCCGGATGCTTTGGCCTTGTCCATGGCCTGCTGCAATTCGTTGGCACGCACATCTGCCAGCTTTTTCTTGCCGGCAAGGATATACATACTCAGCTCCTTGAAGTAGGCCATGTTCAACTCGTACATCTTGTCCAGCATGGCGATATCCTTGAGCAGCTGCACCTGATGGGCTTCCAGCATGGACTGGATCTTTTCCACGTTGGTCTCGGTCTTGTCGTACTTGGTCTTGAGGGCATCCAGCTGGCTGGTTTTCTTCTTGAAGAAGCCCATGATGCCCTTCTGCTGCTCCTCGTTGGCGTCAAAACTCTTCAGCTCGCCGATGAGGTCGGTGATCATATCGCCCACCTCGCCCAGATCCTTGGTGGACACCTTGGAGAGGGCTGCTTCGGAGAAATCGCCGATCTTCTTCTGGCAGGCAGAGCCGTACTGCAGCACCTGCTGGCTGTTGGTGATATCGATCTTCTGGGCAAACTGATCCACCATGGCCTGCTCTTCCGGGCTGAGCTTGACCTGTGCCTCGGGGGCAGCGGCGGGTTCCGGCTGTTTGGGCTGGGCCTGCTCCTGTGCCGGAGCCGGGTCCAGCGTCAGGGTAGGCACAGCGGGTGCGTCGAGGTCAAAGTTGAACGTGTTGTCTGCCATAGGATATTCCTTCCTTTCCAGTATATCCGTTTATTTACTCAGTCCCTGCCCTTTGAGCATGTTCTGCAGCACGGTCAGGTCTGCCGACAGGTCCATGCTTTCTGCGGCGTACAGTGCATCCAGCTGGTTTTCAAAGGCCGTGGCAATGGAGGACGCATTGTGCTCCACCTCGGCACGGATGGCGGCGGCGTTCTCGCCGCGCACCCCCTGCCGAGCCAGCTGCGCATACTGCTGCAGCACATTCACGGCGTCCGGCAGATAGTAGTTGGCAAAGCGGCGCACCTGCTTTGCCTTGGCGGGGTTGGCCTCCACCACTTCCACAATGGAGCGTCCGGCCTTTTCCATGCGGGTCATGGCGGCGGACAGCTGCGGGTCGGGCAGGGATTCGTTCAGGCTGTGCAGAGTGTCCAGCTTCTGCTGGATGTCTGCCAGCATGGCGTCCACGTCCTCCACACC
>SKEE01000949.1_pt1 | contig 27722 bp, 18 predicted proteins | sample 4826661 | NCBI WGS metagenome assembly SKEE01 (sample SAMN11008817, study PRJNA524170) | human gut metagenome | biome: Human fecal sample; material: Feces; isolation source: fecal sample from pouch patient p20 | host: Homo sapiens | place: Israel: Tel-Aviv | collected 2016-11-14
CAGTGACTGAGCAGAGCGACCAGGTTGGCCTGAGTGCCGGTCGGCAGAAAAATGGCGGCTTCTTTACCGGAAAGCTCTGCGGCGTAGTCCTGCAGAGCATTAACGGTAGGGTCGTCTCCGTAAACGTCGTCCCCAACCGGGGCGGCCATCATTGCTTCGAGCATGGCGCGGCTCGGTCGGGTAACGGTATCACTGCGTAAATCAATCATGGCATGTCCTTATTATGACGGGAAATGCCACCCTTTTTACCTTAGCCAGTTTGTTTTCGCCAGTTCGATCACTTCATCACCGCGTCCGCTGATGATTGCGCGCAACATATACAGGCTAAAACCTTTGGCCTGTTCGAGTTTGATCTGCGGTGGAATGGCTAATTCTTCTTTGGCGACCACCACATCCACCAGCACCGGACCGTCGATGGAAAAGGCGCGTTGCAGGGCTTCATCGACTTCAGAGGCTTTTTCCACGCGAATACCCGTAATTCCGCACGCTTCGGCAATGCGGGCAAAGTTGGTGTCATGTAGTTCGGTGCCGTCAGTCAAATAGCCACCAGCTTTCATCTCCATCGCCACAAAGCCCAGCACGCTGTTATTAAAGACGATAATTTTCACCGGCAGTTTCATCTGCACTACTGAGAGGAAATCGCCCATCAACATGCTAAAACCGCCATCGCCGCACATGGCGACCACCTGACGTTCCGGCTCGGTTGCCTGAGCACCCAGCGCCTGCGGCATGGCGTTAGCCATCGAACCGTGGTTAAACGAACCTAACAGACGACGCTTGCCGTTCATTTTCAGATAACGTGCCGCCCACACCGTTGGCGTACCAACGTCACAGGTAAAGATGGCGTCATCGGCGGCAAAATGACTAATTTGCTGCGCCAGATATTGCGGGTGAATGGCTTTCTCGCTCGGTTTAGCTAAATCGTCCAGCCCTTTGCGGGCGTCGCGGTAATCTTCCAGCGCTTTATCCAGAAACTTGCGATCGGCTTTTTCTTCCACCAGTGGAAGCAATGCACGCAGAGTCGACTTGATATCGCCGACCAGTGCCATATCCACCTTGCTGTGAGCGCCGATGCTGGCTGGGTTGATATCAATCTGAATGATTTTGGCATCGGTCGGGTAGAAGGCGCGGTAGGGGAACTGAGTACCGAGTAGCACTAACGTGTCGGCGTTCATCATGGTATGGAAACCTGACGAGAAGCCAATTAATCCCGTCATTCCGACATCATACGGATTATCGTATTCGACATGTTCTTTACCGCGCAGGGCATGAACAATAGGCGCTTTAATTTTCCCGGCAAACTCAACTAACTCTTTATGCGCCCCCGCGCAGCCGCTGCCACACATCAGGGCGATATTGCTGGAATAACGCAGCAGTTGCGCCAGTTTGCGTAACTCTTCTTCTTCCGGCGTCACGACTGGTTGTGGCGCATGATACCAGTGCATGGTTGCCCCTTCTGGCGCAGGTTTTAACGCCACGTCGCCCGGTAATACAACAATGGAAACGCCACGGTTAAGCACCGCTTTGCGCATGGCAATCGCCAGCACTTGTGGGATCTGCTCCGGGCTGGAAACCAGCTCGCAATAGTGACTACATTCGCGGAATAGCTCTTGTGGGTGGGTTTCCTGGAAATAGCCGCTGCCAATTTCGCTGGAGGGAATATGAGCGGCAATCGCCAGTACCGGAACGTGATTGCGGTGGCAATCGAACAGGCCGTTGATTAAGTGCAGGTTGCCGGGGCCGCACGATCCGGCACAGACCGCCAGTTCTCCGCTAAGTTGTGCTTCAGCGCCAGCGGCAAAGGCCGCCACTTCTTCGTGGCGGGTGGACATCCACTCGATGGTGCCCATGCGATTAAGACTGTCACTAAGACCGTTCAGAGAGTCGCCCGTGACTCCCCAGATGCGTTTCACGCCTGCCGATTCGAGTGTTTTGGCGATATAAGCTGCAACCGTTTGTTTCATGGTTCTCCATCTCCTGAATGTGATAACGGTAACAAGTTTAGTTCATCTGACGGAGGGGGAAGGGATGGGAGAGAAAGGAGGCACTAACGGTTAAATAGCCCGATGAAAGGAATATCATCGGGCATAAGGCGATTATGCGAGAACCAAATCCCCCTGCGGATGGCAGGAGCAGGCCAGTACGTAACCTTCAGCGATTTCGGCGTCGGTCAGCGTCATTGTGCTGCTCACCGTATATTCACCGGAAACCACTTTTGTCTTACAGCAGCCGCAAACACCCGCACGGCAGGCAGCGACAACCGGAACGTTATTGCTTTCCAGCGCCTCCAGTAGCGTGGTGCCAACCGGGGCGTAAAATTCTCGTGCCGGTTGCAGTTTGGTGAATTTCAGACCGCTGGTCGCCGCTTCTGCTACTGGGGTGAAGAATTTCTCTTTAAAGAAACGCGTCACGCCGAGCGCTTTCACTTCCTGCTCTACCCAATCCATATACGGAGCCGGGCCGCAGGTCATCACGGTACGTGAAGCTAAGTCAGGTACACCTGCCAGCAGTTCGCGAGTGAGACGACCAGCGATAAAGCCTTCGGTAACGTTATTTTCTGCCACCAGCGTTACCGGATAGTTACGCCACTCATCGGCGAAAATAACATCCTGCGGCGTACGCACGTTGTAGATCACCCGCACATCGGCCTGTGGACGGTTCTTCGCAAGCCAGCGACGCATCGACATAATCGGCGTGACGCCGCAGCCTGCCGCCAGCAACAGGAATTTATCTTCTGCTTTATCGTCGCAGGTAAATTCCCCCATCGCGTCCGAAAGCCAGAGATAATCACCGCGTTTTACATCGCGCGTCAGCCACTGGGAGCCGACACCGTCATCAATCCGCCGCACGGTCAGGGTGATGTATTCACTCACTCCTGGCGTGGAGGAAATGGTGTAAGCACGCAGCGTTTCCGCTGAGTTACGCACGCTGACCAGTGCATATTGCCCGGCGCGATATGGGTAGTAATCGTGGCAAATCAGGGAAATCGTCCACACATCCGGCGTTTCTTGCGTAATGTGATGAACCTGCATCCGCCACGGGCATTGATTCGTTGGCATCGTCATCGACAAACTCCTTACGCGCTCAACAGTTGCTTCATGTCTTCTTCAACAGTGGTGATAGAACGCAGGCCGAATTTCTCGTTCAGCACCGCCAGCAGGTCTGGTGTCAGGAAACCAGGTGCAGTCGGGCCGGTGACGATATTTTTCACACCCAGAGAAAGCAGTGTCAGCAGAATGACAATCGCTTTCTGTTCAAACCAGGAGAGCACCAGCGACAGCGGCAGATCGTTGACACCGCAGCCCAGTTTCTCTGCCAGAGTGACAGCCAGAATAATCGCTGAGTAAGCATCGTTACACTGACCAGCATCCACCAGACGCGGCAGACCTTCGATATCGCCAAACTCGAGTTTGTTAAAGCGATATTTACCACAGGCGAGAGTGAGGATCAGGCAGTCATCCGGCACGCTGGTGGCGAAATCGGTGAAGTAGTGACGCTCGCCGCGTGCGCCGTCACAGCCGCCAAGCAGGAAGATATGACGCAGTTTTTCACGGCTTACCAGATCAATCAGCGTATCCGCTGCGCCAAGCAGCGTTTGACGACCAAAGCCCACGGTGATCAGGTGCGGAATTTCGCTGTACGGGAAGCCTGCCATTTGTTGCGCCTGGGCAATGACCGCAGAGAAATCTTCGCCATCCAGATGACGCACACCCGGCCAGCCAACGATGCTGCGGGTCCAGATACGATCGTCATAAGCGCCTACGGTTGGGTCGATGATGCAGTTCGAGGTCATCACGATGGGGCCAGGGAAACGAGCGAACTCCACTTGCTGATTCTGCCAGCCGCTGCCGTAGTTACCGACCAGATGCTTGAATTTACGCAGCTCCGGGTAGCCATGCGCAGGCAGCATTTCGCCGTGGGTGTAGACATTAACGCCCGTGCCTTCGGTCTGTTCCAGCAGGTTGTAGAGATCTTTGAGATCGTGACCGGAAATCAGAATGCATTTACCCGCCGTCGCTTTGACGTTGACCTGGGTTGGGGTCGGGTGACCGTATTTACCGGTTTCGCCTGCGTCCAGAATGCTCATCACTTTGAAGTTCATCTGGCCGATTTCCATTGAACACTCAAGAAGCGCGTTCATATCGGCAGGCCAGGTTCCCAGCCACGCCATGATTTTATGGTACTGGGCATAAATATCGTTGTCGTATTGACCGAGAACATGCGCGTGTTCCATATAGGCCGCCGCACCTTTCAGGCCATACAGGCACAGCAGGCGCAGGCCGAGAATGTTTTCGCCAATCGCCGCTTTATCTTTGTTAGGGGTAAATTCTGCTGCCTGACGTTGCAGCTCGCCAAGATCATCGCTCACCAGTTGCAGGTCAGCCATCGGGTTATCGACGCGCGCGTTGGCATCTACAGCCAGGCATTGTGCTTTCAGCGCCTCGCGCAAGGCAATCGCTTCACGAGCGTAGCCGACTATACGCGGAGAATCGAAGTTAACGTTGGTCAGGGTTGAGAAAAATGCGCGTGGCGCAAAGCTGTCTACATCGTGGTTGATGATGCCGTATTCACGCGCTTTTACCGCCCAGGCCGAAAGCCCTTGCAGCGCCGCGATGAGTAAATCCTGAAGGTCAGAGGTTTCCGCCGTTTTACCACACATCCCCTGCGCGTATGAGCAGCCGTTTCCTGCCGGAGTACGGATAGTTTGTTCACATTGCACACAAAACATGATCACACCTTTTAAAGTTATATTTAATATACATGTTTAAGGTTAAGACGCTTAACGCGGGGATAAAAGGGATTTTTCATGCAACTTTAAGGGAGATTGATTTAGCGCAATTTTGGCGGCAGGGATCTACCGCCAGAGAGGTATTACGCGGAAAAAAAGGCGATGAGGATCGGCACTAACAGACTAAGAATAAAACCGTGAACAATCGCCGCCGGGACCATATCCAGCCCGCCAGTACGTTGAAGAACGGGCAGGGTGAAATCCATTGATGTGGCACCGCATAAGCCCAGTGCGGTAGAGCGGCTGCGGCGAATCAGCCCAGGGATCAACATAATTGCAATCAGCTCACGGGCCAGATCATTAAAAAACGCCGCGCTCCCGATTACCGGACCAAAAGATTCAGTCAATAAAATACCGGAAAGAGAATACCAGCCGAAACCAGAGGCCATTGCCAGCGCGGTATTGATGGGAAGATCAAGAATAAAGGCGTTAATTAAACCACCAGTTAATGAACTGGCAACCACCACCACGGCGACAATCATTCCCCGGCGATTAAGGACAATCTGCTTTAAGGTCATGCCATTATTGCGCAACTGAATACCGACGAGGAAAAGTAGCAGAATTAAGGTGTATTCACTGGCTTCGGTCGCATGTTGTAAGAAAGCCAGTCCACTCAGGCCAATGGCAAAACCAATCACTACTACGCCGCACAGTTTTAGCGACTCCAGCGCCATCGCAATACGCGACGGGAGTTTTTCTTGCTGATGGTGATTGCGCCATGGCAGGCCTCGCTCCAGCCACATAAGGGCGGCAATATTACACAGTAAAATAACGGTAATACTGACGGCGGAATAATGCAGAATCGCCAACAGGTTACTGGCGAGGTTATCGAGAAACGCCAGACTGATACCCATAAAAAAGAGAATAAGGTAAACCATCCAGCTTAATAGCTGATTAATAACTCTTAATGCAGCTTTTTGGCGAAGAGGAATGAGGTAACCCACAATCAGGGGAACCAGAATGATTAACAGCCCAGAAAACATGAAAACCCAGTCCTTGCAAAGATGAAGTCGAAATGCGCGATGACACACTACTGAAAGCGGAAGGACGAGTAAAGTTGCAATTAAAAGGAAATGTTATGCATAAGGAGCAGTAGAGTATTCGTTTTCATTTAAAGATATTCTTGCGCTTTAATTACAAACTGCACCGATGTTGGTGGCGTCAAAATCGCCGAGGCGTTCCCTGAAGGCCGGGGCAGCCCACATGGATGTGGGCTGAGGGCGCGTTTTACAGGGATGTTACCTCGCGCCCGACCCGGTAGCCGCAAGGGATAAGTCGAGGGCACCGCGCAGCGGCGATTTTGTTCGCCAGAGCCCGGGGGTGCAGGGGGCGGCGGCGATTGGCCGCCCCCTGCGCGCTCCCTGCGCCAGTGACTATATGTGGCTTAACACATGCAAGGAGCGCAACAGGAAGATGAATCAACATATAACAACATCTTAAAAAAAGGCCTGACATTGCGCCAGGCCTTCTGCGTTAATTAATTACGTTTTTCCAGCAGGGTCCGGTAAATCAGACCACCGATAATGCCGCCGACAATTGGCACCACCCAGAAGAACCACAGTTGTTCTAATGCCCAGCCGCCCTGGAAGATAGCAACCGCGGTGCTGCGCGCCGGGTTAACAGAAGTGTTAGTCACCGGAATACTGATTAAGTGAATCAGGGTTAAGGCCAGACCAATAGCGATCGGCGCAAAACCAGCAGGAGCGAATTTGTCGGTTGCGCCGTGGATCACCAGCAGGAAACCTGCACTCAATACCAGTTCAACTACCAGTGCGGAAAGCATGGAATAACCGCCTGGCGAATGCTCGCCATAACCGTTAGAAGCAAAACCGCTGGCTGCCGCGTCAAAACCCGTTTTACCACTGGCAATTAAATACAGCAGCGCCGCCGCAACAATACCGCCGACAACCTGGGCAATTACGTAGCCAACGACTTCTTTTGCCGGGAAACGTCCGCCAGCCCATAAACCAATAGTGACCGCCGGGTTAAAATGACCACCAGAAATATGACCAACTGCAAAGGCCATCGTCAGAACGGTCAGACCGAATGCCAGCGCCACGCCGGCAAAACCAATGCCTAATTCCGGGAAGCCTGCGGCCAGTACGGCACTACCACAGCCACCAAAAACAAGCCAGAAAGTACCAAAACATTCAGCTGCTAATTTTCTGAACATATCCACCTCAATTAAAAATTGACCCTGTGAAAAATATGGTCGTTTTATAGGGCCGTCGTAAAAAAGTGACGACGGAAATAATGCGCGGCTATTTTAAAAACGAAGGCGAGTCATTCACCAGATAAATAAATCCAGTAAATTTGATTTAGGGCAACAGCGGGTTGCCCCATATAGTCGTTTGTCTGATTGACAGTGTAGTGCAAGCAAAAGATTTAATCCTTTAGGCGTAATAAAAAATAATTTATCATGCTAATTATTTGATTTTGTTGTTTTTGCAGGCTTATCAGCAAGAGGGAGTATAACGCGATTATTCGCTCATTTTTCAGACATTTGCCATGCTTAAATGTGATGTCATCACGTATTAGCATGGCCTTTCCCGTTATACTGCCAGCGTAAAGGATAAGTCACATATTTCTGGAGGGGATATGATTCTTGAGCGCGTTGAAATTGTGGGTTTTCGCGGTATCAACCGTTTGTCGTTGATGCTGGAACAAAACAACGTCCTGATTGGGGAGAACGCGTGGGGTAAATCCAGCTTGCTGGACGCCTTAACTCTGCTGCTATCGCCAGAATCAGATCTCTACCATTTTGAGCGCGACGATTTCTGGTTCCCGCCGGGAGATATCAACGGGCGAGAACATCATCTGCATATTATTTTGACCTTCCGCGAATCGCTGCCAGGCCGACATCGGGTTCGCCGCTATCGGCCGCTGGAAGCGTGCTGGACGCCATGCACTGATGGCTATCACCGTATTTTTTATCGTCTGGAAGGGGAGAGTGCGGAAGACGGCAGCGTGATGACACTGCGCAGTTTTCTCGATAAAGACGGACATCCGATTGATGTCGAGGATATTAACGACCAGGCACGCCATCTGGTGCGTTTAATGCCGGTGCTGCGCTTGCGTGATGCCCGTTTTATGCGCCGTATTCGTAACGGCACGGTGCCAAATGTCCCTAATGTGGAAGTCACCGCGCGCCAGCTCGATTTCCTCGCCCGTGAGTTATCCTCACATCCGCAAAATCTCTCTGATGGGCAGATTCGTCAGGGACTTTCCGCAATGGTACAGCTGCTTGAGCATTATTTCTCTGAGCAGGGGGCCGGACAGGCGCGATATCGTTTAATGCGGCGGCGAGCCAGCAATGAGCAACGAAGCTGGCGCTATCTGGATATCATCAACCGGATGATTGACCGACCTGGAGGGCGCTCGTATCGGGTTATTTTGCTCGGCCTGTTTGCTACTTTGTTGCAGGCAAAAGGCACATTGCGACTGGATAAAGACGCCCGTCCATTGTTGCTGATCGAAGATCCAGAAACCCGTTTACACCCCATTATGCTTTCAGTTGCCTGGCATCTGTTGAATCTTCTGCCATTGCAGCGCATTGCCACCACCAACTCGGGTGAGTTGCTTTCGTTAACGCCGGTAGAGCATGTTTGCCGACTGGTACGTGAGTCCTCGCGCGTTGCCGCCTGGCGTCTGGGGCCGAGTGGTTTGAGTACCGAAGATAGCCGACGCATCTCTTTCCACATTCGTTTTAATCGTCCATCATCGCTGTTTGCACGCTGCTGGCTGCTGGTGGAAGGGGAAACGGAAACCTGGGTTATCAATGAACTGGCGCGTCAGTGCGGACATCATTTTGATGCTGAAGGGATCAAGGTCATTGAGTTTGCCCAGTCCGGGCTAAAGCCACTGGTTAAATTTGCCCGGCGAATGGGGATTGAATGGCATGTACTGGTCGATGGCGATGAAGCAGGGAAGAAATATGCCGCTACGGTACGCAGCCTGTTGAATAACGATCGGGAAGCCGAACGAGAACATTTAACGGCGTTACCGGCGCTGGATATGGAACATTTTATGTATCGCCAGGGATTTTCCGATGTGTTCCACCGCGTGGCGCAAATCCCGGAAAATGTACCGATGAATCTGCGCAAAATTATCTCGAAAGCGATCCATCGCTCTTCCAAACCCGATCTTGCCATTGAAGTGGCAATGGAGGCAGGACGTCGTGGTGTGGATTCCGTACCGACGCTGCTGAAAAAAATGTTCTCACGCGTGCTGTGGCTGGCGCGCGGTCGCGCGGATTAACCGCGAAACATCGTGGCCATTTGTGGCTGAATAGCGTCGAGCATCTCATAGCGCCGACGGTATTCAGCCCGTTTTTTACTGGCGATTTCGGCAATCTCTTTTCGTGCTATCTGTGCTGGAAGGCGGTAATGGCGTTCAGCATCACATACGCCGCCAACCGACTCCCAGAACGCGTTGTAATCGGCATGGATCTTGCCTTCTTTATCACGATAACGCAGGCTGCGGTAAATATGTGTTTCATTGCTGACGGCAATGATCTGCTCTACCTGCAAACGTTGGGCAAACAGACAGGCCGCTTCCATCACAAGGCGTTTGGGAAATAGCCCGTGGCAGGCTTTCGTCGCATTCTGGATTTCCTGATGTGGAATTTCCCATTTTGCGCCTTGCAGTCCGCCAATAAACATTGTTCTTTTCCCCTGATATTCACACAGGGTAAACGTGATCTCTGCCAGAGGAATACCTTCGCTGTTGCGAAACAGGATTGTACTGTCACCTTCTTTATCCATTGAGATCATCATGGTCAGCTCAAGTGTGAACTGCTCGCCGTTTTTGCCTTCCAGCTTCGCCAGTTGCAGCCCGGGGGTATTCAAATATAAGCTGAATTCTTCCGCCGACATACACCCGCGGAGTAACGCATAATGGTAACGTAACGCCTCCAGCAATTGCTTACGGCTAAGATTCGCCGCAAGGTAAGGGCGATGCAGACGCACAGGCAGTCGCGGCTGGCGCGTTAACAATACATTGAGATTAGGCCAGTGGGAAAGTTCGTTCATCCACTCAACGCTTAAACGCGGCATAATCAACGAGCGCAGCAAAAATTTCTGGCGAAAACTACGGCGATGCCAGAATTTACCCGGCCGACACTGTCCACGTGCCAGACTAAGAAAAAGTGACAGGCTGCTGAGAGATTCAGATGGCGTAAAGGTCCGTTCAGTTAGCTGCGACATATTCATGAAATCAATGGTTATACATGACGTCGATTTCACCATTGCGTATCTTAACCAAACATCAATAGTGTGATTACTAACGTAAATTTTAGGGGTTTGTTGATATTTCGTTGAAGTTAATGACCCGGATTGGCATATGGAGTATTCAGAATATTTATGAAAAAGCGGAAAACCGTGAAGAAGCGTTACGTTATTGCGCTGGTGATAGTCATCGCCGGACTGATTACGTTATGGAGAATTCTTAACGCACCCGTGCCGACTTATCAGACGCTGATTGTGCGCCCCGGTGATTTACAGCAAAGCGTGCTGGCGACCGGAAAGCTGGACGCGCTGCGTAAGGTTGACGTGGGCGCGCAGGTCAGCGGTCAGTTGAAAACGCTGTCGGTGGCGATTGGCGATAAAGTAAAAAAAGACCAGCTTTTAGGGGTTATTGATCCTGAACAGGCTGAAAACCAGATTAAGGAGGTCGAAGCAACGCTGATGGAGCTACGCGCGCAGCGGCAGCAGGCGGAAGCGGAGCTGAAACTGGCGCGGGTGACGTATTCCCGTCAGCAACGTCTGGCACAAACGCAGGCGGTTTCACAGCAGGATCTCGACACCGCCGCGACGGAGATGGCTGTGAAACAGGCGCAAATTGGCACCATTGACGCGCAAATCAAGCGCAATCAGGCCTCTCTCGATACGGCTAAAACCAATCTCGATTACACTCGCATCGTTGCCCCGATGGCCGGGGAAGTCACGCAAATCACCACTCTGCAAGGCCAGACGGTGATTGCCGCACAACAAGCACCGAACATTCTGACGCTGGCAGATATGAGCACCATGCTGGTAAAAGCGCAGGTTTCTGAAGCGGATGTAATCCACCTGAAGCCGGGGCAAAAAGCCTGGTTTACGGTGCTTGGCGATCCACTGACGCGCTACGAGGGGCAAATCAAGGATGTACTACCGACGCCGGAAAAGGTTAACGACGCTATTTTCTATTACGCCCGTTTTGAAGTCCCCAACCCCAATGGTTTGCTGCGGCTGGATATGACTGCGCAAGTGCATATTCAGCTCACCGATGTGAAAAATGTGCTGACGATCCCTCTGTCGGCGTTAGGCGATCCGGTTGGCGATAATCGTTATAAAGTCAAATTGTTGCGTAATGGTGAAACACGCGAGCGTGAAGTGACGATTGGCGCACGTAACGATACCGATGTTGAGATTGTCAAAGGGCTGGAAGCGGGCGATGAAGTGGTGATTGGTGAGGCCAAACCAGGAGCTGCACAATGACGCCTTTGCTCGAATTAAAGGATATTCGTCGCAGCTATCCTGCCGGTGATGAGCAGGTTGAGGTGCTGAAGGGCATCACCCTCGATATTTATGCTGGTGAGATGGTGGCGATTGTTGGCGCTTCGGGTTCCGGTAAATCGACCCTGATGAATATTCTCGGCTGTCTGGATAAGGCCACCAGCGGCACCTATCGCGTCGCCGGTCAGGATGTTGCCACGCTGGACGCCGATGCGCTGGCGCAACTGCGCCGCGAGCATTTCGGCTTTATTTTCCAGCGTTACCATTTGCTTTCGCATTTAACCGCCGAGCAGAACGTTGAAGTACCCGCCGTCTATGCTGGTCTTGAGCGGAAACAGCGGCTGCTTCGCGCCCAGGAGTTGCTGCAACGGCTGGGGCTGGAAGACCGTACAGAGTATTATCCGGCACAGCTTTCGGGTGGTCAGCAACAGCGCGTCAGCATCGCGCGGGCATTGATGAACGGCGGTCAGGTAATTCTTGCCGATGAACCAACCGGCGCACTGGACAGCCATTCTGGCGAAGAGGTGATGGCGATCCTGCATCAGCTGCGCGATCGCGGGCATACGGTGATTATCGTCACCCACGATCCGCAGGTCGCTGCTCAGGCCGAGCGGGTGATCGAAATTCGCGACGGCGAAATTGTGCGCAATCCTCCCGCCATTGAAAAAGTGAATGTTGCTGGCGGGACGGAGCCTGTTGTCAACACGGTGTCTGGCTGGCGGCAGTTTGTCAGCGGTTTTAACGAGGCGCTGACGATGGCATGGCGGGCGCTGGCAGCGAATAAAATGCGTACTTTACTGACCATGCTGGGGATTATTATCGGTATTGCGTCGGTGGTTTCCATTGTCGTGGTGGGTGACGCCGCCAAACAAATGGTGCTGGCGGATATTCGTTCTATTGGTACGAATACTATTGATGTCTATCCCGGGAAAGATTTTGGCGATGACGATCCGCAATATCAACAGGCGCTGAAGTACGACGACTTAATCGCCATCCAAAAACAACCGTGGGTCGCCTCAGCCACACCTGCCGTCTCGCAAAACCTGCGCCTGCGTTATAACAATGTTGATGTTGCTGCCAGTGCCAATGGCGTGAGCGGCGATTATTTTAATGTCTATGGCATGACCTTCAGTGAAGGGAACACCTTTAATCAGGAGCAGCTGAACGGTCGTGCGCAGGTCGTGGTTCTCGACAGTAATACTCGCCGCCAGCTTTTCCCCCATAAAGCAGATGTGGTTGGCGAGGTGATTCTGGTCGGCAATATGCCCGCCAGAGTCATTGGTGTGGCGGAAGAAAAACAGTCGATGTTTGGTAGCAGTAAAGTGCTGCGTGTCTGGCTACCTTACAGCACGATGTCCGGGCGAGTTATGGGCCAGTCGTGGCTTAACTCCATTACTGTCAGGGTGAAAGAAGGATTTGACAGCGCCGAGGCGGAACAGCAACTCACGCGTTTACTTTCACTGCGCCACGGAAAGAAGGATTTCTTTACCTGGAACATGGACGGCGTCTTGAAAACTGTTGAAAAGACCACACGTACTTTACAACTGTTTCTGACGCTGGTGGCGGTGATTTCGCTGGTGGTGGGCGGTATTGGTGTAATGAATATTATGCTGGTGTCAGTGACCGAGCGGACGCGGGAAATTGGCATTCGCATGGCTGTAGGTGCGCGAGCAAGCGATGTTTTGCAACAGTTCCTGATCGAAGCCGTACTGGTTTGCCTGGTCGGTGGCGCGTTGGGAATAACACTGTCACTGTTAATTGCTTTCACCTTGCAGCTTTTCTTACCCGGCTGGGAGATTGGTTTTTCACCGTTGGCGCTGCTGCTGGCGTTTCTCTGCTCGACGGTCACCGGGATTTTATTTGGCTGGTTACCCGCACGAAATGCGGCACGACTGGATCCAGTAGATGCTCTGGCACGAGAGTAATTTTTGAGATAAAAATGCCAGCCGATCGGGCTGGCATTTTGCCTTTAGGATGTACACAATGAGACAGAAGAGCTATGCGACTGCCGCTTCTACTTCGACGGGCACAATAACACTGGCGTGATTGCCTTTTGGCCCCTGGTGGACATCAAACTGAACGGATTGTCCAGCTTTTAGCGTTCTGTAACCATCCATCTGAATGGTGGAATAATGAGCGAAAATATCTTCGCCGCCGCCTTCAGGGCAGATGAAACCAAACCCTTTGGCATTGTTGAACCACTTAACAGTACCCTTTTCCATGCTTCGACATCCTTCGCAAATCTTATACAAGTAAGATGGAATAAACCGGGGTCAGAGAGGGGGCTGTTCAAAACCTCGCCAACTCTAGAAATACAATTTAGAGAATTAGGGCGAGCCGTCAAGCATTTGACAGGGGACAGGGGGCAGGTATGAATCAAAAATTTGAAGCAGTTAACGCTATTGACAGGAATGTGACAGATGTCGCTGATGCCAACGATAGATGATAGTTATCTATCATGTGGAGTAGATTGGTCAGGCAAATAAGCTCTTGTCAGCGGCAGGGCGTTCTGCCGATAACCGTAACCGAAGATGATAACTGACAATGGGTAAAACGAACGACTGGCTGGACTTTGATCAACTGGCGGAAGAAAAAGTTCGCGACGCGCTAAAACCGCCATCTATGTATAAAGTGATATTAGTCAATGATGATTACACTCCGATGGAGTTTGTTATTGACGTGTTACAAAAATTCTTTTCTTATGATGTAGAACGTGCAACGCAATTGATGCTCGCTGTTCACTACCAGGGGAAGGCCATTTGCGGAGTCTTTACCGCCGAGGTTGCAGAAACCAAAGTGGCGATGGTGAACAAGTACGCGAGGGAGAATGAGCATCCATTGCTGTGTACGCTAGAAAAAGCCTGAATGCAGGCATAAAAATTGGGGGAGGTGCCTATGCTCAATCAAGAACTGGAACTCAGTTTAAATATGGCTTTCGCCAGAGCGCGCGAGCACCGTCATGAGTTTATGACCGTCGAGCACTTGTTACTGGCGCTGCTCAGTAACCCATCTGCCCGGGAGGCGCTGGAAGCGTGTTCTGTGGATTTGGTTGCGCTCCGTCAGGAACTGGAAGCCTTTATTGAACAAACCACACCCGTTCTGCCTGCCAGTGAAGAGGAGCGCGACACACAGCCGACGCTGAGTTTTCAGCGTGTACTGCAACGTGCGGTCTTCCATGTCCAGTCCTCCGGTCGCAATGAGGTTACCGGTGCAAACGTTCTGGTCGCTATTTTTAGCGAACAGGAGTCGCAGGCGGCATATCTGTTGCGTAAACATGAAGTCAGCCGTCTCGATGTGGTGAACTTTATCTCTCATGGCACGCGTAAAGACGAGCCGACACAGTCTTCTGATCCTGGCAGCCAGCCAAACAGCGAAGAACAAGCTGGTGGGGAGGAACGTATGGAGAATTTCACGACGAACCTGAATCAGCTTGCGCGCGTGGGAGGAATCGACCCACTGATTGGTCGTGAGAAGGAGCTGGAGCGTGCTATTCAGGTTCTCTGCCGTCGCCGTAAAAACAACCCGCTGCTGGTGGGGGAATCTGGTGTCGGTAAAACCGCGATTGCGGAAGGTCTTGCCTGGCGAATTGTTCAGGGCGATGTGCCGGAAGTGATGGCTGACTGTACGATTTACTCTCTCGATATCGGTTCTCTGTTAGCGGGCACAAAATATCGCGGCGACTTTGAAAAACGTTTTAAAGCGTTGCTCAAGCAGCTGGAGCAGGATACTAACAGCATCCTGTTTATTGATGAGATCCACACCATTATCGGTGCGGGTGCAGCCTCTGGTGGCCAGGTCGATGCGGCTAACCTGATCAAACCGCTGCTCTCCAGCGGTAAAATTCGCGTAATTGGTTCGACAACCTATCAGGAGTTCAGCAACATTTTCGAGAAAGACCGTGCTCTGGCGCGTCGCTTCCAGAAAATTGATATTACTGAACCGTCGATCGAAGAAACTGTTCAAATCATCAATGGCCTGAAACCGAAGTATGAAGCGCACCACGACGTGCGTTATACCGCAAAAGCGGTGCGTGCGGCGGTAGAGCTGGCGGTGAAATACATTAACGATCGTCATCTGCCGGATAAAGCCATTGATGTTATCGACGAAGCGGGCGCTCGCGCACGTCTGATGCCGGTAAGCAAACGCAAGAAAACCGTTAATGTGGCGGATATTGAGTCCGTGGTGGCCCGTATTGCGCGCATTCCAGAGAAGAGTGTTTCTCAGAGTGACCGCGATACCCTGAAAAACCTCGGCGATCGCCTGAAAATGCTGGTCTTCGGCCAGGATAAAGCCATTGAGGCGCTGACTGAAGCCATTAAGATGGCGCGTGCAGGTTTAGGTCACGAACATAAACCGGTCGGTTCGTTCCTGTTTGCCGGTCCTACCGGGGTCGGGAAAACAGAGGTGACGGTACAGCTTTCGAAAGCGTTGGGCATTGAGCTTCTGCGCTTTGATATGTCCGAGTATATGGAACGCCATACCGTCAGCCGTCTGATTGGTGCGCCTCCGGGATACGTTGGTTTTGATCAGGGCGGTTTGCTGACTGATGCGGTCATCAAGCATCCACATGCGGTGCTGCTGCTGGACGAAATCGAGAAAGCGCACCCGGACGTGTTCAATATTCTGTTGCAGGTGATGGACAACGGTACGCTGACCGATAACAACGGACGCAAAGCGGACTTCCGTAACGTGGTATTGGTGATGACCACCAACGCTGGGGTACGAGAAACTGAGCGTAAATCGATTGGTCTTATCCACCAGGACAACAGTACCGATGCGATGGAAGAGATCAAGAAGATCTTTACGCCGGAGTTTCGTAACCGTCTCGACAACATTATCTGGTTCGATCATCTCTCCACCGACGTGATCCATCAGGTAGTGGATAAATTCATCGTCGAGTTGCAGGTTCAGTTGGATCAGAAAGGTGTTTCTCTGGAAGTGAGCCAGGAAGCGCGTAACTGGCTGGCCGAGAAAGGTTACGACCGGGCAATGGGCGCACGTCCGATGGCGCGTGTCATCCAGGACAACCTGAAAAAACCGCTCGCCAACGAACTGTTGTTTGGTTCGCTGGTGGACGGCGGTCAGGTGACGGTTGCGCTGGATAAAGAGAAAAATGAGCTGACTTATGGATTCCAGAGTGCACAAAAGCACAAGGCGGAAGCAGCGCATTAATCTGATTGTCAGGTAGGTTGGTGAAGTCCGTAATCTCGAAAGAGGTTACGGACTTTTTGTTTGTAGGCTGGGGCGGTGAAAACCCTATTTTTGGAGGTGAAGGTAAGTTGTTGATAATTAATGGTGCTGGAAGGTAAGAATAAAAAAGGGTGCAGCAGGAAAATGAGATGGTTTTGCTTTATTAATAACGGACTAAACGTGTAGTATTTGAGTTCACTGCCGTACAGGCAGCTTAGAAAACATCATGAACGCGCAGCAATATGCCGCAATTGTTCACTGCCGTACAGGCAGCTTAGAAACGGCAGAAAAACCGGTCGCGCTAATGGAGAAAGTTCACTGCCGTACAGGCAGCTTAGAAAGCCGCAACTCACAATAACAGAATCACAAATTAGTTCACTGCCGTACAGGCAGCTTAGAAATGCCAGATATTTCAGATCATGAACGGTTGCGCGTTCACTGCCGTACAGGCAGCTTAGAAAAGGAAATTTCCGGCGACTAACGAAACAGGTTGGTTCACTGCCGTACAGGCAGCTTAGAAAGTCATCGGTATCGTCACGCGCAAGGGATTCAAGTTCACTGCCGTACAGGCAGCTTAGAAAGTTGTAATTTTCGTACCCGGCGCGATCGCAATGTTCACTGCCGTACAGGCAGCTTAGAAAAATCGTAGGGCACACCCTTACGGCAGTTAAAAGTTCACTGCCGTACAGGCAGCTCAGAAATCATTGGAATACATGAGTTGCGCCCATTTTGTGTTCACTGCCGTACAGGCAGCTTAGAAATGGCATGCAATCACTACAGCTATTAATTTCTAGTTCACTGCCGTACAGGTAGCTTAGAAATGAACGCGATCCGGGCGATTCGGGAGTTTTCGGTTCACTGCCGTACAGGCAGCTTAGAAATTCACCGAGTGGGTGCTCGTGCTGAATGAACTGTTCACTGCCGTACAGGCCGTTTAGAAACACATATACGCGAACGTCATTTTGCAGTAGCAGTTCACTGCCGTACAGGCAGTATTCACACTACGATAGTGTTAGGCATTTGGTCATGCCATGACACTCTCAACTTCAAACCATTAGCTTCAGCACACAATAACAATCGTAATAATTGCGACAGAAATCAATTTTCAGCACATAAATCAATGCTGTACTAAGCCCAATACCTTCAAATATAAAATAATCACAGGATGTGTTTATGTCTTCGAATTACCTTACGCCTTCCGATCTCAAAACCATTCTCCACTCCAAACGCGCCAATATTTATTATCTGGAAAAATGCCGGGTTCAGGTGAATGGTGGGCGGGTGGAGTATGTCACCAGCGAAGGTAAGGAGTCGTACTACTGGAATATCCCCATTGCGAATACCACGGCATTGATGTTGGGGATGGGAACATCCGTTACCCAGGCGGCGATGCGTGAATTTGCCCATGCCGGGGTGATGGTGGGCTTTTGTGGTACGGATGGTACGCCGCTGTATTCAGCGAATGAAGTGGATGTCGATGTCTCCTGGCTCAGCCCACAAAGTGAATATCGCCCTACAGAATATCTCCAGCAATGGGTTTCTTTCTGGTTTGTTGAAGTTAAACGACTTGCCGCCGCGAAACGTTTTCAGTTAATCCGCCTGGCTCATATTGAGAAGCACTGGACCAGCGCGAAAATGCAGCGTGAACACGCATTTCAACCTGATGTTAATGCGCTGCATACCCTCCTGAATCGTACTCGTGAAGAAATAGACGCGGCAGAAAACCATACGCAGCTTATGCTCGTAGAGGCCAAATTGACTAAAGCGTTATACAAAATGGTCAGTCAAACAGTGGGGTATGGCGATTTCACTCGCGCAAAACGGGGCGGTGGTATTGATATGGCCAACCGCTTCCTCGATCAAGGGAATTATCTGGCTTATGGACTGGCAGCAGTGGCGGCGTGGGTAACAGGTATCCCGCACGGTTTAGCAGTAATGCACGGTAAAACACGTCGCGGCGGGCTTGTTTTTGACCTTGCCGATCTGATTAAAGATGCCCTGGTTATGCCACAAGCATTTATTGCCGCAATGGCGGGAGAAGATGCTCAGGAGTTTCGTCAACGCTGTATCAATATCTTTCAACAAGCGGATGCGCTGGATGTCATGATCACTTCTCTGCAGGAAACGGCCCAGGCACTGGCTAAGGCTGACCAATGAATGTCCTAATTATCTCGCGCTGTACAAAAAATGCTCGCGTGGAAAGCTGCCGTATTATTGAACAGTTTGCTGAACGTACAGGTGATGCCGCATGGCAAACGGTGATTACTCTGGAAGGAGTTAATACACTCCGCCGTTTACTGCGCAAAACTGCCAGGCGAAATACCGCAGTGGCATGTCACTGGCTAAAGAAGAATGGACAAATGGAGTTGATGTGGATTGTGGGTAATATTCGTCATTTTAATGCTCAGGGGCGCGTTCCCACAAATCGCACAACGCAAACCAGCCTGGTGAACAAGGAAGAAAACCGCTGGCAATGTGCGGAAAGCATTGCGCTGCTGGCAGCCATCGCCGGGTTATTTCATGATTTTGGAAAATCCGGACGCAGCTTTCAGCAAAGCCTGACCCAAAAGAATGCCCGCAGTTATCAACCATACCGACATGAATGGATCTCACTGCGGCTCTTTCAGGCGTTTGTCGGTGATCGGCCCGACGATGTGTGGCTGGCGAAGCTTGGCGAACTTACGGCAGATGATGAATCTGCGATTCTGGAACGCCTGCTAAAAGACACGCCTCAATTTTCAGATAGCCCATTTACTTCGCTGCAACCGCTAGCCAAAACGGTAGGTTGGCTGATCCTTTCCCATCATCGAATTCCGGAGAATCTTTCGCCACAACCGGAACAATCTTGCAAAGGGTGTGAAAGTTGGCTGGAAAGGCAACTTAATGCTGACTGGAATGCCGTCAACCACCGCAGAGATGACTGGTCACAACAGGATTTTGCGCACGTCTGGCAGTTTCCATCAGGAACGCCGCTTCAAAGCGCGAGCTGGCGAGAAAAAGCGCGTCAGATAGCCCGCCGGGCAAGTAACGCGCTCGGTTTAAAGACATACGGGCAGATGGAACAGTTGTTCCCCTTACATATGGCGCGTTTTTGCCTGATGCTTGCCGATCATTACTATTCCTCACGCGATGCGCAGCAAAAATGGCAGGACCCGGAATATATCGTCTGGGCAAATAGCGATCGCCAAAGCGGCACGCTCAAACAACGGGTAGACGAACATCTTGTTGGCGTCGCGCATCATGCGTATCTGCTTGGGCGGCAACTGATGCACACACGGGCTTCTCTTCCGGCAATTGCCCGACATAAAGGTTTTAGCCAGCGAGCTACAGATGTGAAATATCGCTGGCAGAATAAAGCCTGGGATGTGGCACGAGCGCTACGTGAACGAAGCCGGGAGGAGGGATTTTTCGGCGTTAATATTGCCTCGACGGGGTGCGGTAAAACCTTTGCGAACGCCCGCATTATGTATGCGCTTGCCGATGAGCGGGAAGGGTGCCGTTTTACCGTCGCGCTGGGATTGCGCACGCTGACTTTGCAAACCGGCGATGCTCTGCGTAGTCGACTTGGACTCGGTGAGGATGAGCTGGCGGTATTGATTGGTTCTGCGGCAGTTAAACAGCTCTGGCAGCAGGAAAAAATAGACAATGATTGCGGAAGTGCTTCACAAGAGTCGCCAGCAGAGGAGCAACAGTTCGTTAAGTACGAAGGCAGCCTGCATAACGGGGCGCTGGAAAAATGGTTGAAGGATGACAGCAAACTTAAGGCGTTAGTAAGCGCACCGATTCTGGTAGCGACGATTGATCATCTTATTTCCGCGACCGAGGGTGTGCGTGGCGGGAAACAGCTTCCGGCGATGTTGCGTCTGTTAACCTGCGATTTAGTGCTCGACGAACCCGACGACTTTGATATTGCTGATCTTCATGCGGTATGTCGTTTGATGAACTGGGCCGGGATGCTGGGAACGCGGGTGTTACTCTCTTCGGCGACGCTGCCGCCAGGCCTGATTCAGGCGCTGTTCGCGGCTTATCTTGCCGGGCGTAAAATGTGGCAGGCGTCTTGTGGTACCAACGGCAGGCCCGTCAATATTTGCTGTGCCTGGTTTGATGAAAACGATGCTGATGCCACGCAAATTAGCGATGGAGCGGCCTTTCGCGATGCGCATACAAAATTTGTTGCCAGGCGGGCGGTAATGCTGGCTGAAAAAGAGCGGCTGCATTTCGGGCGTGTTGCTTCGATTTCATCTGCATCAGTTGCAATCCAGGATGTTACCGAAAGTGTGGCCCAGACGGTGCATACGCAAATGCTGAAGTTGCATCAGGCGCATCGCCAGCTACACGAAAGCGGTAAAACCGTTTCGCTGGGCCTGGTGCGCTTCTCGAATATCAATCCACTGGTTGCAGTGACCAAAGCCCTGATTGCCATTCCTTCACCAGAAAATGTTTGTATTCATTATTGTGTTTACCACTCCCGACACCCGCTGGCGGTGCGTTCAGATATTGAGAAGCGCCTGGATCGCGCTTTTACCCGTCATAACGAACTCGATTTCTGGAACAACGAAGACATCGCAGATGCCTTACATAACCGTCCGGAATCGCACCATCTGTTTGTGGTGTTGGGGACATCGGTTATAGAAGTGGGGCGTGACTGGGATGCGGACTGGGGAATAATTGAACCGAGTTCCATGCGTTCGATTATTCAATTTGCCGGACGTATTCAGCGCCACCGTAGAAATGTGCCGACCAGTGAGAATCTGGTTATTTTGCGTAGTAATATCAAATCATTGCAGAAAAAAGCCCCCGCATTTTGTAAGCCAGGTTTCGAAACAAAAGAACACTTGCTGAATAGCCACGATATTTGCGAACTGATTCCGATCGCAGACTACCGGACGATTAACGCCTTGCCGCGGATCCTGTCTGCCAATAATGACAACAAACTGGCGGAGCTTGAACATAGTCGTTTATCCGCCGAATTGATGAGCAGTAAAAGCAAACATGTGGTGGCGGCGCAATGGTGGCGTGCACCGCTAAGCTGGAACGGCTGGATACAGCGCCAGACGCCATTTCGTTATTCCCCTTTGCCGGAGGCGGTATTTTTTCTGCATATGGATGATGAAGAAAGCGAAGTGCGTTTCTATTCCCGCACGGGCGACAACGAGCGTAAAGCGCAGGGGAATTTCAGGCGAGAAGAGGTGAGATGCGCCAGCGGTGTTGCTTGCTGGGGCGTGATGGATTACCAACACGTTTTGTTGAATTTAGCTGATAAGCAAGGTTGTGAAATACAGCGTGTTGGAGAAATGTTTGCTGAAGTGAGAGTACCGGCCAGTGAAGAAGATGCGGTCGATGACTGGCGTTATCACCCTTGGCTTGGGGTGTTTCGCAATCAGTGATGGGGAGCACTAGCTGCCTGTACGGCAGTTTACAAGTCCGTATCCGGAGATACATCTATTTCTAAGCTGCCAACGGCAGTGCGTGAATGTTAATCGCATAACTATTGCACTGCAAATAATTTATATATGGTAATATCACTTTGGTTTATAGCATTGGGTTTGGCTAGATTAAAACGTAGATATATCTAGGTGAACTATCCATGATTATAACCACGGGTGTTGTCCCTTTTGCTGTATGCGTCGTTGTACTGAAGCCTGGTTGGGCTACGGAGATTTTTCAGTGAAGTCAGGGAGCAACTTCAATTTGATGGACTAACGAAAGGAGCCGAAATGGAAAAAACGGCGCTAATACAATTTATCACTGACTACATCGCTTCGCGAAGGCAACCCAAAATAGATGCCTTTGAAAAAGAAGCAGCAAAGCGGTTGGAACAGGGCGAGGACGCCAGCGTTATCGCTCTGGAGCGACAGGAGCTCGAAGCACGCTACTTGCCACGTAACTGGTTAACGGATGCGGCAAATCGTATTCGTTCTATAAGGATAATTTCCCACGGGGCAAAATATAGTAATGGTGACTCCAAAGCATATGGGCGTTATTTGGAGAAATTCGTCAGTGAGGGATATTTAAATACAGCATCACTGGCAATTATTAAAGAGGATGCTGAAGGCAACGCAGCCGTTTTTGATGTTGCAAAACTACTACTAACTGAAATCAACGGTGATTCATTACTCGCCAGCTTAAAACGTGGCGATTATCATTCATTAAACGTTTTTGCCTTGAATGATGAACAATTAAAACAATGGGTTGAATGCTTTAGCAAAGCATATGCTTCGGAGTGGATAAAAGCGCATAAACTATCGAAGCAAATCTATTTTCCTGTCGATGATGGCTATCATCTGCTCTGCCCGCTATTTTCCAGTTCGCTGGCGCAGGCGATGTATGAAAAGCTAACCGCTGTGCGCTTTAGCGAAGAATCAAAAGTCATTCGCGATGCGCACAAAGCAGGTAAATGGCACTCACAGCCAGATATTCGTTTCCCTAATCTTGCAGAGATGCATTATGGAGGTGGAAATCAACAGAATATCTCCCTGCTAAACAGTGCCAGAATTGGACGCGTCTGGCTGTTGCCGTCAATGCCGCCTACCTGGGCGACGCTGGATCGTGCACCACAAAACATGCGCAGTATTTTTGCCTTACGCGGCGATTTCAATAGGGCGGCTTCGGGCATTATCGCCCGAATGACCTACTTACTGAAGGTTGACATAAACAATGTTCATATCCGTACTGCGCGGGCGAAATATATTGATGAGTTGATCGATCTGCTGTTCATGCAGGCATCCGCTTTTCAGCAAGAAAAATGGCAGGGATGGTCAGCGCAATCGCAAGATTTACCGCGCCACCAACAACTTTGGCTGGATCCGTGGCGAAGCCTCTCAGATGAGACTTTTAAACAGGAGCGTGAGAAAAACGACTGGCAAGAGACGGTAGCCGATGATTTCGCGCGCTGGCTGAACTATCGCCTGAAAAAATCCAGTTTTGACGTAGGCGCTGTCGAACAAAAAGAGTGGCGCAGCCAGTCTCTGTTTGCTCAACGGATGCGTGAAATGGAAGCTGTTTTGCAGGAGGCGCTGAAATGAGTTATCTGCTCTTGTTACCCCATATACGCATCGAAAACGCTAACGCCGTCTCCGGGTTGACCTGGGGATTCCCGTCAATGACCCATTTTCTCGGTTATGTTCATGCGCTTTCTCGAAAAGTCGTGGATGAATTTGGCGTAAGTTTTGACGGTTGTGCGGTAGTAAGCCATGAACAGCATATTCAGGCGTACAGCTCCGGGCGCGATTTTCAATTCGCTCTCACCCGTAACCCATTAACCAGAGAAGGTAAAACCGCCTCGTTCAATGAAGAGGGCCGTATGCACCTGACGGTTTCTCTGCTGATTGAATGTAATGGCGAAATTACCAATGGTGAATATGGCAGAAAAGCCCTTTGCGACCATCTGAAAATGCTCTGCCAGAGCCATAAACTGGCGGGCGGCAGTATTGTTGACATGCGCGAACCACAGCTTTTTCATGCGCCTGAAGATTAAAAGCAACTGCGTAAAATCATCTGGCGTTTAATGCCTGGCTATGCGCTTTACGATCGCAGTGAATGGCTGGCTGAACGTCACCAACAACATCCCGACATCTCGTTGCTGGATGCCTGGCTTGATTTTGCTGCCGTTAAATATCAGGCCGAATCTCCGGCAGAAGACAACAGCGCAAAATGGACCTATCAGCCGAAGCCAATGCCTGGTTTCCTGGTACCGTTAATGTGTGGCTACCAACGCATTTCGCCTGTTTACGCACCCGGTGAAGTTGAAAATGCGCGCGACACCGTGACGCCATTTGCTTTTGCCGAAGCGGTATATGGCATCGGCGAATGGCGCGGATTACATCGCATAACTGACTTGCAACCGCTGATGTGGCATTACCGCACAACGGACACTGGCTACTATTGTTCGGCAACGCCAGTTGTTGATGATTTTACTTTTAATGAATATGACGATTTAGAATAAGGACATAATTATGGCAAAGGCTCCTGTAGCAATCAAAACGGCATCGGTACTGGCATTTGAGCGCAAACTGGCAACATCTGACGCGGTAATGTACGCAGGTAACTGGCAAGGAAATGTATGGCAACCCATTGAGATTCAGGAGAAAGCGGTTCGCGGAACTATCTCTAATCGCTTGAAAAATACGATTACCAGTGACTCCACAAAACTGGATGCTGAAATCCAAAAAGCCAACCTGCAACGGGTGGATGTGGCTTCGCTTCCGGTAGATGCGGATACGTTAAAGGTGGTGTTTACGCTGCGTGTGCTGGGTAATTTATCCACACCGTCAGTATGTAATGATATGGCTTATCAGGAGGCGCTTTCCGGGGTCATTGAAGGTTACATCAGCGAACATGGCTTTAAAGAGCTGGCGCTTCGCTATGCGCTGAATCTGGCAAATGGTCGTTTTCTGTGGCGCAACCGCATTGGTGCTGAGCAGATCCAGGTGAAAGTTACTGCTAACGACACTTTCTGGACTTTTAACAGCCATGACTTCTCTTTACGTCAATTTGACCAGGGACAGGCAGCGGTCACGCAGCTGGCGGCCATCATAGAACAAGGATTAAGCGCAAAAGAGTGGGTAATGCTCACCGTTGAAGCGCAGGTTCGCCTTGGGGGCGGGCAAGAAGTTTTCCCGTCGCAGGAGCTGGTGCTCGACAGCAACAGTAGCAAAAGTCGCGTGTTATATCAGGTGGCTGGCATTGCTGGTATTCACTCCCAGAAGATTGGCAATGCTTTACGCACCATTGATACCTGGCATCCGAAGGTTGATGAGTTGGGGGCTATCGCCGTGGAGCCTTATGGTTCAGTAACCAGCCGCGGTGTTGCTTGCCGCCAACCGAAAGAAAAACTCGATTTCTACACCTTACTGGACAACTGGGTGACGAAAGGAGTGAAACCAGACGTTGATCAGCAGCACTACGTGATGGCTGTGCTGATCCGTGGCGGTGTCTTTGGTGAGAAATCGGAATAAGGAGCTGCCAATGGATCACTACCTTGAGATCCGCGTTCTGCCAGATCCTGAATTTTCGAGCGAAATGTTGATGGCGGCATTATTTGCCAAATTGCATCGGGCATTAGGTGCAAGAGGGCAAGGTGATATCGGCGTGAGTTTCCCGGACGTGAATGTTACGCCGGGAGCGCGTTTACGCTTGCACGGCAGTGCCCCCGCATTGCAAGAACTTGAAGCCTCGACGTGGCGTAAAGGGCTGACGGATTACTGCCAATGTTCGCCTGTCACGCCAGTTCCTGAAATTAAAGGCTGGCGAGTCGTAAGTCGTGTACAGGTAAAAAGTAACCCTCAGCGTCTGTTAAGGCGTTCAGTGAAAAAAGGCTGGCTAACTGAAGAACAGGCGATTGAACGACTGGCGACGCAGGCTGAACTGCGGACCGATTTACCCTTTCTTAATATGAAGAGTTTGTCGAGTCAGCAGCAGTTCAAGCTTTTTATCCGTCATGGTGATTTGCTTACTGAACCGGTTAAAGGGGAATTTAGTAGTTACGGATTAAGCGCAACAGCCACTATTCCCTGGTTTTGATGCTTTGTAATTTTTAACAGGCCTAGCCATGTGGTTGGGCCTTTTTTATGTGCTCCGTGACTGACACACACAAAAAAAAGCCCGTACTTTCGTACGAGCTCTTCTTTAAAGATGGCGGTGAGGCGGGGATTCGAACCCCGGATACGTTGCCGTATACACACTTTCCAGGCGTGCTCCTTCAGCCACTCGGACACCTCACCAAATTGTTTTGCTGCCAGACCTCATAGGTGGCAACGGGGCGCTACTATAGGGAGTTGGAGTGAAACGGTCAAGAAGAATTTATATAGATTGATTTGTTTGGTTACGCAATGAACACGCTGTTCGCGGGACGGAGATTATGACCGTATGTGTTCTGGTCAATTGTTTATCAAAAGCTATGCAGAAAATATGAGATGAAGAAATACCAAATCGACCCTTTTTTTAGGGCGAAATGTAACTCATTGATTTTATTTATTTCTATTTTGAAGTCTGGAAAAAGGGTTTGAATCTGCGATTTTGTAACTTTTAACAATAAATCAATCGGATAGTCTGCTATTATTCCAGTTCACTGCCGTACAGGCAGCTTAGAAAAGTAATTCCCCAATAATTCCCCGCGCAAAAAAGTTCACTGCCGTACAGGCAGCTTAGAAAGTATTGCCTGACTATTTCACGCAACAGATCGCGTTCACTGCCGTACAGGCAGCTTAGAAATCTAATATTTCAAAACCCCAACGACTGCCAATGTTCACTGCCGTACAGGCAGCTTAGAAAACAGGCACCCGGCTGATGTTCGTAGGCGACATGTTCACTGCCGTACAGGCAGCTTAGAAATGGTGGCCGGAAGAAGCTGATCACATCATGTTGTTCACTGCCGTACAGGCAGCTTAGAAACACATTATGAATCACACGATGGCGATGCGTGAGTTCACTGCCGTACAGGCAGCTTAGAAAATCACATTTAATTCCGTGTTTCGTTTTGAACAGTTCACTGCCGTACAGGCAGCTTAGAAAGAACTCCCTTTCGTGGGCGGTACGTAATGATGGTTCACTGCCGTACAGGCAGCTTAGAAAGGAAAGTTAAGCGCCAGCGCGGCGTTGTGGGGGTTCACTGCCGTACAGGCAGCTTAGAAAAGTCCGCGCGATTTCATTGATTAACCGGAACCGTTCACTGCCGTACAGGCAGCTTAGAAAGGGAACAACAGGACACAATCCGCAACGGTGACGTTCACTGCCGTACAGGCAGCTTAGAAATACTTGTGCTGAAGCACTGGCATCCAGAATGCGTTCACTGCCGTACAGGCAGCTTAGAAAAGTACGCTATTACGCTACCCTACCCAAAACACGTTCACTGCCGTACAGGCAGCTTAGAAAATGTTTATTCCCTGATTAATGACGCCGTGTTAGTTCACTGCCGTACAGGCAGCTTAGAAAACATCGTTTACTCCGTTCGCCGCGTTAATGCGGTTCACTGCCGTACAGGCAGCTTAGAAAACATTGATCAGGTTATTTCAAATACGCCCGGCGTTCACTGCCGTACAGGCAGCTTAGAGAAGCAAGCTGTCTCGCCCCTTCGGGCTTCCAGCGTGCACTGCCGTACAGGCAGTTTTCAAACTCAACACTCCATCCTCTAATATTTATTCCCCATAACTCACAGACGCAAAAAAGGTCGGCTAAACCGACCTTTTACTCGTTCTTTCTCTTCGCCCATCAGGCGGTAAAACAATCAGCGACTACGGAAGACAATGCGG
>SKEE01000972.1_pt1 | contig 27050 bp, 24 predicted proteins | sample 4826661 | NCBI WGS metagenome assembly SKEE01 (sample SAMN11008817, study PRJNA524170) | human gut metagenome | biome: Human fecal sample; material: Feces; isolation source: fecal sample from pouch patient p20 | host: Homo sapiens | place: Israel: Tel-Aviv | collected 2016-11-14
GTGTATAATAAAAGAAAGATAAACTGATGTACTGTGCCGTTTTGAAACTTTGCGGCGCGGTTTTACTGACTGGAAAGAAACTGGAATCCGGAAGGAGCATCCTTTTTTGCTGGACGAAAAAACAACAGAACCGCAGCAGGAGATGCCGTCGGCCCCCAAACCGACGGCCCGGCGCGGGGAGAAGCTGCGCTCGCTCTGGGCGCGGCTGCAGTGTGTGCATCTGCTGCGGAGACATCGGTTCCGCCGAAAAACGCAGCACCATATGAACAATGTTTCCCAGAAAATGCGGGCCACCCCCATGGTGCAGACCGTGGGCGCGGGCCTGTACGCTCTGGGCTTTTCGACGGAATATGCCGTCGTCCGCGCCGGGCGGCGGGTCCGCGCGGCAGCCCTGTGGGTGGCGGCCTGGTTTGCAGCGCTGGCCCATGACCTGATGGTCACGGCGTTCCCCGGTGCAGCACAGGTGCTCAAGGACCTGTTTGGCCCCATCGTCCTCTTTGTGCGGGGCTGCGGGGCGCTGCTGGTTCATGCCCACCGGATTCATCAGGAAAAAGGCCTTGGCGCGGCCCTGCAGGCCAGTGTACATTTCTTCACAAACGGCATCCGGCGCAATGTGAAGCTGCTGCCCCGCATGGCCATGTACATCCTGCCGCTCTGCGCGCTGGCTGTCTGGGTGGCCGTGTTCAACCACATGGTGTATCAGCCCTATGCGCTGGCGGTGCAGGTCAACGGCCAGACCGTGGGCTATGTGGCCAACGAGACGGTCTTTAACCTGGCCCGCGAGGACGTGCAGCAGCGGATCAATTACTCCGGTACGGAGAAAAAAGAGTGGACCATTGAGCCGACCTACACCATCTCGGTGGGGCACACGGTGATGGATGAAAACGAGATGGCCAACGCCATCCTCAGCAGCGCCAGCGATGAGATCAGCACAGGCACGGCCCTGTATCTGGACGGCGAGCTGACCGCCGTCTGCGCCGACGGCAGCAGCCTGCGCGGCTACATCAGCAGCCTGCTGGAACCCTACGAGGATCAGGAAAACTCCAACGTGACCGTCGGGTTCAACAAGTCCGTCGATCTGGAAGAGGGCATCTACTTCAACGAGAGCTTCATGGATTTTCAGGACGTCGTGAACAAGCTGTCCGGTGTCCAGCAGGCGGAGAAAATCTACAAAGTCCAGGCAGGCGATACCCTGTGGGCCATTGCCCAGAAGAACGCCCTGACCTTTAAAGAGCTCTGCGCCCTGAACACGAATTTCAAGGGCGCGCCCCTGACGGAGACCTCCAATATCCAGGAGGGAGATGAGCTCATCGTCACCAAAGAGGAGGCGACTCTCGAAGTCCGGATCACCAAGGTCGAGACCCGGCAGGAGGAGATCCCCTACAGCACCGAGACCACCGAGTCCAGAGACCTGAACAAGGGCGTGACCCGGACGACCCAGGAGGGTGAGAACGGCCTGCGGAACGTGACGATGCGGAATGTCTACGACACCAACGGCACCCTGCTGGAACAGACGATCCTTTCCACCGAGACCATCAAGGAGCCGGTGAACAAGAAAGTGGTGGTGGGCACCAAGAAAGCTTCCACCGGCGGTGCCAAGTACATTACAGGCAGCGGCAGGTTCCTCTGGCCTGTCCCCAACTATAAATACTGTTCCCGCTGGTACAGCAGCGGCCACAAGGGCGTGGATATCTGCGCGGCAGCAGGCACGCCCATCTATGCCACGGCTTCTGGCACGGTCACCAAGGCGGGTTATGAGCGCGCCGGCGCGGGCAGGGGCTACGGCTACTCGGTCATCATCAGCCACGGCAGCGGATATACCTCGGTGTATGCACACTGCCTGTCCCTGACCGTCCACGCGGGCCAGAGCGTCAAGCAGGGCCAGCTCATCGGCTATGTGGGCAGCACGGGCCGCTCCAGCGGCAACCACTGCCACTTTGAGATCCGGCTCAATGGTTCGTATATTCCTCCCCAGAGTATCTTCCCGGGGAAAAAATAACATCATAAAAAGGAGAATGCACTATGTCTACCCCGCACATCAGCGCCGAGAAAGGCGATTTTGCAAAAACCGTCCTGATGCCCGGCGATCCCCTGCGCGCCAAGTTCATTGCCGACACGTTCCTGAAAGATGTCCGGCAGGTGACCGGGGTCCGTGGGATGCTGGGCTTTACGGGCACCTATGAGGGCCGCCCCATCAGCGTGATGGGCAGCGGCATGGGAATGCCCTCCATCGGCATCTATTCCTATGAGCTGTTCAAGTTCTACGATGTGGACAACATCATCCGCATCGGCTCCGCAGGCAGCTACACCGAAAAGGCCAAGCTGTTTGACACCGTGCTGGCCACCGGTGCGGTGAGCGAGTCCAACTACGCCCGGGTACAAAGCGGCTTCGAGGGTGACATCACCCTGCCCAGCCAGAGCCTGAACGACAAGCTGCGCGCTTCTGCCGCCAAGCAGGGCATTCCCCTCATTGAGGGCAACATCCACTCTTCGGATGTGTTCTACCGCCAGCCCTCCGACGCAAAGCCCACCTACTGGGAAAAGCTGCGGGATGAGCGCGGCTGCCTGTGCGTGGAGATGGAGAGCTTTGCCCTGTTTGCCAACGCACAGGTGCTGGGCAAGAACGCCGCCTGCCTGCTGACCATCTCCGACAGCTTTGTCTCCCCGGAGATCACCACCGCAGAGCAGCGCCAGAAGAGCTTCACCGATATGATGAAGGTCGCACTGGGCGCGGAGTATTGATTTAACCATAATACAAAAAGACTGCTGTCGGCCGACAGCAGTCTTTTTGCTTCTCAGGTATCCGTGTAATGACCGTAACAGGACGCAATGATGATGTTTCCATCCTGCTCCCGGTAGACGATGCGGTGGGTGTCGTCGATACGCCGACTCCACCATCCGCTCAAATCTCCCTTCAAAGGCTCGGGCTTGCCGATGCCCTCATAGGTGTTCCGCTGAATGTCTTTTATGAGGGAGTTGATTCGCTTCAGCAGCTTTTTGTCCCGCGTCTGCCAAAGACAATAATCTTCCCACGCTTCCTCTTCCCACAGCAGTCTCATCAGTCCACCTCGATCAGTTCATGTTCGGTGAGCTTGGCTTTGCCGGTGTCAATATCATGGACGATTTGACGGAGATGGTTGATGTTGCTTTCGGAATAGAAGGGATCGGCGGAGACTTCAAAGGGAATCCGATGCTCGCGCGACACTTTCTTTGCAAAAATCGTGAAGGCTGTCGTCATCGAAAGCCCCATCTCGGCGCAGACCTCCTCCATGCTACGCTTGAGGTCGGGGTCCATCCGAAAATTCACGTTGACTGCATTTGCCATTCTGATGCGCCTCCTTTGTAATTCTATTATATTCATTTGTAATGACAAATGCAAGAGCTGTCATTGCATAATGCTGCGTAATTATCGCCGCTTGCACTTCTAAAAAGAATGATTTATACTTGGATCAACAAAAACAGCTTCGTCCCGCAGGACGAGGAACGCTATATCTGCAAATTGCAAAAAGGAGAACTGACCATGACAAAACTGACTCTGGAAGAAAAGCAGGAGCTCATCCGGATGGCCCTTGCGGCCAGGGAGAGGGCTTACACGCCTTACAGCGACTTTATGGTGGGCGCTGCCCTGCGCGCCGAGGATGGCCGCATCTTCACCGGCTGCAACGTGGAGAATGCCGCCTTTACCCCCACCAGCTGCGCCGAGCGGACGGCCCTGTTCAAGGCCGTGGCCGAGGGCGTGACCAGGTTCACCGACATCGCCGTGGTGGGTGCGCGCCGGGGCGAAGTCAACAAGCAGATCACCTCGCCCTGCGGCGTCTGCCGTCAGGCGCTGTTCGAGTTCGGCGGCCCGGAGCTGAATGTCATCATGGCAAAAAGCCCGGACGATTTCATCGAGCGCAGCATGGACGAGCTGCTGCCCTTCGGCTTCGGCCCCTCCAACGTGGCAGGCAACAAGGCTGTGGAAGACTGAACGCAGCTGCGCGAAAAAGGCAGGGCGGAGCGGATCTTCCGGGATAAGTGTGATTTTTATACAATTTTGATAAAATAATTGTAAATGTTTTGTAATCGGAAAAGGCTTGCATCTGTCACTTCTTCCCGCTATACTTGAGCCAGTAAATGTGCAAGTGCGCACATTTCGTCAACAAAACGCGATTATATTAAAATAAAAGGAGAGTTTTCATTATGATGATTTCTCGTCGTAACTTCCTGGCAGTGGCTGGCGCCGCTGCTGCTGCCGCTGCTCTGACTGCCTGCGGCGGTTCTTCTTCTTCCACTGCTTCCTCTGCAGCTGCTTCCACCAGCGCAGCCGCTTCCACCGCTGAGGGCGGCGAGAAGATCGTGAAGGTCGCTCTGACCTGCGACACCGGCACCATCGACGATGAGAGCTTCAACCAGGCCTGCTGGACCGCTGTTTCCGGCTACATGGGCGATGACTGCCAGTACTACATCCCCGAGGCTGACGCTTCCGATGAGGACCGCGAGACCATGATCCGTCAGGCTGTCAACGACGGCGCTGATGTCATCGTCTGCGTCGGCTACCTGTACGGCGCTTCTCTGGCATGGGCTGCTGACCAGTACCCCGATGTCAAGTTCATCGCCGTCGACGTCACCCAGGGCGACATCGGCACCGACGCCATCCCCGCAAACTGCTACTGCATCACCTTCAAGGAGGAGCAGGCAGGTTATCTGGCTGGCTACGCCATCGTTAAGGACGGCAAGACCAAGCTGGGCTTCCTCGGTGGCATGGCTGTTCCCGCTGTCATCCGTTACGGCTACGGCTATGTGCAGGGCGCTGACGCTGCTGCTCAGGAGCTGGGCACCAACATCGACATCAACTACTTCTACGGCGGCCAGTTCTACGGCGATGCAAACATCACCTCCCGTATGGAGGGCTGGTACTCCAACGGCACTCAGGTCGTCTTCGCCTGCGGCGGCGGCATCTACACCTCCGCTGTTGAGGCTGCTCTGAAGAGCAACGGCTATGTCATCGGCGTTGACGTTGACCAGAACTACATCGGTGTCAACGGCGTGGCTGACGGCTCCTTCGCTTACAACCCCTTCATCACCTCTGCAATGAAGGGCCTGACCGAGGCTGTCAACACCGCTCTGTCCGACATCGAGGCAGGCGATTGGAGCGACATCGCTGCTTCCAACGGCAACTTCGGTCTGGAGGACGGCGACTACATCGGCCTGCCCACCGATGCTGACAGCTGGAACTTCGAGACCTTCACCACCGACGAGTACGAGGCTCTGAAGGAGAAGATCAAGAGCGGCGAGATCACTGTGGACAACAACTCTGACGACAGCACCAAGCCCACCGTCAGCGAGTTCACCACCGTCAACTACATCCAGTAATCAAGGTTTTCCCGGGCGGGACGCTCTGCAAAGGGCGTCCCGCCTTTTTTGTATGCTTTTTTCAAGACGATGAAGGAATGCCTGTCAAAATGCACAAAAGTGATACTTATGATATGGCAAAACACTAAATTTTCAAAAAGAAGTGTGCAAAACAGCAAAAATACGGTATAATGGGCATTACAATAGTATAAGTGTCGTTTGGACACGAAAGGAGAGTGAGCAGATTGGCAGAGGATTTTGTGATCGAGATGCTCCATATCACCAAGGAGTTCCCGGGCATCAAGGCAAACGACGACATTACCCTGCAGCTGCGAAAGGGCGAGGTCCATGCCCTGCTGGGCGAGAACGGCGCAGGCAAAAGCACCCTGATGAGCGTGCTGTTCGGTCTGTATCAGCCGGAGGAGGGTAAGATCCTCAAAAACGGCAAGGAGGTCGCCATCCGCAACCCCAACGATGCAAACGCACTGGGCATCGGCATGGTCCACCAGCACTTCAAGCTGGTGGAGTGCTTCAGCGTGCTGGACAACATCATTCTGGGCGTGGAGCCCAACAAGCTGGGCTTTTTGCAGAAGGCCGAGGCCCGCAAGAAGGTCGTGGCCCTGAGCGAGAAGTACGGCCTGCGTGTTGACCCCGATGCGCTCATCAGTGATATTTCGGTCGGTATGCAGCAGCGCGTGGAGATTTTGAAGATGCTCTACCGCGACAATGAGATCCTCATCTTCGACGAGCCCACCGCTGTGCTGACCCCGCAGGAGATCGACGAGCTGATGGAGATCATGCGCGGGTTCAAGAAGGAGGGCAAGTCCATCCTCTTTATTACCCACAAGCTCAACGAGATCATGGCGGTCGCCGACCGCTGCACCGTCCTGCGCAAGGGCAAGTATATGGGTACCGTGGACATCAAGGACACCACCAAGGAAGAGCTTTCCCGCATGATGGTCGGCCGTGACGTCCAGCTTCAGGTTGATAAAAAGCCCGCTCACCCGGGCGATGTCGTGCTGGACGTGGAGGGTGTCACTATCCACAACGACCAGCGCAAGAAGGACTCCGTCAAGGACGTCACCTTCCAGGTCCACGCAGGCGAGATCGTCTGTCTGGCGGGCATCGAGGGCAACGGCCAGACCGAGTTCATTTACGGCCTCACCGGCCTCGAAAAACTGTCGGGCGGCAAGATCACGCTGGACGGCAAGGACATCACCCGCGAGAGCATCCGCCAGCGCTCCAGGGACGGCATGAGCCACATCCCCGAAGACCGCCACAAGCACGGTCTGGTGCTGGATTACAGCCTCGAGAACAACATGGTGCTCCAGCGCTACTGGCAGCCCGAGTTCCAGAAGGGCGGCTTCATCCAGTCCGATAAAGTCCGCGAGTACTCCGATAAGCTCATCGCTCAGTACGACGTCCGCAGCGGTCAGGGCAGCTCCACCATCGTGCGCAGCATGTCCGGCGGCAACCAGCAGAAGGCCATCATCGCCCGCGAGATCGACAAAGACCCCAAGCTGCTGGTGGCTGTTCAGCCCACCCGCGGCCTGGATGTCGGCGCGATCGAATACATCCACCGCCAGATCGTCGCCGAGCGCGACAAGGGCAAAGCTGTCCTGCTGGTCAGCCTCGAGCTGGATGAGGTCATGAACCTGTCCGACCGCATCCTCGTCATGTACGAGGGCGAGATCGTGGGCGAGTTCGACCCCAAGACCACCACTGTGCAGGAGCTGGGCCTCTACATGGCCGGCGCACGCAAGCAGGGAAAGGAGAGCAAATAAATGAACAAGAAAAAACTTTCCCACAGCAACCTCAACAGCTCCATCACCAGTGTGCTGGCCGCGCTGCTGTGCATCGTCATCGGCATGGCTGTGGGCTTCCTCGTGCTGCTGGCCATCAACCCGGCCCACGCATGGGGCGACGGCTTTGTCCGCATCATTAAGGGCGGCTTCCATGACGCCCCCTACGGCGTCGGCAAGGAGCTGGCCAACGCAGCACCCCTCATCATGACCGGTCTGTCCGTGGCCTTCGCCTTCAAGACCGGCCTGTTCAACATCGGTGCTGCCGGTCAGTACACGCTGGGCGCTTACGGCGCACTCTACTGTGCCATCATGCTCAAGATGCCCTGGTATGTCTGCCTGATCGTCGCCACCATCCTCGGCGGCATCTGGGGCGCTATCCCCGGCTTCTTCAAGGCTTACTTCAACATCAACGAGGTCATCACCTCTATTATGTTCAACTGGATCGGTTTGTATCTGGTCAATGAGCTTATCTACCAGAACGGCACCGGCCCCATGTACGACGTGCGCAACACCCGTACCCTGAACCTGAGCAAGAACGCGGAGTTCGCCCAGTCCATCATCCCGGACTTCGGCCTGAACAAGATGTTCCAGACCAACAGCACCACCATTGCGATCTTCCTCGCTGCGGCAGTCGCCATTCTGATCTGGGTCATCCTGAACAAGACCACCTTTGGCTATGAGCTGAAGGCCGTCGGCCTGAACAAGAGCGCCGCCCGCTACGCCGGCATCAACGAGAAGAAGAACATCATCCTCTCCATGGCCATTGCAGGCGCTCTGGCAGGCTTCGGCGCCGGCCTCTACTACCTGTCCAATGTCTCTCAGTGGAACCCGCTGAACTCCACCAGCCTGCCGGCCATGGGCTTCAACGGCATCTCTGTGGCCCTGCTGGCAAGCTCCAACCCCATCGGCACCATCTTCTCCGCGATCTTCATCTCCCACATCTCGGTCGGCGGCGCTTTCCTGTCCACCAAGTATTACCCCACCGAGATCTCCGACCTGATCAGCGGTATCATCATCTACCTGTGCGCATTCTCCATGCTGTTCCGTGGCAAGATCCACTCCATGCTGTTCAAGAATGCGGACAAGACCAACGTGAATGCAGAGCCTGCCCCTGCTAAGACCGAAACCAAGAAGGAGGGCAAGTGATATGCTGCTTCTCATCAAGTATACTCTGCTGTATGGCATCGTGCTGATGCTGGTCGCTCTGGGCGGTATGTTCAGTGAGCACTCCGGCATCATCAATATCGCACTGGAAGGCATCATGGTCATCGGCGGTGTGGCGGGTGTCCTCACCCTCACCATGCTGCCCGCGAGCCTGCCGGCTTTCGCCACCGTGCTCATCGCTGTGCTGGTGGCGGCTATCGCCGGCATGGTCTACAGCCTGCTGCTGGCCTTCGCGTCCATCAACCTGAAAGCGGACCAGACCATCGGCGGCACGGCCCTGAACCTGCTGGCGACGGCGGTGGCTGTGGTCATCTCCAAGAACTTCAGCGACAGCGGCAGCGCCAAGCTGAATTACTCCAACAAGCCTTTCCTGTTCAGCATCGGCGGCCTGGAGCTGAGCATCTTTGTCCCGCTGGGCATTGCACTGCTCATCATCAGCTACATCGTGCTGTACAAGACCCGCTTCGGCCTGCGTCTGCGCGCCTGCGGTGAGCATCCTCAGGCTGCGGACTCTGTGGGCATCAACGTCTACAAGATGCGCTATGCCGGTGTCGTCATCTCGGGCGCTCTGGGTGCGATCGGCGGTCTGGCCTATATCGTGCCTCCCGTCCAGACCTGGAACTTCGAGGTCGGCGTGGCCGGTGCAGGCTTCCTTGCCATGGCTGTTATGATCTTCGGTCAGTGGAAGCCCTTCAACATCTGCGGCGCAGCCATGTTCTTTGCCGTGTTCAAGAGTCTGGCCAACATCGCCGACTCCACCTTCCTCGCACAGCTCCACTGGTCCAGCAACATCTACAACATGATGCCCTTCGTGGCATCCATGGTCATTCTGGCCTTTACCTCCAAGAACAGCATGGCCCCCAAGGCCGAGGGCATCCCCTACGACAAGGGTTCCCGCTGATTCGAGCGTATTTTCCGGGCGCAGCTGCTTTTCCGGGCGGCTGCGCCCTTTTTGCTTCTTTTTCAACAGATTCCACAAAACAGCGCTTGCTTTTGCGGGAAAATTTGCTATACTTGAATTACAATGTCATACTATTGCCGGAGGCGGGGCAGCGCGGCCCGGGCCGTCGGCGGAGAATATTATTTAGGAGCGTGACCTTATGCGCATTTACGATTTGATCGCCAAGAAGCGGGACGGCGGCACCCACAGCCGCGAAGAGCTGGAAGCCATCGTCAACGGTTTCGTCAGCGGCGAGGTGGCCGATTACCAGATGGCGGCCTGGATGATGGCAGTTTATCTGCGCGGCATGACCGACGAGGAGACTGCCGAGCTGACCGATGTCATGGCCCACAGCGGCGTCATGGTGGACCTTTCGCCCATCCCGGGCATCAAGGTGGACAAGCACTCCACCGGCGGCGTGGGCGACAAGACCACGCTGGTCATCGCGCCCATCGTCGCGGCCTGCGGCGTCAAAATCGCCAAGATGAGCGGCCGCGGCCTCGGCCATACCGGCGGCACCATCGACAAGATGGAGAGCGTCCCCGGCACAAAGACCGCCCTCTCGCAGGACGAGTTCTTTGCACAGGTGAATAAGATCGGCCTGTCGGTCATCGGCCAGAGCGAGGGCATCGCCGTGGCAGATAAGAAGATGTACGCCCTCCGCGACGTCACCGCAACCGTCAGCTGCATCCCCCTCATCGCGTCCAGCATCATGTCCAAGAAGCTGGCCTCCGGCTCGGACGCTATCCTGCTGGACGTCACCACCGGCACCGGTGCTTTCATGAAGACCGTGGACCAGAGCATCGAGCTGGCCAAGCTGATGGTCTCCATCGGCACCCATCATGGCCGCCGCGTCGCTGCTATGATCACCGACATGGACACCCCGCTGGGCCACAACATTGGCAACAGCCTTGAGGTCATGGAGAGCATGGACGTGCTCAAGGGCCACGGCCCCGCCGACCTGACCGAGGTCTGCCTGCAGCTGGCTGCGAATATGCTGGTGCTGGCCGATCAGGGGTCTCCCGCCGAGTGCCGCGCCATGGCCGAAGCAGTTATCGCAGACGGCTCTGCCTATGCAAAGTGCAAGGAGATGTTCGCGGCCCAGGGCGGCGATACCCGCGTTCTGGACGACTACAGCCTCTTCGAGAAGCCCGCCGCCAGCTATGAGCTGCTGGCCGAAGAGGACGGCTACATCGTCGCCAACGACGCCGAGAAGATCGGCTCTGCCAGCGTTCTGCTGGGCGCAGGCCGTCAGAAGAAGGGCGACCCGCTGGACTTCGCCGCCGGCATCACCCTCCACAAGAAGCGCGGCGACTACGTCCACAAGGGCGAAAGCCGCGCCACCTTCTACGGCGCGGCGGATAAGTTCGACGCTGCCGCCGCCGAGTACCGCAGCGGCCTCGTCTACGGCCCCGAAAAGCCCGAGGAAGCCCCGCTGGTCTACGCCCTCGTCACCAAGGACGGCGTGGAGCGGTACTGAGAAGCCCTGAGATGACGCAGAAAAGCCCCGCAGGATTTTATGTCCTGCGGGGCTTTTGCTGTCTGTGGGGCCTTAGAAGGTCACTGTGAGGTCTTTTGCGGGAGCTTCGATGTCGATGGTCTTGTAGATGAGCTGCCCGTCTGCGGTGGCATAGGCGGCTGTCAGCTCATAGCTGCCGCGCTTTGCTTTGAGGGAGAAGTTGCCGTTTTCGTCGGCGGTGGTCTGCGCCACGACCTTGCCTTCGCGCAGGAGCGAGATCTTCGCGCCCGGCACGGCGGCCTGGTCGGCCAGCACGACGCGGCCCTTGACGTCAACGGGGGACATCATAATGACGCCTGCCGTGATGGCCGCAGCTGCGCCCACGCCGATGAGGACAGCGGCACCGCCGCCTCCACCACCACCGCCGCCGGAGGAGGAACCGCCGCCGGGGTTGGGGGTAGGTGTGGAGTTAGTGCTGTACTGTGCTGTAATGGAGACTGCTTTGTCGCCCATCGTGAAGGAGGTGGGGGATGCAGAGCTGTCGTCCAGCGTGACATCACCGCTGTTCACGACCCAGCCGGTGAAGGTCTTGCCCTCGGAAGAGCGGTCATTGGCCACGATGGTGACAACATCGCCGAGAGCAGCGCTGTTGACGGGCTGCTCCGGGTCATCGATGTAAGCGAAGCCGTTCGTGATGGTGATGGCATTTCCGGTGGTGGGAGCGGAGGGCGTGACGATCTCGAGGGAGTCGCCGGAGCTGGATTTTTTGTTGGTGATGGTGACAGCCGTGATGCCGTCTGCGTCCGGCTGGACAGAGATGGTGCCGCTGTCAACATTTTCGGTGTCGGCGTTCTCGGTCGCATATTTTGCGTTGGTGATGCCGTCACCGCTCAGATGCAGGCCGTCGTCGTCGAGGTCGGCGTGGAGAGTGGTGGTGCCGGTGGTGTCCAGCGCCCAGCTGTGCCACGGCCAGCTCTCGTCGACGTCGTTCTTGGTCATGAGCAGGTTGACGTCGGTAGGGTCCTCCGCAGTCACATCTACGGTGCGGTCGGCTTCGTTGTAAGTCAACTCGACCGGGCCGCTGGTAGAGATGGAAAGGAGGGTGTCGTTGAGGAGAAGGCTGGTAAGTCCCGTATCAGAAGAAGACGTTTCCAGTGTGAAATCTGAATCATCCGTAGGTGTTGGAACGGAAATCCACAGATTGCCAGCATAGGTGCCGTCTGCCATAGTGGAACCATCAGGAATGACAGTTATATCGTCACTATATTCAACTAGTTTGCCATTGGAAGCACGATAGTAAGCACGTCCCCATTTGAGGCTTAAAGAGTAATCACTGTTCACGATGACAAAATTTTCGTCATAATCGGTAGCAGTCTCATTGTCACCGATTCCATAGAAATTTCGCAAGTCGAGGAATTGCAAATCATTCTTGCATAAGAGATAATAATTTATCCGATTGTATGTTACATCACAACTTTCATAAGAAATAGGTAATTGACCTATTTTCTCAGAAAAGAATTTGTGCAAATAAAGAATTTTCTCTTTGGATTGATTGGGATCGTAGACTCGGATGGCGTAATATTCGTGAGTTTCCTCTTGGATGTTAAGCAATAAAATAAAATGGGAACTATGCCCTTCAGAAGCGATAAGGGCAAGAACTGGATAACCGGTATTGAGGCTTGTGACTATTTCGGAAATCGCTTCATCAAAATTGTCGCCACAAAAAACTGCACGATCAATAGCTACTTTTCGAAGTGTGGGAGAATACTGTAGGATTTGATAGTAATTTATCAAATCTTGAACGGATTTATCATTGACAGGGGCAGCAAGGTCATATGTAGTTGCAGCAGAAAAAGGAAGTTTATAGGGAGAGATGTAATGGATGGCAGCGACATCAGTCATTCCGAGACAGGAGCCACCCCAGGAGCTAGAGCGACAAAGATCCAACACGGTTTTTACACGAGGAACATAATTCTTTGTCAATAAATCAAATTTTTCATCCGAAAGGGCAAGGGTGGTGTTGATATAGTTCGGCTTTACAATAAAATCAAAAAGGCTGGACATAATGGGATTTGAACGCTTGAAAAAGTAATCAGAATGATTCAAAAAACTTAAATTATCCCGTCCGAAAGTAAACTTCTTCTCATCCTCTGGCCCAGTAGACTGGTAGTGGATGGTGGCGTTCAGGAGGTCATCATTGCAGTCATTGCGGTCAGAAATGGATATTTTATTCCATTCTTCGGATGTTCCTGCGTAGTAGACATCCTGTAAAGAAGAGCAATTATCAAATGCATAATAATCAATAAATCGTAAACTGGAAGGAATCGTTATAGAAATCAAAGAGGAACAATTATTAAAAGCATCATGATATATAGAATCTACAAAAGGAGGAAGAATAATAGAGGTTAGAGAAGTGCAATTCCAGAATGAGTACTGCCCAATACTTGTTACTTCATCAGGAATAGTGATGGATTTTAGATTTGTGCAAAAAGAAAAGACACCAGTGTCGATACTAGTTATGAATCTGGGAAGAGTGATGGAACTTAGAAAACTGCAACCTGTAAAAGCCTCGGATTCAATGGAAGTTACACTGTCGGGTATAGTAATAGAGGACAATGAAATGCAGTCGTAAAAAGCACGTCCACCAATAGTGGTTATGCCAGAAGAAATATTTACAGATGTTAAGTTAGAGCAAGAATCAAATGCTCTGGGTGGAATTGAACCAATGGAATCAGGGAGACTAATTGACGTTAGCGATGTGCAACCTGCAAAAACTAGCTCACCAAGAGAAGTCACACTGCTAGGAATAGTAATAGAATTTAAAGAAGTACACTCACTGAAAGCATTTTCGCCAATAGATTTTACACCATTAGGAATGTTGACAGAAGATAGGGCGGAGCAAGAAGTAAAGGCTTCGGCACCGATAGATACTAGACTGGAGGGTAGATGAACGGAGGCAAGGACGATACAATCACGAAAAGTAAAAGGCTCAATAGAAGTTACGGATTCGGGAATATCTATGACAGACAGAGATGTGCTTGAAAAGGCGTCTTCACCGATAAATATTACCGATTTAGGAATGTCAATAGAAGTCAGAGAAGAACAGGAGTCAAATGCATGCTCACCGATAGAAGTTACGGAATCAGGAATGTTTATGGTAGCTAGGGAAGTGCAACATTCAAACGCAGAAGAGCCAATAGAAGTTACACTAGAAGGAATAGTAATAGAGGCTAACTTCTTACAGTAAGAAAAAGTGTCAGATTGAATTGAATTTACAGAAGCTGGAATATCAATAGAAGTTAGAGACTCGCAGGCGCTAAATGCAGAGGAGCCAATGGAAACTATTGATTCAGGAAGGATAACAGAATGTAAATAAATGCAATTCCAGAAAGCAAAGTTTCCTATATGAGTTGTGTTGGAACTTATGACGACGGTTTTAATATCGCTTAAATAGTCAGACCACGGACGGTCCACACTCCCATGGACATAGACATAATCATCCATTTCTCCTGTGCCATCAATGGTCAAAACACCATCGCTGGACAGAGACCACTGAAGATTATCGCCGCATTTGCCGATGATGGTAGCCTCGCCATTTTCCTCCTCGAGGCTCTGTGCAGCGGCAAGCGCAAGCTGCTGCCCGACATCAGACTGCGCAAATGCACCGAAGGGCAGCAGCTCGCACAGCATGGTCAGCGTGAGCATCCACGCCAACAACTGCAATCGTTTTTTCATAAAAGACCTCCTACATTTTGATAAACCGGCTGCGCCGGAGCGGACCAAAGCATTAAAAATTGTTTGAGATAAACTCGTTCAGCTGCTTCACGGTGTTATAGATGGTGATGAAGTTGTTGAGCATCGCGCTGGTGGAGGAAAAGATGCGGGCCATATAGTTGAAAACCTTGCTGACTTTTTCGATATTGGACAGCACGGTGGTAAAGCTGCCCTCGTCGGTGGCGGTGTCCGCGCCGCCGAGGACGGCGTCTGCCTCAGCGGGGGAGAGCGGGCGGCAGGCGGCGGGCAGGGTGAGCGAGTGGGTCAGAGTCATAGAAAACCATCCTTATCTGGCGTAGAGTGCCACAAGTGTGAAAAACATTGTCCCAGCGACAAGAAACGTCCCGGCGTGTGCTCGAAAGGAGAAGCCTTCGTCCTCCTGCGCCGCCGTCGGCGTGTTCGTCGAGGGCTTGGACGCAGAGGAGGAACCGCTCTTTGCGATGGGGCGCCAGTGGGCGTAGATGGTGCCATCCGAGGTGAACTCGGTGCTGGTCGTGATGCGGTCACCGTCCAGCTCGTCGGTGTACCAGCCCTCGAAGGTGTAGCCGCCCATGACGGGGCTGGGCAGGGAGGTGAGCTTGCCGTCGAGATTGGTGCTGGCGATGATGGGGACGCCTGTGCCGCCGCCCGTCTCAAAATAGATGAGATACGATTCGCTGCCGCCATCCGCATAGGCAGGCAGTGCCAGCGTAAACAGGAGCAGCGGCACCAGCAGTAGACTGATAATTTTTGAAAGCTTCATAAAATCCTCTTTCCAAAGTCTTTTTTGACAAAATTATAGCCCGTTTACGGGTAATTGTCAACCTGCGAGTCCTCCCTTACCATTCAATTACATAATGGTAAGATTGGATGGTATTTCGTATGATTTCGTTTGAACCGCTTTGGGAGACGATGAAGAAAAAAGGCATCTCGCAGTATAAACTTATCAAAGAATACAAAATCAGCACCGGCCAGTTGGACAGACTGCGCAAAAACGGGAATGTCAGCACCTACACCCTCGACCAGCTCTGCCGCATTCTGGACTGTCGGCTGGAAGATGTGGCTGCCTATCACCCGGACACGGAGGCAAAGCTGTAAAGCACGCATATTTAACAACGAAAAAGCACGTTTCGACGGATAATCCCGGTTTGAGTAGATGTTTTGCCTGAGATGTGGTATAATCTACTCAATAGCGCCCAGACGGCGCAGGAGAAGAGAAAGGGTTATTCTATGAAGATCGTTTTGGTGGGCGGCGGCAAGGTCGGCACAGCGCTGGCGCGGCAGCTCAGTGAAGAGGGTCACAACGTGACCGTTATCGATACGAACAAGGCCCGTGTGGAGCATATCGGGGAATCCTACGATGTGATGAGCATTCTCGGCAACGGTTCATCCATCACCACCCTGTCCGAGGCGGGCGTGGAGGAAGCGGACGTGTTCATCGCAGTCACCGGTTCGGACGAGCTGAACCTGCTGTGCTGCATGTTCGCCAAAAAGGCGGGCCACTGCCACGCCATCGCCCGTGTGCGCAACCCGTCGTACAGCCATGAGCTGGACTTTATCAAGAAGCAGATCGGCATCTCGGCCATCATCAACCCCGAAATGGCAGCGGCCAAGGAAATCTCCCACCTGCTGCGCTTCCCGGGCGCAAGCAAGATCGACACCTTCGCGGGCGGACGCGTGCGGCTCATCAAGTTTGCGCTGACCGAGCGGCAGGGGCTGGACGGCGTGGCCATCCACGAGATCCCCACCCGCCTCAAGAGCGACATTCTGGTCTGCGCGGTGGAGCGTGACGGCGGGGTCATCATCCCCAACGGTAACTTTGTGCTGCAGAACGGCGACCAGGTCACCTTCCTCGCCACGCAGGAGAAGGCCCACGAGTTCTTCCAGCGGATCAATATGCCGGTGCGGCCGGTGCGCAACGCCCTCATCGTGGGCGGCGGCGCCATCGCCTATTACCTGAGCCAGGAGCTGCTGGAAAATCACGTCCGCGTCCGCATCGTCGAGCGGGATCCGGCCCGCTGCAATGTTCTGGCCGAGTCCCTGCCTGAGGCACAGATACTGAACGAGGACGGCTCCAACCGCGACTTCCTGCTCTCGGAAGGTCTGGAATCCACCGAAGCCTTCGTAGCTCTGACCAACATCGACGAAGAAAACGTGCTGCTGACCCTGTTTGCGAAAAAGCACTCCAAGGGCAAGCTGGTCACGAAGATCAACCGCCTCGAGTTCGACGATATTCTGGCCGGGCTCGATTTGGGCAGCATCGTCTACCCCAAGTACATGACCTGCGACTACATCGTGCAGTACGTCCGCGCCCTGCAGAACGAGGCCGGCAACAACATCAAGACCCTTTACCGCATCCTCGACGACCGCGTGGAAGCGCTGGAATTCACTGTCCATGAGGAGAGCCGGGCCACCGGCGTGCCGCTGAGCCAGCTGCATCTGAAAAAGAATCTGCTGCTCTGCTGCATCACCCGCGGCGACCATATCCTCATCCCCCGCGGCGGCGACCAGATCCAGGTGGGCGACAACGTCATCGTCGTCACGCTGGAACACGGCCTGCACGACCTGCGGGACATCGTGGAAGAGTAACGGGGGACAGGACGTATGAATTATGCGATCGTCTTTCGTCTGCTGGGCTACATCCTGATGATAGAGGGTACACTGCTGCTGCTCCCGGCGGTGACGAGCCTCATCTACGCCGAGTGGGCCGTCATGGGCGTGTTCCTGCTGACGGCGGCCATCAGTGGGGCGCTGGGCTTTGCCCTGCAGACCATCAAGCCCCGCAGCAAGGTGTTCTATATGCGGGAGGGCTTTGCGGCCACCGCCCTGAGCTGGATCACCATCAGTATCATGGGTGCAGTGCCGTTCGTCCTCACCGGCTGCATCCCGAACCCCGTGGACGCCATGTTTGAGACCGTTTCGGGCTTCACCACCACCGGTGCCAGCATCCTGCCCGGTGTGGAGGGCCTGCCCAACGGCATCCTGGTCTGGCGCAGCTTCACCCATTGGATCGGCGGCATGGGCGTTCTGGTGTTCCTGCTCTCCCTGCTGCCCCTGACCGGCGGCTCCCACGTCAACCTGATGAAGGCGGAAAGCCCCGGCCCGCAGGTGGACAAGCTGGTGCCGAAGGTGCAGTCTACGGCCAAGATCCTGTACGGCATCTATTTCGCGCTCACGGTGGTGGAGGTCTGCTTCCTGCTGGCGGGCGGAATGAATGTGTTCGACTCTCTGCTCACGGCCTTTGGCACGGCGGGTACTGGCGGCTTCGGCTTCAAGAACGACAGCTTTGCCAGCTTCTCGCCCTACATCCAGTGGGTCGTGACCATCTTTATGATCCTCTTCGGCGTTAACTTCAACGCGTATTTCCTGCTGCTGCTGCGCCGGTTCCGCCGCGCAGCGTCCAGCGAGGAAGTCCGCGCCTATTTCGCCATCATTCTGGCGGCGGTGGCCGTCATCACGGTGAACATCCGCAGCCTCTACGGCACCTTCGGCGAGGCGCTGCGCCATGCGGCCTTCCAGGTCGGCTCCATCATCACCACCACCGGCTTTTCCAGCTGTGATTTCGACCTCTGGCCCACGCTGGCAAAAGAGGTGCTGGTGCTGCTGATGTTCGTGGGTGCCTGCGCGGGAAGCACCGGCGGCGGCATCAAAGTCAGCCGCTTCCTCCTGATGGGAAAGACGCTGGGCAAGGAACTGAAGCAGGCCCTCCACCCGCAGGTGGTGGCCCCCGTCCGGATGGACGGCAAGCTGGTCAATCATGAGACCATCCGCACCACCAACGTCTTTCTGGCGGCCTACATCTTCATCTTTGCGGCGAGTTTCATGCTTGTCAGTCTGGACGGCTTTGACATGGTGACGAACTTCACCTCCATCGCCGCCACCCTGAACAACATCGGCCCCGGCCTCAATCAGGTGGGCCCCATGATGAACTTCGGGGCCTACTCCAACTTTGCAAAGCTGGTGCTCATCTTCGATATGCTGGCCGGTCGTCTGGAAATTTTCCCGATGCTGGTGCTCTTCCTGCCCGATGCGTGGAGAAGATTCTAAAAGTTTTATAACGCAAAAAATCCCCCGGTCCAGCCGGGGGATTTTTGTCTGGATCAGAACGTCAGATCGACCTTTTCCTGCGCACGGTATTGCAGAGCCTCGAGCAGCGAATCCTCGTCGAGGAGGCGCTTGCCGGAGAGGTCGGCAATGGTGCGGGCCACCCGGAGGATGCGGTCGTGGGCGCGGGCCGAAAGGCCCAGCGTCTCGTAGGAGGCCCGCAGGAGCTGTTCAGCGGCGGGGGTCATCCGGCAGATGCGCCGTACCTGCCCGGCGGTAAGCTGGGCGTTGCAGCGCACATCCTCATAGCCGGGAGCAGCGTACCGCTGGGCCTGGATGGCCCGGGCAGCAAGGACTTGTTTCCGCAGCTCGGCGCTGCTCTCGGAAGGGGCAGCGCCATGCAGTTCATCGAAGGCCACCGGGTCCATCTCGACGCAGAGGTCGATGCGGTCCAGCAGCGGGCCGGACACCCGGCTGCGGTACTGCCGCACCGCGCTGGGCGAACAGGTGCAGGCTCGGGTAGGGTGGCCGTAGTAGCCGCATTTACAGGGGTTCATGGCGGCGACGAGCTGGAAGCGGCTGGGATAAGTGGCGCTTCCGGCGGCCCGGCTGACCGTGATGCAGCCGTCCTCGAGGGGCTGGCGCAGCACTTCGAGGCTCTCGCGGGAGAACTCGGGCAGTTCGTCGAGGAAGAGGACGCCGCAGTTGGCCAGACTGCACTCGCCGGGGCGGAACTGCGCCCCGCCGCCCGCCAGTGCAGCCGAACTGGCCGAGTGGTGGGGGCTGCGGAAAGGCCGTGCCGTCACGAGGCCCCGGCCTGCGGGCATCTGCCCGGCGATGGAGTAAATTTTCGTCGTCTCCACAGCTTCTTCCCGGGTCAGGGGAGGCAGGATGCCGGGAAGGCGGCGGGCCAGCATGGATTTGCCGGTGCCGGGAGCACCGACGAGCAGGACGTTGTGTCCGCCCGCAGCCGCGATGACCATCGCCCGGCGGGCCAGCGGCTGGCCGCAGACGTCAGCGAAATCGGGAACGTGGCTCCACGCATCGGCAGGGTCGAAGGGGACAGGTATCGTAGGCAGGATGGGCTGGATGCCCCGCAGTGCATCCACGACCTGACGGGCCGTTGCGGCAGGGTAGACCTGCATCTCGCTGCCACAGGCCTCAGCGGCTTCGGCAGCGTTCTCGGCGGGGACATAGAGCGCCCGCACACCGCCGGCGGCAGCCTCCAGCGCCATGGGCAGGACGCCGGACACCGGGCGGAGACTGCCGTCCAGCGCCAGCTCCCCCAGAAAGGCCGTGTCCTTCGGCGGCGGCTCCAGCTGCCCGGAAGCGGCCAGCACCGCCAGCAGCAGGGGCAGGTCATACACCGGGCCGGTCTTGCGGACGTCGGCGGGAGCGAGGTTGATGGTGATGCGGCGGTCAGGCCACTTGAAGCCCAGATTTTTCAGGGCTGCGTGGACGCGGTCGCCACTCTCCCGGACGGCGGAGTCCGGCAGGCCGACGATGGAGAGGGCGGGCATCCCGCCCGAGATGTCGGCCTCGACTTCCACGGGAAAGCCGTTGAGGCCCTTGAGGCCGAAGCTCTTGAGGACTGCGTACATGGGCGCTCCTTTCTGCCCGATGGGGCGGCAGAAACCATCCATAAAAGGGGATGACGAAATTTTTCGCGGTGCTTCGAAATTTCCTCTGAGATAACAGACAAAAGGAATGAAATGGTCGGCTAAGAACTGACTAAGAAATGGGAAAGACAGGGCGCAGATGCCCAAGTTCGACACAATTTTCTGTTTGAATCTATTATATTAGAGGGCATGTGAGATGTCAACGAAACGCGGGCGATCTGCGATTGGAGGAAGAATCTTATGGTTGCGAAAGAGTACTGCTGTTACACCAGGCCCTATTCCAGGATCGAAGGCTTTCAGCTTGCACACACGATGTACTACAGCGCAAGCGTAGAGGAAGAGGGAGTTGTACTGGCAGTGCGGCGGCAGCAGGGAGAAGAGTGTGTCACGGAGCAGGTCATCTGCCCGGTGGGCGACTTCGGGCGGCTGATGTCCTTGATGCGGTATCTGTGCGAAAATGGAGTAGGGCTGGGCCACTGGCTGGATGTACTGGACGACGCAGGGCAGGTGTACTGGCCCTGCACAGCTGCAAATGGGCAGCAGGAGAGCGGAAAGCCTGCACGATTTGTGGCATTTGCTGGTTTTGAGGGGGCAAACTTGGTACATAATCCTGAATTGACACAAAGCGTATAAAAGCTTATAGTATAAGTAGACTTGGATGAATTTGTCCATTATGGTCAAAAATTACAAAGGTAAGGTGTGCAATATGTATCAGGATGAGTATAAGCGCTGGCTGGCAGCGGATCTGGAGGACGCAGATCTGAAGCCGGAGCTGGCCAGGATCGAGGGAAACGACGACGAGATCAAGGACCGCTTTGCCGTTGCACTGAAGTTCGGCACCGCCGGCCTGCGCGGCGTGCTGGGCGCTGGCACCAACCGCATGAACATCTACGTCGTGCGTCAGGCCACCCAGGGTCTGGCAAACTGGGTCAAGACCCAGGGCGGCAATCAGACCGTGGCCATCAGCTACGACAGCCGCCTGAAGAGCGACATCTTTGCCAAGACTGCCGCCGGCGTTCTGGCCGCAAACGGCATCAAGGTGCGCATTTATGATGCTCTGATGCCTGTCCCGGCCCTGAGCTTTGCCACCCGTTACTATGAGTGCAATGCGGGCATCATGGTCACCGCTTCTCATAACCCCGCCAAGTACAACGGCTACAAGGCCTACGGCCCCGACGGCTGCCAGATGACCGATGACGCCGCCGCCATCGTCTACGACGAGATCCAGAAGACCGATGTCCTGACCGGCGCAAAGTACATCTCCTTTGCCGAAGGCGTCGAGCAGGGCCTCATCCGCTTTGTGGGCGACGACTGCAAGAACGCCCTCTACGCCGCCATTGAGGCACGTCAGGTGCGCCCGGGCCTGTGCAAGACCGCCGGCCTGAAGCTGGTCTACAGTCCGCTGAACGGTTCTGGTCTGGTGCCGGTCACCCACGTTCTGAACGACATGGGCATCACCGACATCACCATCGTGCCGGAGCAGGAGTACCCCAACGGCTACTTCACCACCTGCTCCTACCCAAACCCCGAGATCTTCGAGGCTCTGAAGCTGGGCCTCGACCTCGCCACCAAGACCGGCGCCGACCTGATGCTGGCCACCGACCCCGATGCTGCCCGCGTGGGTATCGCCATGAAGTGTCCGGACGGCAGCTATGAGCTGGTCTCCGGCAACGAGATGGGCGCTCTGCTGCTGGATTACATCTGCGCAGGCCGCATCGAGAAGGGGACCATGCCCAAGGACCCCGTCGCCGTCAAGTCCATCGTCTCTACCCCGCTGGCCGATGCCATCGCCGCCCATTACGGCGTGGAGATGCGCAGCGTGCTGACCGGCTTCAAGTGGATCGGCGACCAGATCGCAAATCTGGAAGCTGCCGGTGAAGTGGACCGCTTCATCTTCGGCTTCGAGGAGAGCTACGGCTATCTGGCCGGCCCCTATGTCCGTGACAAGGATGCTGTCATCGGCTCCATGCTCATCTGCGAGATGGCCGCTTACTACCGCAGCATCGGTTCCTCCATCAAGGAGCGTCTGGAAGAGATCTACAAGGAGTATGGCCGCTACCTGAACAAGGTGGACAGCTTCGAGTTCCCCGGCCTGACCGGCATGGAGAAGATGGCCTCCATCATGCAGAAGCTGCGTGACGAGCCCCTCACCGAGCTGGCCGGCCACAAGGTGGTCAAGGTCACCGACTACAAGAAGCCCGAAGAGACCGGCCTGCCCGCCGCAAACGTCCTCATCTACACTCTGGACAACGGCGCTACCGTGGTCGTCCGTCCCTCCGGCACTGAGCCGAAGATCAAGACCTACTTCACCACTCTGGGCAAGGACCTGGCCGAGGCTCAGGCTCAGAAGGATGCTCTGGCCGCTGCCATCGAGCCCATCCTCGCATAACGCAGAAATTTCATAAAAAATTTATGCCCCCGTACAGCGCCAAAAGTGCTGCACGGGGGCATTTTTGATGGGCGCGGGCAGTTGCAGTTTGTGGGTGGATACGCTATAATATTCAATGAATAATAATACGCTCTGTGCAGTGCGGCGCAGGGCAGGAATAAAATGGGGCAGGTGTAAGAAATTGGAATGTCGTGTGACGGCAGTCCTGGTGGCGGCTGGTTCTTCCACCCGGATGGGATTTGATAAACTGAGCTTCGATCTGGGCGGTGAGACCGTCCTGGAGCGGAGCGTCCGGGCCTTTGACGAGTGTCCGGAGGTGGACGAGCTGGTGATCGTGACCGGCGCGTCCGGTGAGAATGCCCAGCGGGCCGCTGCCCGCTGCAAAAAGCCGGTGCGGCTGGTGAAGGGCGGCTCGACCCGCGCCGAGAGCGCCCGCAGCGGCGTGGCCGCTGCCCACGGCAGACTGGTGGCCGTCCACGACGCGGCCCGGCCCTTCGTGAGCCAGAGCGTTATCGCCGATACGATAGCGGCCGCTGCCCGCTGCGGTGCCGCCGCCCCGGCGGTGCCGGTGAAGGACACCATCAAGCAGGCGAAGGGCGGCGACGGCAAGACTGTGCCGGAAGGCTGCATGGTGGAGAACACCCCCGACCGCAGCACCCTTTATGCGGTGCAGACGCCCCAGTGCTTCGACCGGGCCGCCTATCTGGCGGCGCTGGATGAACTGGACGAGGCCAGCGCCCGCCTCGTCACCGACGACTGCAGCCTGTTCGAGCTGACGGGCCGTCCGGTGGAGCTGGTACAGGGCGACTACGCAAACATCAAGATAACCACCCGGGAGGACCTGCCCCGGGCAGAGAACGGAGGAAAGAAAATGCGCATTGGTCATGGTTACGACGTCCACCGTCTGGTGGAGGGCCGCAAGCTCATTCTGGGCGGCGTGGAAGTGCCGTATGAGAAGGGCCTGCTGGGCCACTCGGACGCCGACGTGCTGGCCCACGCGGTCATGGACGCCGTGCTGGGCGCAGCGGCGCTGGGAGACATCGGCCAGCACTTCCCCGATACGGCGGAAGAGTACGCCGGGGCCGACAGCCTCATGCTGGCCCGCCGTGTGGCAGAGATCATGACCGAGCACGGCTGGCGCATCGAGAACATCGACGCCACCATCCTCTGCCAGCGCCCGAAGCTGGCTCCCCACATCCCGGCCATGCGGGCAAAGCTGGCCGAGGCTTTCGGGATGCCGGTGGACGCCGTGAGCGTCAAAGCCACCACCGAGGAGCATCTGGGCTTTACCGGCGAGGGGCTGGGCATCGCGGCCCATGCCGTCGCCCTCATCGAAGCAGTGTGAACGGGAGAATGTGACCCATGACTCTGAACTCTATCGTAGCAAACTTCCAGACCTTCAAGCTGGTAGACCTGCTGGACATCCTCATCATCGCGTTCCTCATCTACCAGCTGCTGGGCTTCGTCAACCGCACCCGCGCCGGCCAGCTGGCCAAGGGCGCGCTCATCGTGATGGCGGTCTATCTGGTGGCGAACATCCTGAATATGCGAACCGTCACCTGGCTGCTCAACTCGCTGCTGCAAGTCGGTCTGCTGACGCTGGTGGTGCTGTTCCAGCCCGAGATACGGCGTGCGCTGGAGCGGATGGGCCAGACCGACCAGTGGGCCTATCGCTTCTTCAATAAAAACCGCTACAACGACACCAGCCTCAAGGGCGCGTGGCGCAGCGCCATCATCGCCATCTGCGACGCGGCGGAGCGCTTTTCGGAGACCAAGACCGGCGCGCTCATCGTGCTGGAACGGAACACCAACCTTTCTGAGATCGTACGCACCGGCACGCCTGTGAACAGTGCAGTCAACCTCGAGGTGCTGGGTACCATCTTCTACGAGGGTACCCCCCTCCACGACGGCGCAGCCATCATCGAGGATGGCCGCATCAAGGCCGCAGGCTGTGTGCTGCCCCTTTCCAACAACCTGGACCTGGGCAAGGACATGGGTACCCGCCACCGCGCCTGCCTCGGCATCGCCGAGAACTCCGACGCCATCGCCATCGTGGTCAGCGAGGAGACAGGCATCATCTCGATGGCGAAAAACGGTGTGCTCATGCGCCACTTTGACCGTCAGACCCTTTACACCCGGCTGGTGGATGAGATGATACCCAAGGAGACCGCCAGCGAGAAGAGCGCTGCCGAGGGCTGGAAGGCCCGGGGCAAGCGCCTTCTGAACTGGGTGAACAACAAGGAGGAGGATGAGCAGCAATGAGCACTGAGCAGAACAACGGCAAGCCTGCCGTACCCCCCAAGCGCAATCTGCTGAACGACCGCCGCATCCGGCTCCTGCTTTCTTTGCTGGGTGCAGTCATCGCGTGGATGGCTGTCACCATCGTCGTGCAGCCCGGCACCACCACCACCATCTATAATGTTCCGGTGGACTTTACCTATGATTCGGCTGCCTACACTTCCCGGGGCCTGAGCATCGTCAATGCGGAGGAAAAAACGGTCAACCTGAAGCTTTCCGGCGACGGCTACACCATCGGCAGCCTGTCGGCCAACGACTTTGTCGTCTACCCCGACTGGTCCAGCGTCCGCGACAGCGGCGAAAAGAGCCTGCGCCTTCAGGTGCGGAGCCAGAGCACCCTGCTCACCGGTGTGTCCGTCTCCATCGACGGCGACAACACCGTGGACGTGGTGTTCGATGTGGTGGAAGAAAAGACCCTGCCCATCCAGGTGACGACGAATTACCTGAAGATAGCAGACGGCTATATCCTCTACGGCACCGACATCTCGAAGGAGACGGTGACTCTCTCCGGACCCAGCACCGAGCTGAGCAAGGTGGAGACCTGCACCGCCGAGGTGACCTACAACGGCGAGCTGACCAGTCCCGTCACTCTGGACACCGGCCTGCGTTTTTACACCCGCAGCGGCGGAGAGGTGAAATTTGAGTATACTACTCTGGAAACGGACAGCGTCGAGGTCACGCTGCAGGTGTATAAGCTGGCCACCCTGCCGGTGGAAGTCAGCTTTATCAACGCGCCCCGCGACTTTGACCCCTCGGTGCTGGTCTACTCCCTGAGCAAAAAGACCCTCAATGTGGCCGGCCCGGAGTCCCAGATCGACCGTCTGTCCACCCTGTCGGTGGGTACCATCGACCTTTCCACCTTTGCACTGGATAAGGTGTACGAAATGCCCATCGAACTGCCCAGCGGCATCCGCCTGCTGGACAACATCTCCAGCATCACGGTCAGCTTCGACAGCTCCCGTCTGGAAACCAAGACCATGAACCTGCCCGCCAGCTGTGTGCAGGTCATCAACCTGCCCTCCACCTACACCCTGACCGTGGAGACGGAGCGGCTGATGAACGTCACCCTCTGCGGCCCGGCCGGTTCGCTGGAAGCACTGAATCCGGAACAGGTGGTCATTGAGATCGACGCCGACGACTTCTATGTCGCCATCGGCCAGCAGAACATCGCCTGCCGCCTCTATGTGCCGGCCAACGACAAAATTTTTGCGCTGGGCAGCTATGTGGTGCAGTGCAAGATAGAAAGTAACTGAGTATATGATCCTGATCCATGATATTCGCCTGCCCCTCTCCGCCGGGGAGCCGCAGGCCTACGAAAAAGCCCTCCGCCTCGCCCGCATCCCCCGGGGAAAGGTGAGCCATCTGGGCATCGCCCGGCTCTCGGTGGACGCCCGCCACGGCCAGCCCAAGCTGGTGTACACCGTGGCCGTGACCCTGAAAGAGGAGGGGGAAGAGGCCGCCTGTGCGGGTGCTTCCCGCAGCGTCACCGTCCGGGGCAAGACCGATCTCTCGGTGCAGAACGGCACTCTGCCGCTGACGCACCGGCCTGTGGTCTGCGGCCTCGGCCCGGCGGGCCTCTTTGCGGCGCTGCTGCTGGCCCGTCAGGGCTACCGGCCCATCGTGCTGGAACGCGGCCCGGCGCTGGACGAGCGCGTCAAGGCCGTGGAGCATTTCTCCGCCACCGGTGAGCTGGACGAGAACGCCAACATCCAGTTCGGCGAGGGCGGCGCCGGCACCTTCTCGGACGGTAAGCTCACCACCCGCATCGGCGACGAGCTCTGCGGCTTCGTGACCGAAGTGTTCCTCGAGCACGGCGCGCCCAAGGAGATCGCCTGGCAGCAGAAGCCCCATGTCGGCACCGACCTGCTGCGGGGCGTCATCACTTCGATCCGAAAAGAGATCGAGTCGCTGGGCGGCGAAGTCCACTTCAACACAGCCCTCACCGGCTTCGAGCGGCGGGACGGCCGGCTCGTCGGCATCCAGACCACGGACGGTGCGTTCCCCTGTGAGGCGCTGGTGTTCGCGGTGGGCCACTCGGCCCGCGACACCTTCGGGATGCTGATGGACAGCGGCCTCGTGCTGGAGTGCAAGCCCTTCAGCGTCGGCTTCCGGGCAGAGCATCTCCAGTCGGAGATCGAAAAGAGCCTCTACCACGAGGCGGCGGGCCATCCGGCCCTGCCGCGCGGCGAATATCAGCTTTCGCAGCACGTTGAAAAACGGTGCGTTTATACGTTCTGTATGTGTC
>SKEE01000954.1_pt1 | contig 27010 bp, 33 predicted proteins | sample 4826661 | NCBI WGS metagenome assembly SKEE01 (sample SAMN11008817, study PRJNA524170) | human gut metagenome | biome: Human fecal sample; material: Feces; isolation source: fecal sample from pouch patient p20 | host: Homo sapiens | place: Israel: Tel-Aviv | collected 2016-11-14
CATAGGCAGCCTGTCGGTTGTACTGTGCTTTCAGTTCCCGCTCCGCGTCCTCCCTGCGTTGCATCGAATGCGCTTTCAGGTGCAGTCTTGCACGGGGATCTGTCTGCTCTCCGCCGGAGAAGGTCCAGTTGACCGGCGAATCATCCGCGCTGCGGTAATCCCTGTACCAGCCGGCAGGTCTGCCGTCCAGGAAGCCGCGATATGCGCCACTTTTTTGCCCGTTTTTGTCACCGGTGGTCGGGACACGGTGGATTTTACCGTCCATGACTGGCAGTTCTTTCAGAACCAGTCCGGCATTCTCCAGAACCTGGGCAAACTCGGTGACCGGGTCACTGCCGTTCATGGAGACTTCCTGCGGCCGGGGCAGCCAGCGGTCCAGCATGGACAGGTCCGCCCCCGGGCGGGCAAACCAGAGTTTGTGCTCTTTATCCCAGAGGACGGGCGTGTGCCCGTTCATCGGGGGATGTGCTTTTTTGAGATCTTCGATTTCATCTGCAGGCACGGCAAGCCAGGTGCGGTATCGGGATACAGACGGCATGAGTGCTTCTCCTGAAAAAAGACGGAAAAAAACCACCGCCGGAAACCGGGGTGGCATCAGTGAAACAGCTGTAACATTTTCGGTTCGGCAGGATGGGCGGGAACTCACAGACCGGACCAGCGACGGGGCGCTTCCGTGAAGTGGCGATACCACCACGGGCGACCGGCAGCCCGGCTTCCGTGCCAGAGATAAACCAGTCGCTGGAGCAGCACCTGAAGTCGCCAGCCAAAATGGCCCAGCAGAACGAATGCGCCCAGAACAAGTGTGCAGATGAAAATCGTGTTGCCGGACGGAAACGGGCACCAGAACAGGTAAATCAGGGTGAACGGCAACGGAATACCAGAAACAGCGACGGGCGGCGATGCATCCCGCCAGCGGCATTCGTAATACATGGTGTGTCCTCACGCGTCGGGCAGTCGTGACCACTCGTGATGGGGGATGAACAGACAGGCCTCCTCACGGGTGATGTCATGACGGCGGTACAGGGTGGCAACCTGATCGGCGATTCTGCGTTTTTCGAGCAGGATGATGTTGTCGATATGTTCTCCCCACTTTTCATGAGGAAGCTGACCCAGTGCACTTCGCAGTGCCGTGTCAAAAGTGATGAACTCACGGACAGCACGTCGCCGTCCGTCCCGGGTTCTGACCAGCACCTGCACAACAATGAATGACAGGGTGCCCAGCAGGGCATGCGCCATGGCATCACGGGACTGCACCGGCAGCAGACCCAGCATCCTTGAAATGGTTTCACCCGGTGAGTGGGTGTGGCAGGTGGCAAGGCAGACGTGCCCGGATTCTCCGGCGGCAATGGCAGCCTCTGCCGTCTCCTGATCGCGGATTTCACCCACCCCAATCAGGTCCGGGTTTCGTCGCATGCCCGCACGGATACCTTCTGCAAAGCCGGGCACGTGCCGGCCAATCTGTGACTGGTGAGGTTTGAGCAGGTCAGTGTCCCGCCCGAGAATATATTCAACCGGATCTTCGTAAGTCACGATGACGCGGTCAGGAAAATTGTCCTGACAGTAACGGTATATTGCTGCCAGCAGCGTGGACTTGCCGGAGCCGGTGGCCCCGCAGACCAGTCCCAGCCCCTGTTGTGGCAGCAGCGCCGCTTTCAGTTCCGGTTCAATATTCAGTGAATCCAGCGACGGGATAGTCGAGGGAATGACCCGCATGGTCAGGGAGATGGACTCTTCAAAGCGTCCGGCAGTGCCGAGGATAAAATTGCAGCGGAAACGGACCCGCTCCCCGCGCTGCAGGCCGTAACGGCCGTTCATGTCGCCGTCAAGCTGGAAGGCCCGGTCCACCGGCTGCCCGCTGGTAATGACCGGGCGGATATCCAGCCCAAAGACTTCATCCGTGAGCCGGCTGACCGTATCGCAGGCCAGCACCATGTGACTTGCCCGGCAACGGCGACCGAAGCGGGCCACGGACAGCGGACTGCCGCCCTGCATGTTGATATCGGATACCTGTTGTGTGGCACACCATGCCATGAAGGCTTTGAAGTCTTCCGCAGACGGTGTGCCGTGAAAGTCATACGGTGTGAATTCATGGGACATTACGGTTTCTCCGTGCTGATGACGGGACGCCAGTGTGTTTTGTTCAGTTCGAAGCCGGCGTGCTGTTTCAGCCTGCGGACGCGGTCGCCGGTGACCAGTTTTGTGCCGGAGCCGGTGACGGACTGAACGGTGTCGGTGACGGCAGGTGCTGAAATCATTCCGCGTGAACGCAGCATGGCGTACAGCATCATGCCGCGATAGTCACGGTTAAGACGGTTAAAGTTGGCTTCAAGGATCTGGTCTGCTGCATCACGCCCTTCCTGCCAGCCTGTCCTGACCGCCTGCTCCCAGACTTTTCGCTGACTGCGGTCCTCCGGGATAACGCTGCCGTCAGGCGGCGTGACTTTGTCCGACAGACCGGTGAACAGCCAGGTTCGCCAGCCGGGTGGATTGCTGACGAAGCGTTCAGGAGAGACGATGGTCCACACGGTGTCTGCCGTTCTGAACTGTTCGCCCGTGACATGTGCCACGTCCCGGGCTTCGTCAATCACCGGGGGCAGCCAGCCTTCCGGGCTGAGCAGCGGCCGGAAGTCGTACAGGGCATCAAGTGTTGTGGCGCGGTGTTCAAGTGTCCTGCGCAGCTCGGCGGCGCGCTCTGCACGTCCTCCCCGGAATCCCAGTGTTTTTCCTGTCTCGTTCAGCAACTGATAGCGGATATCCGACATGCCGTCGGGGCGGGCATTTTCCGGATGCAGGAAGGTACTGATATCCGGCGTGCCGGTGTCTGTGTGCGGGCGGCTGCCGGCTGCCATCTGCGTACAGCCGGACAGTGCGACGGCAATGGTGGTGGCCAGAATGAGATGACGAAACATGGTCACTCCTTGTGGTTTTTCCGGACCGGCATGAAGTCCAGCCAGAGTACGCCGGGATACTGAGTGAGTGTGGCGCGCCAGGCGGTCTGTGCCTGTATCAGCCTTAACGTATTTTCAAAGGTCATATCCCGGACATGCAGCGTCAGTGGCAGGGGGAGGCGGACGCCGTTGTAACCAAACTGCAGACCCCGGGCACGGGCCAGACTGTCCAGCAGTTCAATGGCATCGCCGTCCCAGTCAAAGGAAAGTCGTCCGCTGTTTGCGGTCAGCGCGGGCCGGGAGGTTACAGCGTGCGTCTGTCCTGACAGTGCACCGTGCTCCCACAGCTGGTACTGCGCGTGGCGGGTTCTGGCCACATCGGATGCAGCGCCGTAATCGGGTTTGTGTGGTGTTGCGTGGCAGCCGCCCAGCAGGAGTACGGCAAGACACCCCGCAGGTATCATACGGTTCATGGTGGATTTTCCTGAGCAGAGAAAGAAGAAAGAGGGGGGGGTTGTTTACCGGTACGCAACCGGAACAAGATGAAAGCGATTTTTGAGAAAACGCATAACTGTCAGTTCAGTCGCAGAATGCCCCCCGGGAGCGGGGGGCATGTTCATCAGAAGGTGAACTGCAGCTGAGCCATCGCACCGTAGTCATGGTCAGTGCCGACCAGACCGGCGATGTCCAGGTGAACCACATCAAATGGTGAGAACCCGACACCTGCCGTGAATGCGCTGCCGCTGTTGTTGGCCATATTCTGGCGATAACCGGCACGCAGTTGTGTCCATTTCCAGGCGTTGAATTCTGCGCCGATGCTGGCGAACTGACGTTTGCGGTCGGAGGTGAATCCGCTGGCCGGCGTCAGGTCAACATCAAGTGCGGTGGTGAACAGGTCGTTGTGCCAGGACACACCGGCAGTGGCCTGCGGACGGATTTTGTAGGTTTCCTTCACGCCGTCGACCACTTTCGTGTCGATGCTGCGCGGAATGAGGTTCTGCGCAACCAGACCCAGCGTCCAGTTGTCATCGAGGTCGGTGTATGCCCCGATGTCGGCGTTCACGCCGTTTTTCGTGTTGTGGTATTTGTCGCCGTCAAAGTTGCTGCTGTCGTAATCGCGCACGGAGACGTTGTAGTTGAACAGATCCACGCGCTGGTATTTGGGCGTGAAGCCCAGTGACCATTTCTGTCCGGCGGTTTCCAGTTCTTTGGCAAAGGAAATCCCCACATCGGTGACCACTGCGGCACGACCATATGCGCGGGAGGTGAGCGCGTTTTTGTCCACATCCGTGATTGTGCCGTTGGCGACTTTTTCCAGATAGTTAAGGTCTGCGTCGCTGACTTTGCCGTCAACACTGACCGTACCGTAGGATTTCACCATCAGCGCAACCGGCAGCGTGTCATTCGGCAGTGCCGCAACGGCAGAAACACCCACCTGCGCATCAGCGTGGATATTGCGGAACTCCTGCAGGCGCTGCCTCAGGTTTGCCGCTGCCTGGTCAACACCGTAATTACTGTCGACCGCGCGGTCGAAGGCATCCCAGTCATCCTGAATGTCATCGGCTTTGCTGGCGATGTCGTTCGGGTCTGACAGTTGTGCCCCTGCGGACGGCAGCAGCAGGCTGAAATCATCGCGGCTGTTGTGCTTTGTCAGCAGCGCCGGGTTGGCCAGAGGTGCCACACCGTAATGAGAGGAAGCCACCCCGGTTCCACCCATCGCATCATTGCGTGCTTCAAAATATGACGTTGCTGCCATCGCATTAAGAGAAAATAAAACGGCGGAAGCAATCAGCGTGCGCGAAATATATTTTTTCTGCATTTTTTAATTTCCTGTTTTCCGGATTTAAGACAACACAGTCCCGTGACACGAAGTGCCATTATTTTTTACTGCTGGTTTGCCCGGTTTTTTACCAGGGCAATAAAGAGTTATTCAGGCAGAGTGCCGGTAATATTCTTCCTGCAATGAGTGCCTCAGCGGCAGCAGGGCGCAGGGAGACAGCCCGGGGCATCACAGGCAGCTTTCTGCTTTTCAGGGCACCTGAGAACCACAAATTAATTTCTTCTGTCATTGCCACCGGTAATAAAGAAAGTACCGGGAATATTCTGGCATTATTTACGTGTGTGCATTGCCGCAATATCACACCGCAATATTCTCTGGCATTATTTCCGGCAAACGGGAAACCGTGCCAGAAAATAATATCCGTATTTTTTTCATCACTGATGAGTTTCCGGAATGCATTTGCATTGTCCGGCCATTCACCCGCGCGGGCGACAGGATAACTTTCCCGTCCACTCAGCCAGTCCGGACTGACGCAGAAGCAGTCTGCCAGCCAGCCCAGAGCGTCAGGGGACAACCAGTCTGTCAGTTTTCCGGGCTCCCGAAGTACAGAGGCGCGGATATTCCAGGGCGACAGCAGTGCCGACAGTTCTGTCGCGGTGAGGTTGTGTGCCTGCATGAGCAGCTCAAGGCGTTCAGCCACTGTACCGGCGGCATTGCCGGCGGGCAGGAACATGTTGTGCAGCGTGTCCTCAAGCAGGATACGGGTTAAATCGGCCACAGAAATCGCCAGTTGTTCGCTCATCATGACGAGCACATCCCGGACGCCCTGTGGGTAGCGGACCTGCAACGGCGTGGGGTTGATTCTGCGGTCGTGGATGAGCTTTTCGGCAATCACGTCTCTGTCGAGCGAGAGCATCAGCTGACCTGCGATGCCGGTCGTGTTCATTTTCATTACGTCTCCGCCTGAAAAACATCTTTCAGTTCATGAGGTTATTTTACCGATTCATTTTTTTGTGGTGAAACGAGCAATTTCGATCATGCAGATCGAATGTGTTAAGCGAGTCGTGGCGACTCGCTCTTTGTATGCGTTCTGCATGATGCCTATGCGGTCAGGGCACCCTGCGGATTCAGAGGGCAGACCATGATGAACGCCGGGTCATTGACGGGGAGTGCTCCGGGGGCCGGAACGCGCTCACCTTTCTGGGCGGCGATGGCCAGTGTCCGCAGCAGTACCTCACTGGCGCGGGACAGGGCTTCCTCCCGGGTTGCCGCCGTCACGGACAGGTCGTCGAAGTCGCAGATATCAATTCTCACTGTCTGCCCGTCGTCAGTGGTGATGTGTCCGGGGTAAGGAACAAACCAGGCGGCCACCTTCTGCGTCTGGCGTCGACGGGCATCCAGCTTACTGACCAGTTGCCAGGCACGGAGATGTGTGTAGCGTTTGAGCATATTCATTGAGCGGTGGCCGGATATTGCAGCGATTTCCATCACATTGAGGCTGCCGAGCTCAAAGAAACGGCTGATAGCTTCATGGCGCAGGTCGTGAAAATGCAGGTCTTCAATGCGCAGGGTCCGGGTGGCGATGCGCCAGGCGCTTTTGAAGCCGGAGGATGTGTAGGAAAAGACCCCGCCATGCAGCGCCACAGGCAACATCTGGAGGAAGTTGCGCGCCCGGCGGGAGAGAGGCACATCGCGCGAATGCCCGTTCTTTGTTTCCGGCAGGTGAGCCACACCGTGGCGCAGGTCAATGTGTTCCCAGCGGAGTGACAGAATTTCGCCCTGTCGCATGGCTGTTTCCAGCGCGAGATGAAAGGCGACGTAGAGCGGCATGTTGTGCTCACGAAAATAGCGGGAAAGCCTGCGTTCTTCCGAAGACGTGAGACGTCGTTCCCGTCCCGGAGAGACACGGGGCTTGCGGACCAGCTCAACGGGGTTGTCACGGCATGTCCCCCATTCGACCCGTGCGATATTGTACATCGATGAGAGCAGTGCAAGCTCGAGACGGACGGTATTGCCGGTGATGGCTTTTCCGGTCCGGGGATTAATTTCAGCGAGTCGCATATCGCGATATGCGGCGATGTCCACGGTGGTGATTTCGTCCATGAAACGCTGTGCGATGGGGTAGCGTCGGATGACATTGGCGCGATAAAACTCCTGAAGGTGCCCTTTTTTGTGTACGGAGACGGTTTTCAGGTATTTGTCCAGGGCGCGGGAGAGTGTCATTTTGCGGATGCGGAATCGTGGAGACGGCATGAGAACCTCAAAAAGCGCAGAAGGTAGAGACTTCTCCTTCATCCCGCAACCCCTGTGCCAATCCGGTTCGTGGGTAAGTAACCAGAAGAAAGAACGTTTCACTGTGTACGGGGGAAACGGATGTTGGCAGACATGGTCCTATGCCGTGTGCCCCACTGGCAGCACTCTGGTATCTGGAGGATACCGATTGTCACGGTGGGTGGATGACGGCTACAACTCGCCGGACGGGAGTTACCCAGATTATGCAAACAATCGTTGGATTGCTACGGGGTCAGGTTCTCTCAGTTGTTTCCAGGCCGTAGCAATTTGCGAGAAATAGCTCATTGGCAAATGGCGTAAACTGTGATTGAACCATTTTGATCCTCGGTCGTGTCGCAGCTGGCGGTCCAGGCGTTATCGCCCGAAGGTTGGGAAAAGTTCAACCATATATAACCAGTATTTGTCGAACACCTCCCTCCTCCTCCAGTAACTTTCTTTCCAGAAGGACACGTTGCTGTAGCACCAGGAAATCGCCATGCCGTCCTTGAGGCTGTAACTATCTGGCTCTCTCCTGCACCAATTTTTTTCCAGATACCGGACGGATTGGCACGGAGGCCAGTGCCAATCCGGTTCGTGGAAGGGTAACAAAGAAAAGGAACATTTCACTGTTTACGGAACGAGTGGATGTGGACATACAGTGTCCTATGCAGTGTGTCCGAGTGGTAGTACTTTGGTTTCAGGCGGATATCAATTAACCGCCTGGTCGCAGGACAACCGTAACCCGTTCAACTCACCGGACTCAACTTATCCCGACTGGGCGAACAATCGCTGGATTGTTGGTGGAACAGGGACCATCACAAGCTGTTTTCGCTCTGTAGCGTTATGCGCCAGATGATTTCTGGCACATTGTTTCAACTTCATTACGGTTTAGTTGAATGCGGTGCTACATCTGATATGCATAAACCGAGAACACCCCGGAACCACAAGAGTAGTTTTGGGTCGGATAAGAGGTGATCTGATAAGTTGCGCCAGCAGGGACAGCAAAAGAGATGAATGCTGTCTTTCCATAGGATGGGTTGTTACTCGCATTTGTGCTAATCAATGCCCCTGCAACGTATCCCTGCAATCTGGATGTGTTAGCACAATCTCCCCCGGCGGAACCACCATTCCCTCCAGAGGCGTAAACAAACAGCGTACCACTTCCCGTATTGCGACCAGTAAATGATCCTCTGTGTGATCCAAGATTACTGTAACTACCGTTAGAGGAACCGGAAGTTCTCCACGAACCGGATTGGCACGAAAGTGTGGCACCAGTGCTGTCATGGGCCAGAAGACCGGTTGTGTCTGCCAGAAGGTCCGAAATCCCCAGTGCGGCTGGCGTACAGGATGCGTTTGCCGTCACCGTTTTCCCGGGCATCAGATAGCCCTCTGAAGTGATGAGTTTCGTGCCTTTCACCGTCGCTGCACGAACCTTGCCTGTCACATCCAGACTGGTATTGCTGGTCGTTTTGATCCACACGCTCTCTTTGTCACTGCTGGATGGCGCGGAGGTTGAAAAGTACATGCCTGCTCTCAGTGATGTTGCATCACTGGCGGTTCCGCTTGCACTGCCTGATGCCCATCCCACAAAACCGGTGGAACCGCTGCTGCCATGATCATCTGATGATTTTCCGTCAGACGTCACCAGGAGGTTGCCGGCACGGTTTACGTTCTTGCCGTTCATGTCCAGTGCCGTGTTCATCTGGTTGTATTCGGCATGTCCCGGCACGGAATAGCGGTGCAGGAAGTCGCCGCCGCTGCTGGCGCTGCCGGCAATGTCTGCCCCCAGATTCACGGCAATGTGACCGCTGGTTGTGCTGATACCGAATCCGGACAGATCCAGCGTCCAGCCACAGGCCGCACCGTTCACCGTGGTGGTGCTGCTGGTACAGCCTGACGGCATGCTGCCGCTGTAGACAAAACCGCCGTAACCGTCAATGGCCGCCGCAATGTAACGCAGCGTCGGATAATCCATTGCCTGGCCGCCACTGGACAGCAGTACTGCATCCAGTTGATCGCTGTTTTTAGTGTTTTTCCTGACAGCGACTTTCCAGGTCTGCTGGAAGAGATTGGTCTCCGGTTCACCACTGTTCAGGTATCCGCTGTTGACCAGCGTGCTGCGACTGATGGTGGTGGGGGCTGAGGCCAGCAGGCTGTCGTAGTTCGCGGCAATATACAGTTTGGCCGCCGTGGCCCAGCTGGTTGCCTGACGCGCCACAACGTTGTTGTTGCTGTCCTCACTGCTCCGGTAGAGCATGGTCAGCGCCAGACCGACAATCAAAAAACCAACAGCCACGGACGCAAAGGTGCCGATAAGATCAATCCCCCGGGCGGGGCGTTTTTTGGGGAGCGTGCGGGTCATTGCAGTCCTCAGAAGAAGATCAGTTGAACAGTAATAGCCAGACAGAGCCAGGGGCCGAACGGGGCCTCGTGCAGATGACGCACGGTTCCCCAGGCCAGATGGCCTGCAATGGCGGATGCAATCAGAAACGCGGATGACGGGCCGCCGGCGATGCCGGCGATACCCGCCAGGATAATGTCGCCGCTGCCTGGCGTGTCCTCCCGACGCTGCAGCCGGTAAAACAGCCAGCGACCACCATAAAATGCGGTCCAGACCGCCCCCCAGATGAGGGCACTCTGAAACCCCCACGGGGAGAGGCTGGCATGCCAGATCATCGTCACGGCAAGAGGGAGCGTCAGCTCGGCAGGCAGCCAGGTACGCAGGGCATCGGTCACTGTGCATGCACACAGTAACCCCATACTCAGCGACAGAGGCAGGGACAGCGGCGTGCGTGAAAAAATGCTCAGCAGCAGCCACAGCGCGCACCAGAGCAGGCCTGTACAGATATCCCGACGGTTCAGTCGCCCGGAATGATCGTCGTAGTAGCGGATCAGGGCGAAGGCAGCAAGCGTTCCTGCCGGTACAAAAAAGAATGTCAGAGCCATTTGTGTGTCCGTTAACGTAATGCCATGTTGCGGCGCTCCCGGTTCAGTTTCCGGTAGATGGCATAAATATTGTCTGCGTAGTCCTCCCGTCGCTGGTTCATGGTGCTGCGGAATCCCGCGTTGTAGCTGCCAAGACAGTTCCAGTTCACACCACAGCTCTGAAAGTGGCGTGCCAGTACCCAGGCACCTATCTGAATATTCAGGCAGGGGTCGAACAGATCCTGCCAGCTGCGGATAATCCCTTTCTGTTTCAGGAGCGGGATGTGGGATGAGTTCACCTGCATCAGTCCGTAGTCCACCGTACCGTTGCGGTTGTCGAGATTCCTTGCCCGGGGATTCAGGCCACTTTCGTGCCGGGCGATGGCCTCCAGTAACAGCGGGTCAATCTGGTACATTTTTCCTGCAGTGGAAAAACACATTCCCGCTGACGGTTGCACGGCAGCCTGCGTGTGTGCCGGGAGAAAAAGAAAACAGATGAAAAGGAGCAGGCACGACAGGGTGTGTGTCGTCATGACTGAGCCTCCGTGAAAGGAGCGCCCGTAAGCGGGCGCTGTGTGGATTACTGGAGTGCGCCAACGTACATGATGATGGTTTTTGTCGTGCTGTTGACGCTGCTGTTGGCGTTACCGCAGGCGGTGTTGATGGTGGCAATATCGCTGGCCGGGGTGATTTTCGTGCCTCCGACCGTCAGGTAGTTCGCCACACCACCGGCCGCCAGTGACTGCGCGATGGAGATACACTCAGAGCTCGGAATACCGGTGTCCGTGATGGTGAAATAGGAGGTTTTCCCGGTCACGGTGATGGTGCCGTTCCACTGGTTGTAGATGGTTCCGCTGCTGTAGGTCCAGCCATTCGGGATTTGTCCGGCGTTGTAGAGCACGGTGTTCAGGCTGGCCGTGCCGTACCCTGCCTGTGTCCGGGCGACACGCTGCGTGGCGGTGGCCAGCTGGGTCAGGTTGGACGCTTCGCTGCCGGAGCGGCCGAAGACGTACAGCCCGAACAGCATCCCGAGCACGCAGACGACGATGATAATGGCATAACTCCACCATCCCATTGCCGACAGCATCTCGATCCCACGCGCTTTCCGGCGGCGTGAGCGGGAGGTGCCATTTGTTTGCGGGCAGTCATTATGCGCCGGTAATACATCCGGTTTCATTTCCATAAATTTCCTCAGAATAAGAGCGGGTTACATGTTCACAAGGTCGCGCAGGGCCATCATGCTGCTGGCCATAATGCCCAGACAGCCGAAGACCATGACGACCGAAATCAGCAGGCTCAGGTAGAGCATGCCTTTGGCAATTGCGCGGGTTCTGCCCAGCCACCAGTCGGCCAGGTTGGCGATGGCCAGCTCCGCGCCTTCCCCGGCAGAAAGTGCCTTCAGGTGAAGGATCATCTCCTGTGAGGGGAAGTTGTGTCCGGCGCGTTCGAGGGCGGTCCCCAGATCCGCACCGTTGCTGAAATGATGCTGTGCCGGTATCAGGCGCTCCTGCAGCCACGGCACACCGCCGTCGCTGAGCGTTTTCAGGGCATCCTGAAAGGTCATGCGGGCACCAATCAGCGTGGAGAGGTTGAGCAGAAAAACACTGCTCTGCATCAGCCGGTACATACTCCAGGGGGGGAGGTGATCGAAAAACTGCCGTATCCGGCCGGTCCAGCGGGGCAGGGACCAGAGCGCCAGCAAAAAAAACGCAATGAGCATAGCCAGCACCCAGGGGCCTGCTGTGGTGACGAAGTCCGCCAGACCGTAAGTGATGGCAAGGGCACCACGGGCTTTCTCCGGCGGGATGATTCTGACGAACTGCGGAACCAGCTGAACGGACAGCAGGGTCAGTATCCCGCTCAGGGCAAGAACGGCACCGAACGGGGCAAGGGCAGCCCCGGCAATAACGGAACGGATGGACTGCAGGGACCTGATTAACCGGATGAGGCTGTCCAGCGCCGTCAGCAGGGAGCCGGCACGCATGCCCACGGCAAGCGAGGCAGCCTCCTCACCGGAAAACCAGCGCCGGAAAACGTCCGGGAGCAGGTTTCCTTCCCGGTTCACCGACAGGGAGTCGAGACAGTCCTGTGCCAGTACGCCAAAGGGGTGAAAGCGTTGCCCGCCCCGTGTGTACACCTCGCGGATGTTGAGCATGGCCTGCTCAAGTGTCCGTCCGCTCATGATTTGCATTTTCAGCACCTCATAGAAGCGGATACGGTTGCTGCCGGACAGTGCCAGACGGGCCATTCTGCGTTGCATTTCACCGGCCATGCTCCGCCTCCTGTGCATTTGCATCTTCAAACGGCACGATGTCATTGGCCATAAACGGGTCCACCTGTCCGGCCAGTACATGATGCCGGGCATGCTGACTCAGGCTGATTCCCCCCTGACGCAGCCACAGCGTGCGTGCCGCATCCTCGCCCTCATCGTGGTAGGTGCGGAGGATTTCCGGACTGGTTTTCATCACTTCCGCTGCCACCGTCCGGCCCTGCAGACCGTGACTGGTTGCGGTGCCCATCACCGGACGGATGCATTCACTGCACCCGTCCGGATTGCGGAAGCGCAGGGCTTCCTGCTGCTGTGGCGTGAACCAGCGGTCCGTGAACTGCTGTTGCTCCGGTGTCAGGCCGGCCTCTTCCCGTGTCCGTGCGCAGTGCGGACAGAGTGTCGGCAGCAGACGCTGGGCAATCAGTCCCTGAAACAGACGACTGCTGCGCAGGAAGCCCTGTGGCACGCCGATGATTTGCAGGCGGTTGAGATTTCCCAGCGGACTGTTGGCGTGCTGTGTGGTCAGCACGATGTGGCCGGATTCGGCAAAGTTGATGGCGGCCATGGCGGAGTCATGGTCGCGGATTTCACCGATATAGACCGCATCCGGGTCCAGACGGAGCATGGCACGACGACCACGCAGCCAGGCAAGGTTGATGTCCTCCTCGCTGGAGCGGTCGGCGGTCACCGAAGTGTGGATGGCCCCTTCGACTTCCCCCTCCACCGGGTCCTCCTGGGTGATGATGCGTCGCTGTCCGTTGCCGTGCTGTAGCCAGAGCGCCATGAAGCTGCGCCCGGTCGTGGATTTACCGGAACCGGTGGGGCCGGAGTTAATGATGATGGCATCCGGACTGGCGAGCATGGTGTGGATGACAGCAATCTGTGCCGGCAGAAAGCCGAGTGTCTCCAGCGAGGGTGGGGCACTGCCGTCGTCAGGGATAAGACGCATCACGGCAAAGACGCCCTTCGGCGTGGTGATGTGCGCATAACGTGCACCGAACAGCCCCACATCCTGGAGGAACTCCTGTTTCAGACGCGCATCCTGTGGCTGGAAGGCCTTGAACATGTTGTCGGACAGGTCGGACATGGACTGGTAGATGGTCATCAGCCAGCTGATGCCTTCGTCTCTGGAGAGCATGGCAACCGGGTAGAGGAGGCCGTTGATACGCATCTCGATGCGCGTCTGTGCGACGAAAACGGTGATGTGAATATCCGACGCGCCCACCCGCCGGGCTTCACGGAACATGTTCAGTACGCGTGTCTGCACTTCTGAACGGCTGTGCTCACTGCCGTCATGGCGGAGGACATCCCCGGCATCACTCTGCAGGTTGCGGAACGCCTCCGGAGACACCGGCTCAGGGATGACGGGCTGACCGGTGGTGCGCAACAGGCCGGTGATGAATGCCTGTATTTCCGGATTCCCGGTTTCCGTGACGGGAAAGCAGACGCGGTGGCCGGGCTTCCCCGCTGCGGCCGGCAGCACCTGTACCAGATGCCGGAGTCCGTCCGGTATATCCGTGTTACTGAGCATAGCTGTCTCCCGGGCTGAGGCGGGTGCCGTCGCTCAGCATTACGCTGTCAGGCCGGATTTCCCGCAGGGTGACGGTGGTGCCGGGCCAGTTCTGGCCGGTGGTGAGTCTCACGACCTGGCGTCCATGCTGCACACGGGCCTCAAGGTGTCCGCGTGCTCCCTGAATGCCTGTCAGTTGCGGACGGGCATTTTCCTGTGGCGCGGCGGGTGCACCGTCGCTGCTGATAACCGGCGCGGGGACGGTGGCGGCCCCCTGACTCTGTGCCTGGGCAATGCGCTGGCGCAGTTCAGCGGCACGGGCCTGCTGGGACAGAATGACGTTCTGCTGCTGCAGGTCATCGACGTCACCGACGGTCAGGGCCGCGTGGCTGCTGCCGGCGGACATCAGCAGCAGGGTGCTGATGAGCAGGCGTCGTGCTGCCGGAGGGATGTTATTCATGAGTGTTCTCCGTGGGTTGTTGTGCCTGCGTGGCCCAGGTCTGGCCACGGGTTTTCCAGGTGAGTTCGCCGTCTTCGCTGAGCAGGAGGGTGACGGCGGTCAGTCGCGTGCCCGGCTGCGTGAACAGGGCTGCATCCGGCTGCAGACGTTCTTCCAGTGAGAACTGCCACTGCTGCCAGTCGCGGAAAAGCAGAACCTCCCGGTCTCCGATAGTGACCGTGTGTCCGGCGATATCCGGCATTTTCTCCGTTTCCATCTGCAGCGGGCGGTCCCCGCGCTGGAAGGGGGCCAGAAAGCGGGCAAGATGCTGCTCAACGGGTTGCAGGGATTCATCCGTTCCGGTCGTCATGCTCAGGCTGTAACCTGCCTGGGCTTTTTCTCCGCCGTCCTGCAGGGTGACAAAGGAAAAACGGTTGTGCTGTGTGATAGCCCTGCGAAAGTCTTCATAGGTGACCGTGGAGCCTTTCGGACGTTCATAGTCAGCACGCAGCGTGTCCGGCGTACATTCTGCGGCCGTCAGCTGCCAGCCGCCCTCTGAAACATGCAGCGAACGAAGTGCCGGGATACAGGTATCCAGGAAGGTCTGCACCAGCGGCAGTTGCGGCCACGGATGGGGTTCGGCCTGCCGCTCCGGACCGTTCTGCTGCGCGGCCTGCATTTGCCGGAGATTCATGGCCTGCAGCTGACGCAGCCGCTGCTCCTCCTGCCAGTGGCTGTAGCCCCACAGGGCGCTGCCGGCAAGGGCGATGCCCAGCACGCCGAGGGTGACGAGCCGTATTGCCTGGTTCACCGGATGCAGACGTGCCTTACCCGGCAGGGTGGACGGCAGGACGTCCTGTATATCCACCGGTGCTTCCGGCGAGCCGAGGATCACCCAGCCGTCGGTGGGTTCGTCGCGGTCGTGCAGTGTCCTGAATACCGTACAGGCGTTACGGACCAGCTCCGCGCTGCCGATCACATCCCCGGTGAGGGCGGGCATATCATGCAGACACGCCAGGAAAACAACACGACTGCCGTAGCGGACGAAGGCATACCCGTTCCCCTTCAGGGCCGGGATGGCCAGCACGCCCAGTGAGAACAGACGACCCGGTGACCGGGTGAAGCCCACGCGGGCATGCGTGCCACCGCTGCCGGTGCGCAGTTTTACATACTGCCCCCGTCCCGGCGGGAGATGCCTTCCGGTGGACTGTCCGGCGGGAATGTCTTTCCACTCAAGCCCGGCAATGACGGAGACACGACGTCCGGGGCGTCCCGGACGACGTCCGGGCAGGGTGACAGGGATAATCTCTGATGTGCTCATGTTCACCTCATGATGAGAGTACCGGGGTCACGAGCACGAGCAGCATGGAACGATCACGCTCAGCACTTTCCCCACCGCCGACGCCGAACCAGCTTTTTGACGTGGTGCCCTGCCGGTTTGCCTCGTTATACAGGCTCTGGAAACCGTTCAGCACCAGCGTCTGTCCGGGCTTCAGGTTGGCACGCTGGGTCAGCGAACGGACATCCGTGGTCGGCGTCTGGATGGAGGTGCTGCCGTCTTTCGCGCTGACGGTGGTGATGGTCGGGTCATCACTCAGGCTGAAACTCATCTGCAGCTGGATGGTGCCGTTGTCGCGGATATACGGCAGCACGGTCATGAACAGACCGGTGGTGATGGTGCCGGGTTCCAGTTCTGTGGAGCTGTAGCTGTCCGACGTGGTGGTGGACGTTTTGGCCAGATAGGTGGTTTCCTTCGCTATCTGCAGCGGGGCCGGCACCATGTTCGTGGTCACCGTGTTGGTGGTGGTGGCCGAACTGATATTAGCCTGCTGGTTCAGCGCCTTAATCAGCACTTCCGACCCGGACAGACGACCGGAAGACGAGGTGACCCCGATGGTGGCCACATCAGATGCAGCATCCCCGAAGGCGCTGGTCAGCGTGTACCCCATGCCCTTTGCGGCGCTGTACACCGCCGTCCAGTCGATACCAATCTGTTTTGTGTCGCGGAAGGTGATGCGGTAGACATCGACCTTCAGCTTAACCTGACGGTCGAGAATGGCATTCTGGCGCTCAATGTATTCCCCAATCCGGTTAAGCACTTCCGGTGTGTCCGTCACGGTCAGCGTGGCGCTGCCCGGTGCCAGCCAGGAGGAGCCTTCTGCCGACAGCATGGCCGATACGGTGGCTTTGATGTCGTCGTACACCTTTGAGGCGACGGCCACGTTGGTCTGCTGGGTGGTGCTCTGTTCGCCGCTCAGTGAACTGCTGCCGGAGGTGCCGGAAGAGCCGGAGGACGAGGTGGTTCCGCCCACGACCTTCGCGTTCATTGAGGTGTCGGCATTCAGAATGGCGAGCTGGAAGGTCCGGGTATCGAGACGGAACAGTTGTATCTGATTATTGCGCCAGCGCCAGGAAATCCCCATCCGCGCCGTCACGTCATCCAGCAGTCCGCTGAGACTGCCGTCCCAGCGCAGGCCGGACAGGGTGCCTCCGGTGGAGACCGATGTGGTGGGGCCACTGCTGCCTGTGTTTCCGAGCGGTGTTCTTCCCCGGCTGTCGGCGGCGGAGGTGCTGCCGGGCAGCGGGAGTTCGCCCTGGACGGCGCGGGTGAGACCGGCGGTGGCCACGTGACTGACGCGCGCATCCGGCAGGACACGGACATTGACGTGGCAGCTGTCGGCAATCAGGGCCGCCACATCATCCACGGACAGGCTGTCAGTCCGGTTGACCTGCAGCCAGCAGACGGGGACCTGCTTCTTTTCATCTGTGGCACGGACCGGCTCCGGGTTGATCCAGGTGCTGTCTGATACGGTCAGTGCGCTGCCGGACATCTGTCGGTTTGTTTCGTCCAGCAGTGACTGAACGTGATCACGGGTGGCCGATGTCTGCGCATCGATCTCCCGGAACTCCCGGTGCGTGGCGCAGCCGGACAACTGCAGCGCCACAAGGGCCGCCGCGATGGGTTTTATTCGCATTGGTACATTCCTGAAGTTAATTGAGGTGAACCAGCTGAGTGCCTGAAGCGGACTGCAGGGCAGAGGGCAGGGTCAGACCGGAGGTGCTGACGGTGTTGCCCTGCATGTCCTTCAGGACACCGCTGCTGAACCGGAAAAGAAGGCCGGAGCCGAGGGTGAGTGGCGTGAGACGGGCCGCCAGCCCCGGGGTGCTGTTTTCTGGTGACCAGACCCACAGGCGTCCGCCGCTGAGTGCATACCCTATACGCGAGTCCGGGGTGGAGAACGGCAGTCCGAGTGTGCTGACAGCCGGTAAGGCGGTGGCGGACGGATTCTGCCAGAGCCAGTGTGTCAGGGCCTGACTCAGCGACATCATCTGTGAGGCGACATCGTCTGCCTCCCGTTTCACCATGCGCTCTTCCGTGCGGGTGGCCTGTTTCCCGGTTTCGTATGAGAGGATCGTGAGGAACGTCATCACGAGGGCCAGTGCGAGTACGGCAAAAGGCATGTCTGCCTCCGTCAGTCTTTCCGGTCGCGGACGCTGAGGATGCACTGTTTCTCAAACAGCGTTCCCAGCAGCGGTGTATTGGCGCGGCTGTAGAGGCTGAAGGTCTGAGTCAGAACATCCTTCCAGCCCCCGCGCAGGGTGAATGCCGCGTCGATGGGGTAGTCCACGGAGGCGGACCAGACCACAGACCAGGTCTGCCCCGGCTGATGGCCGGTGACGGTGCAGGGCACCTGTGCTGCCCAGCGGGTGAGTGTCTGGCGCAGTGTGGCTCCTTTTTCTGCTGTCCAGCCCGGTGCCGGAAGGGGGGCCGGTGCCGGAACGGTGGGCCCTGTCGCCTTCGCCGTGTCCGTCCCGCCGGTACTGAGCAGTGCGGCAGCGGTCGGGGTGATGACCAGCGTGCGGCTGTTCCAGTCCAGGTGTCCCCAGAGGTTCTGGCGTGTCAGCAGGGCATCGAGCGCCCGTGTCCACTGGTCGTTCACGGCAAGCCGGTCAGTGCGGTGCTGACGTGCCTGTCTGTCGGTACGCCAGTCGGTTTTCCAGCCGTCAGGCAGTAACCGGCTCACCCACTGTTCCGTGGTGAGATTACGGGCTTCCGACAGGAAAACGACCGGGATGTCACCGGGCTGTCCTGACACCTTAAGGTGTGAGGGGGATGATTTACCGGTGGCCGTGCTGTTACGGAAAGGGCTGACCGGTGCGGGAGAGGGCGTTGTTTTCACCGGCGTTGCTGCCACCGCAGACGTGGCGGATGCCGGCGCGGTGGCCTGCGGGCTGCTGTCTGTGGCTGGCGCTGCCGGTGAGGTGGTGACGGTCAGGGTGCGGTTTTTCCAGTCCAGGTGCCCCCACAGATGCTGTTCAGCCAGCAACCGGTTCAGTGAACGCGTCCAGTGGTCATTGGCCGACCAGGAGGCGATACGCGTCCGGAGTGCCGGTGTGGCGGCATTCTCCTGGCGGAACTGCCAGCCGGCGGGAAGCAGCTGTTTCACCCAGTCGCTGACCGTGCGGTTGCGTGTCAGGGGCAGCGCCGTGACAGGGGCGCTTCCCGGTGTGCCGGTCATGATGATATTTGACAGGGCGGCGTCAGCCGTGAGTGCCGGTGCCGGCAGGGGCAGGGACTGCGCCGTCACGGCCTGCGCGGACGTGTTTGTCGCGGAAACCGGGCGGCTGACGGGCGGCGGACTCAGCCGCCGCTGTGTCTGTGCCAGGAGCGAGCTGCTTTCGCTGATTTGCCCGTCGATAAAGACCAGTGCAGTGGCTGCGTTTTCAGTCTCCGGCGGCGGGGCGAAACCGGCGCAGCCGGTCAGGAGTGACGGCAGAAAGAGCGTCAGGTGTTTTTTGTGCATAGAAAAAGCTCCGGAAGAGCGGTTCAGGGTTGCAGGTCGGATTGCCGGGATTTCCGGGCAATCGGTAAAATCGGGTGAGAGAGTGATCAGGCAATAGTACGCTTTATGAAAAAGCGTAAATGTGTACAGCGGCAGGATAATGCCGGGGATATATTATCCCGGTAGCCGGTTTTTCCAGTAAACCGCGCCATCATCACATATCCATGCGTCCCGTGCCGGCCCGTTATTATCTCTGTCGCGGGACTCAATTAATCTGCAGGCATGATCCGCTTTGAACTTTTCCCACAGATAACGCTGATCGTCCGGAGTGCTCGTTCTCCAGCGTACAGAGCCGTCGTTGCATGTCCAGGCGCTCTGTCCGGAACGTATTTCCGTGACTCTGCACTGGTGTTCATTTTTCTCATGTTGCCAGAGCATATCTTCCCTGTACTCCCGGACAACTGGTGTAACAAAGCATATGCACATGAATAACACGACGAGAAAGACAGGCGAAAATTCTGACGTGTCATAAAATTCTGACGCGTCGTCCAGTTTATCGAGTAGTTTCTGTATTAGTTTCTTTATTGTGCCTGTATTGTTCTGGTCGGGAAAATTTTCTTCTGAGCTCATTCATTTCTCCGTGTTCTCGCGAAGAACATCAAATTTTCGCTGAAGGTGCGACCACCATTCATCACCCACGGGCGGTATTTCTCCCTGACGTTCGGCTTCGCGCAGACAGAGCAAAATATTCTCCAGGGAGAGGAGGAAAGTATGATAGTTGTCCTTCATGACGAAATGCAGTTGCGGCAACTCTGGTGAAGGGATGAGTGCGCCCTGCGGAGAAGCCCAGTTCACAGAAATTGTGTTTTCGGTTGTTTTTCTGTCGGGTTTAAGCATCGTTGTCACCTGTCCATATAATACAAAGCGGTTAAATATAAAAGATATAACGCGCAGTAGTAGACGCATATAATTAAATTGCGTTTGTTTTTGTGGCTGGCGTAACGCAAAATACTGTCTATGAATAAGAAACCTAAGCTCACGTGCAGTGGCAAAATAAGTATGCTGATAAATATCGACATTTTCCGGGCTGCCTGTGTTAATTTTTAGTTCTGTTGTCAGGTGCGATTTTTCCAGTAAATCACGCCGTCATCACATTTCCATGCCTCCCGGGCCGGTCCGATATTATCTCTGTCGCGGGATTCAATTAATCTGCAGTTGTGTTCGGTTTTGTACTGTTGCCAGTTGGCATTTTCGTTTTCCCGGATGTCGGTAATGTGGATGGTGTAAAAAATGCAGCCAATGAAATAAAAGAGTGAGCCAAATAATAATATGAAAACGAGCACGGCTTTTGCATATATGCCGGTAAACAATATGACTGCTCTCCTTATTGGTGGTGTTTAAGCCAGTCCTGCAGATGTTGATGGCGGGAGCGGTTCCCCCTGTGCCAGCGGCAGTGGCTGCCCGGCGCACGTTCCAGTCGGAACAGAAAGCGGTTGTCGCGTAGTACCACCACCAGGCAGTTGTCCGGCGTGCAGAAACGGCGGGCCAGCGCGTCGGGGTCTGCCTGCGCTGTCGTTGAAAACAGTCTGCGTTCGCAGTGTGTGTTGACGACCAGTACCTGCAGTCGTCCGGGATGTTGCTGTGGCATCAAAGACTCCTTCCGGAACGGGAAAAAAAGCAGCTGTACCGTCATAACTGCACGTACCGGTTGCGAAAAAAACGGCACAAGCGAGTGGTGACAGAAAGAATTCCGGAAACGGCAGAAAGGGCGGTACAGGCTGCGAAGACGGGAAACGGGTTGTGTCGGGAATTAACGCACGTGAGGTGTGATGAGAACGACGCGCTTTTCGCCAGCTCCGTCTCCGGTGAATCCATTCACGACAAGGGACTGTTCCGGTCTGAGAGAAATGCTTTGTTCAACAGTCTGTTTTCGTTTCTGGTCTGTGGTCGAGAGTCGCAGAGTGATATTTCCGGGCGCACCGTGAATATCCGGTGATACCTGCATTCTGACACCGGGAGAGACATCTGCAGTGAAGGTATCCGGACCTACGGACGTTACCAGTGATTCAACACAGGGCGTATTCTGTATCATCCCGTGGAGCGTTTCGGGTGTCAGCGTCAGGCTGTCATTAAAAAATGCACTGCGTGAAATACTCCCCTGAGCACCGGCAAACAGGTCCGGATGGCGCTCGTGAAGAAGGTTTGCGTATTTTTCCGGCAGGCATACAGGATTGCTGGCCGTTGTGTCCGTTCGCACGGTATCAACCGTGAACGTCACCTGCGGACGATGTTCCGGGAGTAACGTCTGCATCCCTGATGCCGGTTGCGTGCTGCTGCCTGCGCACCCTGACAGTACTGTGGCGGCGGTGATTATCGATAAAATACGTGTTTTCATGCGTTTTCTTTCTCATCTGTTTTCAGGATTTCGGCTCTTAAAACCAGGAAGGTGCCATCTTCCCACCAGATTTTTCCGCCTTCAGCCCGGACGACCTCCCATACCAGGCGGGCAGCTTCATTCGTGACATCACGCCCCCGGTCATTGCCGACGCGGCGCAGGCGACCTTTCGATTCCCGCATTCTGGCCAGTACAATTTTTCTGGAAAGGGGAGAAAAGCACAGATGCATACCTGTGGATGTTTTCCTGGTACTGTCTTCTTTGTTCATGCGGGTACTCCTTGTGCAGGGTTGTTTATGGCTGACGCCAGCTCTCCGGCGTCAGGATGACAATGCCGCTGCGTCTGTTGACGTGGGGGATCTTCCACTGGCTGATGGTCCAGCTGGCGGTGATGGTCCAGCGTTCGAAAGCCGGTGTGGGGCACTCCTCACGTTTTACGGAAACCGCCAGCCCCTGCTTCTGCAGGGCGCGAACCAGTTTGTTCGTCCGTGGCTGCGTCAGGAGATGCGATGTCATCGAGACACGTCTGCCCTGGCGTAATGCGGTGGTCAGCAGTTCGTTCAGCACTTTCCAGTGGCGACGCATGGCTACCGGGGAGGACGTGTCGGCGTGTGCACTCAGGAAAATATGGACCGTGTGGTTGTCCGGCAGCTCCCGGACATAAAAGCTGTTCTGCCTGCATATTTTGCGAAAGAGCGCGGACAGCGGGCGTAACAGCAGGGGAAGGCACATGGTGACTAACATCATGAGCAGCATGACGTTCCGGTTGTGTGCAGGCCAGGTGCTCATCCGGCTCAGTCCCGGCAGGGATATGAACAGTACGAATACACACCAGCCGCCCAGCATGGCCAGTGGAATAAGACGTTCACGTTTCAATGCATGGCTCCTCTTAATGTACGGTGATGGTCTGTTCCGGTCTGACGCCCCAGGCCTCTTCAGGCAGTCCGGGCAGGCCGACAAACAGGGTGTGAAAGAGGATTTCGCGTCGTTCGATGCCGAACTGATGTTCAAATCCCCTCACCACCTGAAAGCCTTCATCAGCCAGGGTGTTTTCTGCCGTTTCCAGAAGCTGCTCTGTCCTGCGGTGCAGCGGGGTGATGAGCTGCAGGTATACCGGTGCGCGCATCTGTCCGGACGGCATGAAGCACTCTTCGGTGCGGCTCAGCTGCAGCAGATGACGTCTGCCGGTGCAGGCCAGTTCAATGGATTCGCTGAAGACCCGTTCCGGCCAGGGGCATATGCTGCTGCGCCAGCCGGATTTGCGCAATGTTCCCATTGCGGCCCGGAAGCGGAACAGCGGGCATTCCCCGACCGTGGCAGAGCTGAGAAAGAGCGTGTTCAGCGTGCCGGTGATGGGAATATCGCGGTTCTGTTCCGCCAGCGCCTTCAGTGCCATGATTTCTTCCGGAATATCCCGGAATTCAGGGTGTCTGCCGGCACCGGAGAGCCACTCAAGCAGGTAGCGGCGGAGTCCGGATTCACTGTTGATGCCGTGGTTTTCCTGCGCGGCACGCAGGGCATTAAGGGCGCACCAGAGTAACTGGCGCACGGGATGTTCTGTTGTGTTCACGGGGATACCTTCAGGAAAAAAAAGAAGACCGGTGTGACCCGCTCTCTCCGCCACAGGATGTGGCGCGGCCCGGTCTTCGGGAATCGGTTGTCCGGTGATGATGCTGTATATTCTCAGGCCGGGAATGTTGTGATAGATTTCGCGGTGCTGCCGCTGCGGCAGTTCGTCATAGTCATGATAAATAAAGATAAATTTTATTCACAATGGTCACAATTAAGCCACCCGTGCCGGTGGCTTTTTTTTTCAGGACACACCCGGGAATCTCCGTTCCTTTCTGTATTCTCCCGGCGTGCAGTGAAATGCCTGACGGAAAGCCCGGATAAATGTCTGAGAGGAGGAATACCCGTACTGCAGGCAGAGATGTTCAATCGGCAGTTCTGTTTCTGTCAGCGAATGTGCTGCCATTTCAAGGCGGCGCTGTCTGATATACCGGGCCAGAGTGACACCGGTCTGTTTGTAGAACACGTCCTGAAAATACCGGAGCGAATAACCGGCCCGTGCGGCCACATTGTTTCCGGTCAGATTTTTATCAATGTTATTATCAATCCAGCAAATAATGCCGCTGACAACCTGTTCTGAAATATTCATAGGGCACTGTGCACTCAGATTTATTTCCGGTGATTATTAAAACCCGAAATGTTTTTAACAGGGAATATTTTTGTGTGTATGACTCTGTGATAAATTCTGGTTGCCGGTGTGGGAAGTCCGTCCCTGTCACCGGTCTGTGTTTATGACTAATGGAATTTTTTTTGTTCTAACAGGGTTTGCCACCCGTTTCCCGGGTGGCTTTTTTTAATAACGGGAAGTTGTTTTGCTGCGTTATATTTTTACCCATGAATATAACGTGCAAAATATTATCGTTGCACCCTTCTGGCAGGTATACATTATAAGCGCACTGGTCAGCTTTTCTGACAGAAGAGGGTGTGCTAGTTTTTTTTCGGGAAACTCCAGAAAGCACACATAAACGTTAATTACGATAGTTCGTCATCATTCAGCCACCACGTGCCAGGGTGGCTTTTTTTTTGCTTTATTTATTCCGCACCGTGGACTGAAGCCTGTCTCCCGGTCAGGGAGCTGAACGCACACCGGATGACAGGAGGGTGTCGGGGTGAGTGTGTGCGTATGCAGACCTCAGTCCACGGCACGGAACGGGTGTACTGGTGTTCACAGTGAGGCTTCCGTTCCTGCCACAGTGATGGCAATGGCAATCAGCGTTGAGAGAACGGAAACGACAAGTCCCTGGTTGCTGATGTCTTCTGCGTCGCTGATGAAGGTGGGAAACAGGATAAGCAGAAGCGAGAGCAGGGCCACGGAGATGCGGGTTGCGGCAGCAGCCGGCGAGATGTCCTGCACCGTTGTCAGCCCGGATGCGAGCAGGGCAACCAGCACCGGCGTGGTGGTGTAAACGATGTGCCGCCAGCGGCGGGAGAGGAATGCACGGAATTTCATCGGTTCTGTCCTCAAAAAAACGCCCGGTCCGGAGACCGGGCCAACAGCCCACTGTATAACAAAACGCTCCACGCCTGCCTTCACTGTCCGGCAGAAACGTTCCGTACCGGTGCCGGAGCCGGGCAACACTTCCGGTCTGCACACACACAGAAAATACAGACGGGGGACCAGCCGGTACGGTGCCTGTCCGGTCTGCTGTGCGGCAGCATACAGCCCCGCAGCGACCGCCGGGTCCGGCACATGACCCGGTACAGCATGCGCACACCTTTCTCAGCCGGACGTGTCGCCGGTGGCATCACGCCAGCGGCGGACAGCCTCCCGGTCCCTGGCAAGAATGCGTGTGCGGTGAAAATCAAAGAGTATTTTCCTGACGCGGCCGCAGGCCGTGCAGGTATGCAGTTCAAGTCGCATGTCCTGTTTCTTCCGGTCGGCATGCGTTTCGGCAGTTCTGCCGCCACAGGGGCACTGCATGATGAGCGCTTCCTTATTCAGGGTAAAAAAAGCCCGGTCATGCGACCGGGAAAACGGCAATGAAAAGAATACGGATGTCAGGCGTTCTGTTCGTCCGGTGCGGGGATATCGCCACGCCCGACAAGCTCCAGCAGCATGCTGATACGGGCGGCCGGCTGCGGATTGTCCTCAAGGTTCATCAGCCAGCGGTACTGTGCCCGGCTCAGCCGGACATCTGCTGCGTCATTCAGCTCTGTGGCTGCCGCAGGATTCTGTGACGGGTCCGGCCAGGTGTTCATCAGGGAGCGGACCAGACGGTCACTGACCGGTACCGGTTCGCTTCCGGCCCCGAAGGTGACAAAATCAATGAAAGCGCTGTGACGACGGATACCGGCGGCAGACTGCTCGGCCAGGTTCACTTTCAGAAAGAAGTAGCCGGGAAAAACAGCCTGCACACGTGTCCGGTATGCCCGGATTTTGTCTGTTCTGCGGATACGGCAGAGGCGAAGGGGAGTCCAGGGTGTCATGAACTGGTCGCTGAGCCAGCCAAACAGGACTTCGCGGTTTTTACCGGTGGTGTTGTAACGGGCCAGATACCACTGCTGCCCGGTCAGTGTGTTCAGGGCTATACGCATGTCAGGTTCCGTTGCAGGCTTCGCACGGGGCGATCCCCGCAGGATACCCCTTGTTCTGGTCTGGAAAACGAGGATGCTGGCGTCTGAAACCGAAACAGCGGCCGCCCCGCGACGGACCTCCTGCAGTTCAGACGATGTCAGGCGTCAGAAACCTCTTGTGCTTGTTTTTTTTTCGGGCAACAGGCACGACATATGGCGGAAACTGCGTGGCTGTATGCTCAGTAATAGATTGCCCTGCGGCATATTATTTTGCAATAGCCGAAAATGTTGAAGTAAACATTATGTGATGCTTTTTTTTTTGGCGTTTTATTCTAAAAATGCGCAAATAGCGCAGAGTAATATGCTGTTTTGCTGTGTGGTTGCAAAAAATCCCCCCGGAGAGTGCGGGAATAAGAGGATAAGTCTCTGTGAAAAATTTTTTTGAAATGTCAGGAAAATTCAGGAATTTTGCGGAAAATGTCATGGCACTGTGAACCCTGACGGCCGCGGGGGCTTTAACAGACGGAAAAAACAGGGTATATTTTCGGGCATGTGGCTGTGTCCGCAGGACGGTAACGTTTCCGGAGATGCAGCAGTACACCGGATTTGATGGCAGGTGCGCCATAAGGCACCAGGAGAAATGGCCGGAAAACCACAGCATGAAGCCGGTAACGGCAGGCTGAACGGGTTTTCGGAAGGCCATAAAAAACGAAACCCCCATAATCTTTCGATTGAAACTTGGCGGAATCAGAGAAAGATAATGGGGGCGGCGCTGAAGAAGCCTTCGGGAAAAGTATAATGAAAGCGTATCTCATATTCAACCCTGTGACGTGCGTTAACCCAGACGCACTGCACAACCGTCCCGCCATAAGCGACAGCTTGTGGCGACCCTGAACCAGACCTCATTTACTGAAAGCACATACCGTCAGGTAAAGAACCCGAACCCGGTCTTCACACCCCGTGAAGATGCCGGAACGCTGAAGTTCTGCGAAAAACTGATGGAAAAGGCCGTGGGTTTCACCTCCCGTTTTGATTTTGCCGCACATGTGGCGTATGCCCGTTCGCGCGGCCTGCGCCGGCGTATGCCGCCGGTGCTGCGCCGCCGGGCGATTGATGCGCTGCTGCAGGGCCTGTGTTTCCACTATGACCCGCTGGCCAACCGTGTGCAGTGCTCCATCACCACACTGGCCATTGAGTGCGGTCTGGCGACAGAGTCTGAGGCCGGGAAACTCTCCATCACCCGTGCCACCCGTGCCCTGAAGTTCCTGGCAGAGCTGGGGCTGATGACCTATCAGACGGAATACGACCCGACAATTGGCTGTAACATTCCGACCGACATCACGTTCACGCCGGCACTGTTTGCCTCTCTCGATATCTCAGAAGAGGCAGTGGCTTCCGCACGTCGCAGCCGCGTGGAATGGGAAAACAGGCTGCGCAAAAAGCAGGGGCTGGATGCGCTGGGTATGGATGAACTGATAGCGAGAGCCTGGCGTTTTGTGCGCGAGCGTTTCCGCAGTTACCAGGCAGAGCGCAGGGCCCACGGCATGAAACGTGCCCGTGCGCGCCGTGATGCGGACCGGACCCGTCAGGACATTGTCACCCTGGTGAAACGGCAGCTGACGCGTGAAATTGCGGAAGGGCGTTTCCGGGGAAGCCTGGAGGCCGT
>SKEE01000977.1_pt1 | contig 26911 bp, 26 predicted proteins | sample 4826661 | NCBI WGS metagenome assembly SKEE01 (sample SAMN11008817, study PRJNA524170) | human gut metagenome | biome: Human fecal sample; material: Feces; isolation source: fecal sample from pouch patient p20 | host: Homo sapiens | place: Israel: Tel-Aviv | collected 2016-11-14
GTCTGCCAACATTACGGGCTTGATACGTCGGACTATTCTTTTGGATATATCGCCGGGTGGAGCAGCGGAAAAGAACTTGCAGAACTGAAAGGCTCTCTTGAAACAATCCGCAGTACCGCCGCAAGTCTGATTGATACCATAGACGGACATTTTGCAGAAATCCAAAAGGCACAGGATAAGGAACAGACCACCGAACAGGCACAGACCCCACAGGAAGCTACCATACAGCCCGAAGCAGAAGCAGCCGCGCCGGAGCTTCCCGAAGAAACAGCCCCGGTACAGGAAAAAGAAGCACAGACCGAGCCGGAAGCTGATACAGGCGCAAGCAGCGAAGCACCACAGCCGGAACAAGCTGCACCCGCCGCACCTTATTACACAATCAACGAAGCTGCCGCCAAACGTGCAAAGGACGCAAACAGTTTTTCCGATTATAAACAAGGCAGCGCGACGGCTGAATACAGGCACTATGTAGATGAAGCCGTACAGCTTGCAGAAAGGCAGAAACAGCGGGTAGACCCGATGTACCATGAGAAAATCGACAGCCTGCTTGACACCTACGCCCGGAAACTGGCGGCGAACATGAACAAAGGCTATGAGATTGACGCGCGTGTTCCCTCTATCCTCATTGCGGGCGGCTCTAACTTCCCCACAAGGAAGAAAGAAAAGCAGAACGCAGCCCGCGACAGCAATTACCGGGAATGGCAGGACATACAAGGACTTCTTGATAAAATCCGCAGTACCGGCATGGGCGGTATCAGCGCAGACGACCCGCAGGCAGTACAGAAGTTAGAAAAGAAACTGGAAAGCCTTGAAAAATCACAGGAAACCATGAAAGCCGTAAACGCCTATTACCGTAAGCACAAGACCCTTGACGGCTGCCCGCATTTGTTGCCGGAACAGCTTGAAAAATTAAAAGCGGACATGGCGAGCAGTTGGCATTTGGGGGACAAGCCCTTTGCGACTTGGGCGTTATCCAACAACAGCGCAGAAATCCGGCGCGTGAAAGACCGTATCAAATCCCTTTCACAGCAAAAAGAAATCGGTTTTGTGGGTTGGGAATTCGACGGCGGCAAGGTGGAAGCAAACACCGAAGCGAACCGTCTGCAAATCTTCTTTGAGGATAAGCCGGACGAAGCTACGCGGGAAGCCTTAAAAAGCAACGGCTTCCGTTGGTCGCCAAAAGCCGGGGCATGGCAGCGGCAGCTTACCAGTAACGCCTATTATGCGGCTGATTATGTCAAGGCGATTGCACCTCTTACCGGGGAAAAGCCTACCGAGTTACAGCGGGCGCATATCCGGGCGCAAAAGGTAGCTGCACAGGAACAATTCGCACAAGGGCAGCCGGAGCAGGAAGCCCCACAGGATAAAGACACCTTTTCCATTTATCAGATAAAAGGCGGGGACGAAACAAGGGACTTGCGTTTTGAGCCTTACGACCGTCTGATTGCCGCCGGACACCGGGTAGACGCGAAAAACTATACACTTGTCTATTCCGCACCTCTTACGCCGGGGACTTCCCTTGAAGATATTTACACCCGCTTTAATATCGACCACCCGAAAGATTTTAAGGGACACAGCCTTTCCGTTTCCGACGTGGTGGTACTTCATCAGAACGGACAGGACACCGCCCACTATGTAGACAGCTTCGGTTATAAGGACGTGCCGGAGTTTTTGCAGCCGGAAAATTATCTGAAAGCTGCCGAACAGACCACCGAGCAGAATTACAACATGATTGACGGGCAGATAAACAACACCCCGACCGCTACGGAACTGGAAGAAAAAGCAAAAGCCGGAGGACAGATTTCCCTTGCAGAATACGCCGAAGCCCTCAAAGCAGAAAAGAAACAGGCAGAGCCGGAGAAAAAGTCCTCTATCCGGGCGCAGCTTAAAGCAGCGAAAGAACAGGCACCGAAGAAACAGGCAAGACAGAAAACACAGGATTTGGAAAGGAGCTGACCTATGAAGTTACAAAAATTTGAAAATGTGGACGTTATCGCTTCCCTTGAAGCCATAATGAAACAGAACACCGCTTTTTATCAGAGCGATTTTGACATAGACAAACAGATTTTGCGGAAAGCGGCGGTAAGCCTTATCCCGGAGGACAAACGGCTTTTGTGGTTTTCCCGCCCGTCCGGGACGTGCTGCTTCCGGGAACGGGACGTTTTTCTAAAGGACACAAGGCAGCATAATACATGGCGGTTTTACGGGGAACAGACCCGCGATACTATCCTTGCCTATGCGGTGGAACTGACAGGCACAGAGCAGGAAAAAATCAAGGGCAATCTTTATGAACTGGATTATTTGCAGCATTTCCGGGAAGTAATCGAAAAATCAATCCCTGCCGACAACTACACGCTGATTTATGAGCATGGGGAGCTGACAAAGCCTGCCGGACAATATTTTGACGGGGACACTGACCCGCAACTTGGAAAGTTTATACGTTTTGAAGCACAGCCAAACGACCCGGAAGCCTTAAAAAGCCTTTTGAGGGAACAGCAGAAAAAACGAACACCGCATACGCAGAGGGATTTTCAGTTACATATCGCCGCCCTGCATGATAGACAGATTGAAACAGAAGCCCGCCGGATTGTGGAAAATGTAAAAGGGCTTGGAGAACCGGACAGCCCCGAAAAGACCCATTGTGCGGTAGAACTTTCTCCCTACTTTGTTCCACTGGCAACGGATAAGGATATGGAACGGCTGCTTTCCATGCTCCCTTACAAAAGCCTTTCCTTATCTACGTTGGAGGGCAGGCATGGAGTTTATGCGCTGATAGATAAAAGCGAGAGGAATAAAGAGATGAAACAGTCCCCTCCCTCTGTCCGGGCGCAGTTACAAACAGAAAAATCCCCAAAAGTCCCGAAAAAGACAGCAAAATCAAAACATCACGAATTGGAGGTATGAGCATGATTAGACTGACCGTTGAAGAAATGAACCTGTTGAGTATTTACCATGAGGGAAGCAAAGCACAGCTTATGGAAAATATGACGGCTGCGCTGCCGTTCATGGACGAGGATATGCGCCCCTTTGCAGAACGCACCTTACAGAAAATTTCCCCGCTAACAGAAAACGAGTATGCGGAGCTTGCCATTTTCGCCGCTGATGAAGTATGACCGGGGGTAAGCGGCTTACGCCGCCACAGAGCCGAAAAGTCAACAGCCTTGTAAAAAAGGAGTGCTGCAACTGCGAGCGCGGACACTGTATCTTACTGGACGACGGGGAGGAATGTGTCTGCCCGCAGCTTATTTCCTGTTCGCTTTTATGCAAGTGGTTTCAAATTGCCGTACTTCCTCTTGATAAGCTACTGTATGCAGAGCTTTTCAAGACAGAGGACAAAAAGCGTTGTACCGAGTGCGGCACGTTCTTTGTATCAAAATCGAACAGCGTCAAATACTGCCCGGACTGCCGGAAGCGGATTACCCGCAGACAGGCAGCCGAGCGCATGAGGAAACGGCGTGCGGCGGTTACGCGATAAGGGCAAAAAAAGCCTTGATTTACAGGGCATAAATGACGTGAAACTGGCATAGGCGATACAGAATACCTTTTCCCTTAAAATGGGGGTTCTACTGCGTAACATTTTAAAATCAGTACCTATAAAAGAACAGGGTGCGGGAGGTCATTACTGGCTTCCTGCGCCCTGTTCTTTTTGTGTCTGACTGTCTTTATCCTGCATTTCCGGCTTCGGCTGTAATTCTTTTTCTATCCGGTTCCGGTAATGGGTTTTCCTGCGGTAAAAATATTTTGTTACTTCCTGTTCCGGCAGCCATATCCCCGCAGCTTCTATCCGTTCCATAACAGCGGCAACGATTTTCCAGTTGTTGTGCTTATGCGGCTCCTGTCCCTTTTCTATCCAAAGACGGCGGTATTCCTCATAAAGCCATGTACTGATAGTTTCTTTCTGCCGTTGCTTCAAATGCCGGAACTGCTTATCTGTCCGCAGCAGCTTCCCGTCTACCTTTTTATGATTTTTTGTCCCGATTTCTTTTTTCCTCTCTTTCCATTTCTTCAAGGGGAAACTGGGGGAGGGCTTCTATCAGCTTCATTGTGATATACTGGCGCATATCTTCATCAATTTCCAGTTTGAATGTTCCGTCCGGCTGGCGTTTCTTTACAGTTGCCTGCCTGTCGATTTCGTCCTTGTAGCACATAAGCACTTTTTCCACCGCCCATGTTTCCCCGGCAACGGCGGCGCGTATGGTTTCATAATCGGGTATCGTTTGGTCTGCCATGTTTTCACACTCCTGTCTGTATTGGAATACCTTTATCCTACCACGCTTTTATGAATATTTCTACTGTAAGCGTTCGGTTTCCCTGCCCCGTTCCGGCTCTTTTTCCAGTCTTAAAATACGGTCTATGTTCTGCTTGATAACGTCGTATTCCTTGACCTGTTTTTTCAGTTTTCCATAATCAGCGTAAAGGGCTTCTTTCTGCGCTTGGAGCTTCCTGTATTCTTCCTGCATAGCGGTGAGATTGGGGAGTTTGGTAATGCCCGACGCTTTCAGTGCCTTTGCCGCCGCTTCATAAAGTATTAGACTGCTTTCATTTTTTGCCCGGTATGCGTTTTTATCCTTTGCCCTGCGGTATGCTTCATAGGTGGGTTTTGTCTTTTGGTAGGTGGCAACGTGCTTCATCAGCACCGCCATATCTGCAAGACGTTTCTCCACACTCTTTAATGCGTCTGCTGTCTTTTCATTTTCCGCGTTTATTTCTTCAATCCGGCTGATTAAATCCGCGTACTGCTCAATCTGATGTTCCGTCAAGAAATTCATAGTTTTTGCAGCCAGTTTCAGATTATGGATTTTCGCCCACTGTTCATAGCCCCGGCTCTCTTGTGCCTTGATACTACTTTCAATGTCGATAAGCAGCGATACGCCGCGCTGCTCTTTGGGAGCTTTCGCTGCCTTTGTGCGCTTGCCTGCAATCCGTTCTTTGATTGCTTCCTCTGTATAATCTGCACCGAGGGTTTTTAAGCGGGTAAAGCGTTCCTGTCCGGGAGCGCGGCAGGAGATATATTTTCCCGGCTTTATCTCATAGCCAGCCTCCTGTAACCGCTGCAATAATTCTTCAAAACTTGCTACTTGGGGGATAAGTGTATCAACGGCAATTTTTAGCTTGCCTTTCCAACTTGTTCCCGTCTTTTCCGCTTGATATTCTGCATAGCTTTTTCCCTTACTGCCTTTACCCGGAATGACAACGGACAGCCCGTTTTCCCTGCACAGCTTATCGCTCATGTTCCGTATGCCGTAGTAACTGCGCTTATTGGAATTGTACTTATGGTAGTCAACAAAGTTGACCGCACAAAAAATGATATGGTTATGGATATGCCCTTTGTCTATGTGGGTAGTCAAGACGTATTCATGCTGTCCCTTTGTTACCGCGTCGGCAAGCTGTTTTCCGATTGTGTGGGCTTTCTCACAGTCCACCTCTCCCGGTTCAAACGATTGTATCAGATGAAAGGCTAAGTTGTTCCCTTTCTGCCGAGCCTGCGACAAAGTATATTCAAACTCAATATCTGCCGTTTCATAGCTGCACCCAAAGGAGAACACAAGCGTTTTCCCGTCTGTCTTATCCGGGTTTTGGATATAATCAAGGGCTTTGCTCAACGTGCTTTTAATAGGCTTAATCTTTGTAACCGCCATATCTCCGCAAGCACCCCCTTTATTTCCTCTATGTCCTCTTGGTATGCGTTCCCCGTCGCGTTTACGCGGCGTGCTATCTGGTTGACGTTGACACCGATTTTCTGTATCTCTGCGGTCATTGCCTTTATATCGGCATGGTCTATCTGAATGATATACCCGTCAATGGCAATCTTCCGCAGATATGCCGCCATGTTCCGGGTGGGTACGAGCTTCATTTTTTCCAGTATTAAATCCCGTTCCGCTTCCGTCACTCTGAATTTGATTTGCACCGTTCTTTTGCGTCCGTTCATGTATTCGCTCCTTTCCTTTCCGTTCCGAGGGTTTGGGACACTTCCCAACAAGCAATTTTCAACCGACGCGCCGCAGCGCGGGAGGGGAAAATACGGAAGTGGGTACCCGCTTCCTATGCTTGCTACGAATGTTTTTATCCCTTATGCCTTACTACGGAGCTATGCCCGGTTTTGCCAAACTTCCGCAAAAGAAAAACGCTGCAATCCTCAAAAAAAGATTACAACGCTCTCTAAACCTTATTCAATTCTGACGGACACTTCTTATCTGCCCTCTGTTTCGACTTCCGCTATCTCCTTTGCCGTTGCGCTCACAATCCGTATGCCTGTATCGCTCATACCGTCAAGAAGCGCGTCAAGCTGCCGCCGCTGCGTGTTCTTCTCTGGCGGCGTTTCCAAAAGAAACTGGTCTACGGATATATTGTAGCGGAGCATAAGCTCAAAGAAAATCTGTAAACTTGGGTGCTGCCCCTTGTTCTCAATGTTCGCAAGGTAGCGCGGCGAGATAAACATTTCGTCGCTCACTTTCTTGCGGCTCTCCTTGCGCCCTGTCCGCGCCGCCTTTATCGCTGCCCCAAAAGCCTTGAAATCGTATTTCGGTACTGGTCTTTTTGCCATAGTTATTCACCCTGTTACATTTTACTGTTCCCCTTTCTTCTTGGATATGTCTACACAATTCAATCAGTTAGCCAAAATAATTCATATGTATATGTTGACAATTAGCCGCTTTTTTTGTATAGTATTATTAAAAGGGGGAAATGTTTATGTTACATAGCATGCGTATTCGATAAGCATTGAAATCAAAAAAGATTTTTCCCATTTTCAATATGGGCTTTTTTGTCATGCTTATTTTGCGTATGCTATACAACAAAACTAACGACGTATAGACATAGTATAAAAACTATGCCTTAATTTTGTTGTAGTATTATATGTATAAATGCAGGTCAATGCTCATGTTGAGAATTGACCTGCATTTTTTTGCGCAAAAGGAGAAATATTATGCTTGAAAAATATTGGATAAAATGTCCAATTTGTAACGGAAAGACGAGGGTTCAAGTATTTTATAATACGGTATTAAGAAATTTTCCTCTTTTCTGCCCTAAATGTAAATTAACACATATCGTTGATGTTGAAAAATTAGAAATCATAATCAAAAACTCTGAAAAACAAACTTTTTAATTTTGAAAAGGAAGGATATTTAAATGAAACACTTACCTAAAAGTACACCTACGGAAATATTGAATGACCCATACGGATTTACTTACAAAGAAATGTCGGAAGTAATTGGAGAGGATAAAGCAAGAGCCTTATATACGGAATTGTATAAACAGCCATTTCACAAAGAAAATCTATCAATATCAACAAAAAAAGTCTATAAAAGTAGCGATACTGAAAAGTATGTTTATGAATTGAAAGATAACAGGTATATTGAAACGGTTTTTATTAAACGGCGAGATGGTGGGACTGTTTGCGTAAGTACGCAAGTTGGTTGTTCTGTTGGCTGTATTTTTTGTGAGTCCGGACGCAATGGTTTTGTTCGTAATCTAACACCGTCTGAAATTGTGCAGCAGGTTGTATTGATACGTCAAAAAGTAAATCGTATCGTTTTTATGGGAATGGGAGAACCTTTATTCAATTACGACAACTTGATTGCAGCAATCCATATTCTTCGAGATAGAAATGGACTTAACTTTCCAACCGACGGCATTACCGTATCAACAGTTGGTCCAGTTAATCAATTAAAAAAATTGCGCGAAGAACATCTAAAAATTCAGTTGACAATATCTTTACATGCAGCAACACAGGCTGCGAGAAACTGTATCATTCCTCATATGCACATGTACGCTATTGAAGATGTTGTTAAGCAAGCATTGTCCTATTCTCAAAGGCATAATCGAAAAGTGGTATTTGCGTATTTGCTTTTACCAGGTATAAATGACCGTTCCTCAGATATAAGGCAACTTGCAAAATGGTTTAAGGGCAAAAATGTTATGATTAACGTGCTGCAATACAACCCGACGAGTAATTCAAAAATTAGAGCACCACAAAAACAAGAAATGGTTGCGTTCAAACATCAATTAGAGCAAACAGGACTTGAAGTTACCATGAGAGTTTCTCATGGTAGAGAGATTAAAGCAGCTTGTGGACAGTTAGCTAATACATATAATAAAGCCAAAAAACAACAGAAATAATTTAATTAAAAGAGCCAGACGCACAGACGCAGAGCCGATAATATGCAGTTTGAAATACTGCTGTTATCGGCTCTTTTTTGATTTTAATTTGTGCCCCTAATAACCATATTGGAGCAAAATCAGAACTGTTGCTTGTCGTTCTTTGATTTCCGCAGCAGCTTTGAAAAATCAAAGCCGCCGTTTCTTTTTATCTTCTAATGAAATGACGCGGTATCACTGTTAAAAGCGGCGGCTAAAGGAGGTAGCCGCCATGAAGCACATACCCTATCGACAAAATCCGACGGTCATTGACATATCAAAAAAAGCCCGACCACCGCCGGGAACCTCTCTACCCTTGACTATGAACTGTCTAATCATCTAAATACTGCTTACAATACCTATACGCCTGTCCGGGCTTTTCGGACAGGCGTATTTTGCTGCTCAAAAAATTTTTTGAAAAAATTTCAAAAAATCTTCGGCGTTTTTCAAAAACGCCGTATTGCCCCGCGAAAAGGGGGAAGCACCACCAACTTTCCAACGAGAAAGGAGGTGAGAATGTGGAACCTAATAGCAGGGAGTTTTACAAACAATGTGCTTTTCAGAAGTTTCAACACCATTTCTTCTGCACTAGCTTTTATATTATTCATCAGTCTAACCCACTTCGTCCGATTCTGTACCTTTAATTCTTCAGTTACGCCCTGTTTTTCTGCCATCTGTTCCATAAGCATTTCCACCTGCTCTCTGCTCTCCTGATCAATTTGATTCAGGTGTTCCGTCAGCTTTCCAGTCAACAACAAATATTGATATTTTGCTAATCTGTGTTCCTTCAGAAACTGTTTCCTCAGCATTCCATATTTCCCATATATCGGTTCTTCTTCATTCAATACCAAATCCGGCAAATAATAATCTCCATGCAAAGTATAGCTTAATCCGTTCTTTTCATCATAAATGTGTGTTTCCATAATCTTATCTCTCCATTTCTCTGTTTTTTGATTTAGTTTTCTTACGCTGCTGATTCTCCATCTCGCTTTTTTTCATTCCCCATGCCAATCTTTCATGAATATTTCCCTTCGGCATTTGTTCCATCCGTCGCTTTTCTTCCAGGACTTTCTCGTTTTGAATATCCTGCTGTACTGCTGTATCTACAGTTTCTATTCCAAGAACACGCACAACACGATCATACCTATCAGAAACACCTTGTAATATATCTTTTTCTTCTGACAATTTCTGATTATCTTTACGTATATCATCCAGTTCTCTCTGAATAGCATTATATTTTTGTTTCACCTTTTGATATTTTCTCTTCCAACCTTCCACCTCTTTCGTAAGTTCTTTAACCTGAGCCGCCATTACAGCAACCTTATTCTTTATTTGAAGAAACAGTGGTTTAATTTTTTTATCTCGATAGGTTACTGCCCGTTCTAGCGTGCCCGCCTCCGGCAGTAACATTTTAACCGTTCCATATTCTTTGATTTCTTTGCTCACACTATCCATAATCGGTTGTAGCTGTTCTCTGCGATCTTCCAGGCTTTTTAGTTCTTTTTCTGCGCTCCCTGCCTTTTGTTCTGCTTCTTGCTTCGCCTTGATTGCCTGTTCCTTATCGTCTTTTAAATTCTGGATATCTGCTCTGGATTCTGCAATTTGTGCTGTTAATTCTTCTTTTTCAGCAGTTAGATGCTCTTTCTCCTGCTCCAATTCCTGTACTTCCTTTTTCCGTTCTTTTTTCTTGAAGTTATAGACATCCAGATGTTCCTCATGAGTACCTTTCTGTTCCCATTCAATTCCATACTGCTTTGCAGTCTCTGCCAGAACTTCTTTTTCATGATTTATCCACTGATTCAGTTCCGTATCATGCTTATTTCCACCTTGAAATCCAAGACTTTTTAATGCCTGTTTCAGTGAAACTCTGGTATCCATTCCTTTTCCTTTCCAGTCCGTCACATAAGGAATAAAATCAATATGGAGATGTGGAGTAGCCTCATCCTGATGCAGATAGCAACTAAATACCCGAAGTGTCGGATTCCGTTTCTGGAAATCTTTTACATACTCATCCAGTACGTTTACAGCCAGATCTCCTGCTTCTGTTCCAACAGCCATATCTTCTCGGTTTCCAATCTGGAAAATCACTTCATGGAACAACTTTTCCTGTTTTCCTTGGCGAATCTTTTCATAATAATTTGTAATCTGCCGATCTTTTCTTTTCCCGACATTATACCGTTCTACAGCTTCATCAAACAGCTCTTTATAGACTTCTTTCAGATTCTCATTCCGGTAACAAATATTTAATTGCACTCTGTCTGGATCAACATTTTCTGCTATAAAATCTCGTCTGTTATGAGCCAGAGACCCTGTCCCGATCATACCACTGATTGTTCGTTTCATCGTCATATTCCTCACCCCGCTTTCTAAAACCAGTGCCAGACATGGCACATAAATTTGTATCTTTGCCAGCTATAGTATAAAAAGAAATATTCGCCGGATACGGCGGTTTTGTTACTTTTGTCAAAAGTAACGCAAAAGCACTTTCGACAGCCGTACCGTCCATCAAAAGTACCCTTGCGCCCTCCGGGGGTACAGAGACCTTTACTCCGGTATCCTTGCCCGAATATATTCCAAATCACCACAATACGGTGTCCCTACAAGATACCATTCTCTTGCAGGATTCATTTCCATTCTGGTCTGAACCCATTCATCATCAAGCAACACTTCCAGGCATTCTCCACAGTGAAATCCTGTATCAATCCATAGATCTGATGATAATAATCCATATCTTTTGTTATAACTGTTATATCCTAATCTTCCTTCTCTCATTGTGCCAATCTCCTTTCATCTACCGTTTCCGCAGGGGCGCCCTGAATCAGGGCTCCCTTTTGAAAATTCTCTTCTACGCCAGTCAACTCCCGACTACACCTTACCAACATTCTCCTTGTCTGCTATCTACAGGTGCGTGACACGCTCCTGTAATAAAGTGTTCAGAAAGAACCTTTACCATCGAAAGTTCTCCGGTATTCCCCGTCTGTCCAGATATTCCTTCCGGAACTTTTCTCTTTCTTCTTCCGTTGGTGCTGTTTTGGATTTGCTGTATACTTCACGATTCACCATTGCATCCAGTTTTTTCTCCAATCCCAACCGTATTATTTCTTCACCATCGTAGTTATCCATCAAAAAATATTGCAAGAGCTGAAAGAATAACTCGTATGGAATCTGTACACTTTTATTTTGCATCTATTCTCCTTTCAAGGTAGCAAGATCCCCTCTTCTTAAGAAATGGTAATCTTGCCATCTTCCATTTTTATTCTGGCAACATCCAATACCATTGCTTTCCACGTTTTACGGAATCAATTTCAAGTTCCCGTTTGGCGTTCCATAGCGTTTTACTTTTGATTCCTCTGGCTTCTGCTTCTTCTGCAATTTTCTTCTGAGTCATTCCTCCATTTGCCAGTATCTCAAGGAGAAATTCTTTTGCTTTCCGACTTTTCTGTCCTCTTCCGTCTCCATTAAGAAGTTCATCGGCACTGATATCATATTCTCCAATCCATTCAAACCCATTATTCTTATCCAGTCTGAATGCAATGGACGTTCCTTCCGGTGCAAGAGAACTCTTCGTATGACATACCACTCTTACTTCCGGTTCATCTTTCACTCGCCCGACAATCAGAACACTTCTTGCAGCAGCCTGAAAATCAATGGAGCCAAGTCCTCGATAAGAAGATTTGCCGTTGCTGTTTTTGTTCATATGACCGATTAAAATAACTGCACAGTGATATTTTTCTGACAGCACTGCGATACGCTTCATCAGTGGTCTGATCTCATTTGCCCTGTGCATATCTACGTCCGCTCCCAGAAAGCCCTGTATCGGATCAAGAACAACCATTTTTGCTTTTGTCTGCACGATTGCTTCTTCCAATCTGACATCTGCCATTGTCAGTGGCTGGTCACTGTCATCAATCACCAGCACCTTTGAACAATCTGCACCTGCAGCAAGTAATCTGGGTTTGATAGTATCTCCAAGTCCATCTTCTGCTGTCTGATAGATTACATTTACAGGTGACACAGAAGACTGTTCCTGCATATTATCTTCAGCATCTAAATCTTCATTCTCACTATCGACTTCATCACTTCGTTTTTCTTTTGTTTTCGTTTTATCAGTAACAGGAAGAATCGGCTCTCCTCTGGTCAGTTTTGCAATAATCTGAAGTACCATCGTTGTCTTGCCTTCTCCTGGATCTCCCTGTATAATGGTCACTTTTCCATAAGGAATAAACGGATAAAGCAGCCATTCTACCTGTTCCACCTCTACTGAATCCATATTGATCAGTTTCAGTTTTGGTTCTATTCTACAATTCTCAATTTTATTTTTTTCATTCATATTCATTCCATCATCTCCTCCTGCCCTTCCGGGCAAGTCTCTGATGAACAGATATTCGGGAATTGTCGTATTTCCCGATTCGTGATATACTGAATCTGCCAAGATGGTATATCAGTGAATCTGATTATCAGAGAACTTGCTCAGATTATTTATCTGGGCTTTTTCTTTTGCCTTTTCAACATTCATCTCTTTCTTCTCCCAATCCGGTAACAGCATTTCCATTTTCATTATCCAGAAGATTTGCAATCTTTCTCTGCTGATTTGGATAAAGATGTCCATAAGTGTTCAATGTGATACGAATATCTTTATGACCTAATCTGTCCCGAATCAATAACGGTTCCACACCTTTCTCAATAAGATAAGCCACATGGCTGTGCCTGATATCATGCACTCGAATTTTCTTCACTCCTGCCAGCTCAATCTGCCGTTTCATCTTATGCTGTACCGCTTCCTGAACAACCGGAAATAATCTTTCTGTATCCGGCATTCCGTAATGACCATCTACAAATTCCTTAATTTCCACTTTCAGAAATTCCGGAATTTCGATTGTCCGAAAGGACTGTTTTGTTTTCGGTTCTGTGATAATATCCTGCATTCCTGTCCGGTAATAAGTCTTATTGATACTAAGCTGATTCTTTTCAAAATTGATATCAGCTTTTGTAATCGCAAGCAGCTCCCCGATCCTGCATCCAGTCCAGAACAGCATCTCAAACATAAGATAATATCTTGTTCCCGGCTCCATTGTCTGTATAAACTGTTTGTACTCGTCCAGTGTCCAGAAGTTCAAACTTCTTGAATCTGAATTTCCCATTCGTTTCACTTTCTTGCATGGATTAACCGGCAAGTCATAGATTTTAGCTGCATGTGTAAACAGACTGGTCAACTGATTCTGAATCATTCTCAGATAAGAATCTGAATAGCCTTTTTTCTGAATTTCATTCTGCCACTGAATAATCTGTGAAGCCTTGATTTCACTCATCATCTGATTTCCGAAGTATGGAACGATATGCTGTTGCATCATATATCTTTTATTTTTGATTGTTCGATCTTTCAGATCATTTTGTTTGTCTGAAAAATAAATCTCAATAAAATCGCTCAGCTTCATATCCATACTTCGCTCATTGCTCAACTTTTTGCTTCGTTCAAACTCCAATGCTTCTCGCTTTGTTTCAAATCCACGCTTTCTGCGTTTTTTCTTCTCACCCATGACATTTGTCTCAAACCACTGGGCTGTCCATTTTTTTGTGTCTTTTTCTCTGTAAGCCATATTGATCCTCCCTAATTTTCTGCTATTTCATAGCCATACATCTTTTTTGCCCAAAACGCCTTTGGTATTCTTCCAGCCATCGTAATATATCCCTGTGCAGATAATTCTTTATTCATAGCTTTCACCAGTTTATAGGCATGAGATTTTGAGCAGTTTAATTCCTGTGCCACTTCATCAGCACTCATCATATAATTGTAACTTGCCATATTGCCTCCTCCTTTCCTCTCCAGATATAGAATACGTTTACTGTATTTCTATATCTGTACGATTTTCGTAAATTGATAATATCATGTATTTCTATCGTTGTCAATATTTCGTAAACACATTTTTACGAACTTCGTACACTATTTTTTCTTTATTTTATTCCACGTCTGTGTTATGATATTTTATAGATTTATGTTTTTCGTAATTTTCTAATATATGAAAAAGGAGGATTCTATGGGTGACGGTAAAAATTTAAAGAAATATCTTGATGAAAAAGGCACAAATGTCCGCAAAATTGCAAAGGCAACCGGAATCAGTGCTACAACCTTATATTCAATTATTCAAAAAGATTCCAATATTCGATTTGATTTTGCATTAAGACTTGCGAATGAATTGCAAATTGATGTGAATGAGATATGTTCTGCCAGTCCATTTTCTGGCACAATTAAGGAAGAAGAGATTTATCCTACACTTCCAGACGGTTTGAACGGAGCATTAGACGCAAGTCGTGTAAAGACTTACTTAAAAAATTCTATGTATCCGCTGATGTACCTTTTCGGTAAGAACAGTATGCCTGATGTAGATAATCTGCTTACATCGTTCTATCAGCTTGATGATGAATCCAGACAGGAAGTTGTGGAAACTATCCGTCTGAAATTACAATATCATCGTGATCCAGAACGTGCTGAACAAATCAAACAGATCAAAGGCTGGTAAAAAAATACTCCTGTGAATAGCAAACATTCGCAGGAGTTTCTTTTTGGCACCGTTTTGGCACCGCTGGTCTTATTTTTCAATTATAAATTTATCTGTATTTCATCTTGCTGATAAATGTTTCACTATTACTAACCTGATAAATTTACGAATAATTCTTTTCTTAGAGTACAGAAAAACCCCGGAAACCTTACGGTTCCGGGGTATCTTACGTTTGGACACAATGTACCTTGCGGTACTCAATATATATTAGTCAGTGATTACTCGATGATTGTAGCAACACGTCCTGATCCTACAGTACGTCCACCTTCACGGATAGCGAAAGTAAGACCCTGGCTCATAGCGATTGGGTGGATCAGTTCGATTGTCATTTCGATGTTATCTCCAGGCATGCACATTTCTGTTCCTTCTGGAAGGTTGCAAACACCTGTTACGTCTGTTGTTCTGAAGTAGAACTGTGGACGATAGTTGTTAAAGAATGGAGTATGACGTCCACCTTCATCTTTTGTCAGAACGTAAACCTGAGCTGTGAATTTTGTATGGCATGTAAGTGTTCCTGGTTTAGCAAGAACCTGTCCACGCTCGATTTCGTTTCTCTGAACACCACGAAGAAGTGCACCGATGTTATCACCAGCCTGAGCTTCATCAAGGAGTTTACGGAACATTTCGATTCCTGTAACAACAACTTTACGTGTTTCTTCTTTGATACCAACGATTTCAACTTCTTCAGATACGTGAAGAACACCAGCTTCTACTCTACCAGTAGCAACTGTTCCACGTCCTGTGATAGAGAATACATCCTCTACAGGCATAACGAACGGTTTGTCTGTGTCACGCTGTGGGTCCGGAATGTACTCATCAACTGCGTTCATGAGTTCCATAATCTTGTCTCCCCATGGGCCAGCCGGATCTTCAAGAGCTTTAAGAGCTGATCCACGGATAACCGGGATGTCATCTCCTGGGAAGTCATACTCGCTTAAGAGTTCACGGATTTCCATTTCTACCAGTTCAAGAAGTTCTTCATCATCAACCATATCACATTTGTTCATGAATACAACGATGTAAGGAACACCTACCTGACGGGAAAGAAGGATGTGCTCTTTAGTCTGAGCCATAACACCATCTGTAGCAGCAACAACGAGGATAGCACCATCCATCTGAGCTGCACCTGTGATCATGTTCTTAACGTAGTCAGCATGGCCTGGGCAGTCAACGTGTGCATAGTGTCTATGCTCTGTTTCATACTCAACGTGTGCTGTAGAAATTGTGATACCACGTTCTCTTTCTTCCGGAGCTTTATCGATATCTTCGAAGTTTTCAACTGTGTTTCCTGGAACTCTTTCAGACAGAACTTTTGTGATAGCTGCTGTTAAAGTTGTTTTACCATGGTCAACGTGTCCGATGGTACCAATGTTACAATGCGGTTTTGTTCTCTCAAACTTAGCTTTTGCCATTTTAAAACGTCCTCCTTAAAACATTTGGCTCTTATATTATTATAGAGCGCCTTTTTCGGTTTTAAACTTGCTATCCTTGATTATATTGCATAACCGGAATATTTGCAAGCATTTTATACAATTTGATAAGTTTCACACTATAAACAGTGTATCATTATCAATTGTTGTATCATTACAGTCCACACATTACTGAGAACATAGTGAACAGTAACTTTATATCTCCTACACCCTGCCGGCTTTAAACACCGGCAGACTGCAGATGATCAATAATTATCAGTCTTTCTTAGAAAGGATTTTTTCCTGTACAGACTTCGGAACCTGCTCATATTTCTCAAAGAACATAGAGTAGTTACCACGTCCCTGTGTTCTGGAACGAAGATCTGTAGCATATCCGAACATTTCGGAAAGCGGTACATATCCGCGGATCATCTTACCACCGCCGATATCTTCCATACCTTCGATACGTCCACGACGGGAGTTGATATCACCGATTACATCACCCATGTAATCTTCAGGTGTTGTAACCTCTACCTTCATGATCGGCTCAAGAAGTACAGGAGCTGCTTTCTGCATAGCATCCTTGAATGCAAGAGAACCTGCAATGTGGAATGCCATCTCAGAAGAGTCGACTTCATGGTAAGAACCATCATATACGTTAGCATATACGCCGACTACCGGGAATCCTCCAAGGATACCGGCTTTCATAGCCTCTTCGATACCTTCGCCAACTGCAGGGATGTATTCCTTCGGAATAGCACCACCAACAACTGTAGATTCGAACTTGTACAGTTCTTCTCCGTTGGCATCCATAGGCTGGAATTTAACTTTACAGTGACCATACTGTCCACGACCACCGGACTGTTTTGCATACTTACTGTCTACATCAACAGCTTTGGTGATTGTCTCTTTGTAAGCAACCTGAGGAGCACCTACGTTAGCCTCAACCTTGAATTCACGAAGGAGACGGTCAACGATGATATCCAGATGAAGCTCACCCATACCAGCGATAATAGTCTGTCCAGTTTCCTGATCTGTATGTGCACGGAATGTCGGGTCTTCCTCTGCAAGTTTTGCAAGAGCTTCACCAAGTTTACCCTGTCCAGCTTTTGTCTTAGGCTCGATAGCGAGCTCGATAACTGGTTCTGGGAATTCCATGGACTCCAAGATTACCGGATGCTGCTCGTCACAGATTGTATCACCAGTTGTTGTGAATTTAAATCCGATCGCTGCAGCGATATCACCGGAATATACTTTATCAAGTTCCATACGTTTGTTAGCATGCATCTGAAGGATACGTCCAACACGTTCTTTCTTGTCCTTAGTAGCGTTAAGTACATAAGAACCGGAATTCATTGTACCGGAGTATACACGGAAATATGCAAGTTTACCAACGAATGGGTCTGTCATAATCTTGAATGCAAGTGCTGCAAACGGTTCTTCATCAGAAGAATGTCTTACTACCGGGTTGCCGTCCAGATCAGTTCCCTGGATTGGAGGAATGTCTGTAGGAGCCGGCATATACTCAAGGATAGCATCAAGAAGCTTCTGAACACCTTTGTTTCTGTAAGCAGAACCACAGCAAACCGGAACAGCAGTACACTCGCATGTCGCTTTTCTTAATGTTGCTTTCAGTCTCTCAACAGTTGGTTCTTCACCTTCAAGATATTCCATCATTAAGTCGTCATCAAGCTCACAGATTTTCTCAATGAGCTCTGTATGATAAAGCTCAGCATCTTCCTTCATGTCTTCAGGAATATCAACGATGGAGATATCATCACCTTTTTCATCGTTGTAGATGTAAGCTTTCATTTCGAATAAGTCAATGATTCCTTTGAAATCATCTTCTTTTCCGATTGGCAGCTGTAAGCAGATTGCGTTTTTACCAAGACGAGTCTTGATCTGCTCTACTGCACCGTAGAAGTTTGCACCAAGGATATCCATCTTGTTGATGAATGCCATACGTGGTACATTGTAAGTGTCGGCCTGACGCCATACGTTTTCAGACTGCGGTTCAACACCACCCTTAGCACAGAAAACGCCGACAGCACCGTCAAGTACACGAAGAGAACGCTCAACTTCTACTGTGAAGTCAACGTGACCTGGGGTATCAATGATGTTGATACGATGTTCCAGAGCACCTGGCTTCGGTTTGCAGTTCTCTTCCAGAGTCCAGTGACATGTTGTAGCCGCTGAAGTGATTGTGATACCTCTCTCCTGCTCCTGTTCCATCCAGTCCATGGTAGCAGTACCTTCATGAGTATCACCAATCTTATAGTTGACACCTGTATAATACAGGATACGTTCTGTAAGAGTTGTTTTACCCGCATCGATATGAGCCATAATACCAATATTTCTGGTACGCTCTAATGGATATTCTCTTCCCTCTTTAGCCAATGGATTTTCCTCCTATATTAGAAGCGATAGTGAGCAAATGCTTTATTTGCCTCAGCCATCTTGTGCATGTCTTCTTTTCTCTTAACGGATGCACCTGTGTTGTTCATTGCATCTAAAAGCTCATTTGCAAGTCTTTCTTCCATTGTTTTCTCGCCTCTTTTACGAGAGAACATTGTTAACCAGCGAAGAGCCAGTGCCTGACGTCTGTCTGCTCTTACCTCGATCGGAACCTGATAAGTAGCACCACCGATACGTCTAGCTTTTACTTCAAGAAGTGGCATGATGTTGTTCATAGCCTCTTCGAAAACTTCAAGTGCTGGTTTACCAGCTTTTTCTTCGATTCTGGCGAATGCACCGTAAACAATTTTCTGTGCTACACCTTTCTTACCGTCTAACATGATGTTATTGATAAGTTTGGTAACCACTTTATTGTTGTACATTGGATCTGCCAGAACGTCTCTTTTCTGAGTATGTCCTTTACGTGGCACGTTACTTCCCTCCTTAATCATTGTGATTAAATCATCGGTACTCACGCAGATAACTATTGCATGTTCGCACTGGTAAGGTCCTATATTTAACCCGCAACCGACAGGGTATATGGAATACCGTACAAATTCATAGTTCTAGTCTTCCGTGAATTTTCGATTGATTAATTTCTGCTGTCCCAAACAATGGGATCAGTTTTTAAAATTCTTATGAAACCTGTCTCGAATTATTTCTTTTTAGGTCTCTTAGCGCCGTATTTGGAACGGGCCTGTTTTCTGTTAGCAACACCTGCAGTATCAAGAGTACCTCTGATGATGTGGTATCTTGTACCAGGTAAGTCCTTAACCCTTCCTCCACGGATAAGAACAACGCTATGCTCCTGAAGGTTGTGACCTTCTCCTGGGATGTAGCTTGTTACTTCGATTCCGTTGGAAAGACGAACTCTGGCGATTTTTCTAAGAGCTGAGTTAGGCTTCTTAGGAGTTGCAGTCTTAACTGCTGTACAAACGCCACGTTTCTGTGGTGCAGACTGTTCAACTGCTTTCTTTCTTAAAGAGTTGAATGTTTTCTGGAGAGCCGGAGCTGTAGATTTCTTTACAGATGTCTGGCGTCCTTTTCTTACTAACTGGTTGAATGTTGGCATTCCATTTCACCTCCCGATTTATTTCTCCATAGATTTTTCTATGGGGCCTTGCGGTTGCTATTCGTGTAATTACGCGCAAAAAAATTAAACGCTCCTTTTGCACGCTTGCTTATTATATCCCGCAAAACTCGCACTGTCAAGGGATTTTACTTGATTTTTACATATTTTTTTGCAGTCTCCTCTTCTCCGGCAATTGCATTTTACAAATTCCTTCATTATAATAAGCATAATAAAAATAAAATAAGAAGTAAAAACCACATTCAGAATTTATGAAAGGAAACCATCTATGAAGAAACCCAGCATGATCAGCGTACTTTTATTTCTCACAGGGCTTTTGTGCATTGTCTCCCTTTTCTTCTTTAATAAAAGTACTCTGGAACGAATCATTACCACAGAGAAAGATGTGGATGCCGTGGCAGAGCAGATCGCAGCCAAACAACAGCAGGTAAAATCCGCTGCTGACAAGTACACTGCCGCTGTAGATTCGGTACAGGCAAATATCAACCGAATGAAGCAGAAACAGCAGACTGCTTCTCAGAAAAAAGTAAAGGAAAAAGCCGAAGTCGCTCAGGAAACAGAATCCAGACCTTCTGTATTCAGTCAGAACAGCAGTCCGGAGGTGGCGGATGGCTCTGAAGACAGTGATTCCGCATCCAGCATTTTTTCTTCAGAAGCAGCTCAGGACGGGCATATCATCGGAATCGACCCCGGGCATCAGAGTGAGGCAGTCGATATGAGCGCACTGGAGCCAAACGGTCCCGGTTCTTCTGATATGAAAGCAAAATGTTCCACCGGAACTCAGGGCTCCTACAGCGGTCTGCCGGAATATGAACTGAATCTGGAAGTCTCCCTTCAGTTAAAAGAGATTCTGGAACAGCGCGGCTATCAGGTCGTTATGACAAGAACAGACAATAAAACAGCTATCAGCAACAAAGAACGTGCCGAGTATGTCGCATCTCAGGGTGCAGAAATCTATGTCCGCATTCATGCAAACGGCGATGATTCCCACACAGCTTCCGGTGCACTGACTATGTCACCATCCCAGAATAACCCCTATATTCCTCAGCTTTTTGACCAGTCCAACCGATTATCTCAGTGTATCCTTGATTCCTACTGTTCTGCTACCGGATTCCAGAATCTTGGTGTTCAGTATTACGACAATATGACCGGAATCAACTGGAGTACTGTTCCTGTCACGATCATAGAAATGGGCTTTATGACCAGCCAGAATGACGATCTGAAAATGGCTGATCCAGATTTCCAGAAAACAATGGCCGAGGGAATCGCCAATGGCATTGATGCCTATTTCGCTTCATAATTCAGTCAGGCGGATATCGCAATCCGCTTCGCTACGTGACTCTATACCGGACTATAAACTATGAAAGGACTACAATTCAATGAGTAAAAATCCTCCAAGTATCCCTGAATCTTCCATCAGAAACGAAGAATATCAGGAACCGAAGAAACCCGTTTTCCTGTATGTTGTGATTGCTGTGCTTGTCGTGGCAGTTGCAGCACTGGGAGCTGTATCATTTCTTTCCCTGAGCCACCTTGTTACTTTACAGCAGAAAGTCCAGTCTCTTTCTGATACTGTGCAGGATATTTCCACAAATGCAAGCACTTTGATCTCACAGGCAGATCAGTTAGAAGAGTTAAGAGAACAGGAAGCTTCTGTCCAGACCGCCACAGATGAAATCAGTTCTGTAGATTCACAGACAGATTCCAGCGCATCCGCAGACGCTTCCTCTGATCCTTCCACCTCCGCCCAGCAGGAAGGCACGCTCTCCCCATCCAGCGGTACTACTTTCACAGATAACTCTGATGACAGTCTGGACAACCTTTTAAATCAGGTGCAGACTCTTCTTCCACAGGATAACGGAACCTGGTCTGTCTATGTATGCAATCTTTCTCTGGATTCCAACGGAGTGATCAATGATACTCCTATGCAGGCTGCCAGTCTGATCAAGCTTTACATTATGGGTGCTGTATACGAAAACTACGACTCCCTTGCCCAGTCTCACAGTACTGATGAACTGGACAGCAACATTTCCTCCATGATCACTGTCAGCGACAACGATGCAGCCAACGCTCTGGTAAACTGGCTGGGCAATGGAGATGATGGTGCAGGTATGGCAAAGGTAAATGAGTTCTGCCAGAATCACGATTTTACCAGCACACAGATGAATCGTATGCTTCTGTCAGGTAATGAAAACGGCGATAATTACACTTCCGCCAGAGACTGTGGTACTTTTTTAAAGGAAATCTACCAGATATCCAATGGTACAATCTCTGATTCCACACTTCCGAATGCAGAAGCCATGTACTATCAGTTAAAAATGCAGCAGCGCAAAAACAAAATCCCGGCACAGCTTCCGGAAGGTGTTCACACAGCCAATAAAACCGGTGAGCTTGATACGGTAGAAAACGATGCAGCGATCATCTTCGACACTGCGAAAGGCATCAACCTGATCGTATGTTTCATGTCTCAGGATCTGACCGACACCGAAGCTGCCCGACAGACTATTGCTGCTGATGCCCGTGCCATTTACGGATATTATAACGAATAGCTGTTTTTAAAAAGAAGGGGGCTGTCGGGAAAAGGATAAAAAGGAATCCTGTCTGCAGGATTCTCCGCCTGCGGCATGAATCGCTTCCGCGGCATAAAAAAAGTACCACTTTATCTGACAGTGGTACTTTTACAGTATTTTTATTTTACTGTTCTTCTGTTTCCTCATAAGACTTCTCCCAGATTTCCGCAAATACTGCAAGCGGGCAGTCTGTCAGAAGGCACATGAGGAGGAAACATTCATATGGATTTACTATGTAAATTTCACTCATTCCGCATCTAAGCAGAATATCCTGAATCTCCTCCAGAAAATGTTTATATCTGTTAAATGGATCGTCGTCTTCCATTTCCTGGGAAACGATAAAGAACTCCAGTGTGATCAGGTCAAAGCGTTCTACCGGAAGTTTATGACTGAGGATGTTGGTGATCCTCTGTCTGCTGAAACGTTTCTGGCTGAAATGTTTTGCCAGGATGGAGGCAGACATTTTCTTCAGGTTTCCCATTTTGTTGATGGGGATTCCGCTGCAGATCACTTTTTCCACATCAGATGGGGTAATTCTGTCTGCTGTCCACACCTTATCCCCGCCTTTTTCCTCTTCATCATGTTGATAAAGTCCGGCAATGATCTGCTTGGCGTGATACAAAAGCTTTGTAAACTCCTGAAATGCCTGACTTTTTTCTGACATGGGGTCATCCCGTTTGGCTTTCAGACGCGCCAGATAGTCGAGCAGTTTTTCTTCTGTATCCAGACACAGATTGGCATTATAAAGTACCTGTGAACTGTCTGTCTGGATTGGTTTCAGTTTCTCATATTTTTTCTTCAGTTCTTCTGCTTTATGGTAGCCCTGTTGGGTACTGTAGCAGTACCAGTAAATCACTTCGTCCGGATTATGGAAGTCAAAATCCTGTTCTTTCAGCACTCTGGTCAGAAAATCAGAGACATCTTCTGCTGTCATTTTCAGCCCGAATCCAAGCAAAAATACAGTTTCTCTTTTTACAGAAGCCTGATTCAGCCAGTTATTTACCAGTGCCGACAGCTTCGTGGAAGTAGGATTCATAGACTTCGGTGTGTAGGTTTCCTTAAAAGAATCAAGAATAATATCCTTATAGACCTCCTGTGGAACTTCAGAAAATGGTTCCTCCAGTTCTGCTCTCTCGTAGATATAGCGCTTCAGATGATCCCCAAAGGAGACCAGTTCCATTTCTTTATATAAATAGTGAAAAATAACATCCGCATCTTCGTCCTCAAAACTGTCAAGACTTACCACCTGGCGGAATCTCTGAGCTGCCCTTCTGGTAAACTCATAGTCCTGTACTTTATCAAATGCTACTGTCTGTTCAAAGTCCAGATCCTGCATACGATTTTTCATGCTGCTCACCCCTCATTTTTATCTTTCAGACCTTTTAACCATGTCCGTAGTCTCCGGCCGGATTCCTGTTTCTGCACTTCGCAGAGGACGATCGTCACATTGTCCCGTCCGCCTTTCTGTAATGCCTGTTCAAGAAGATTCTGTACGGTCTCTGACAGACTGTTGTTCTGTGACAGAATCTCCCGGATTTCCTGATCGGAGAGCATATCCGTCACTCCGTCTGAGCACAGCAGATACCGATATCCCTCTTTATGCTCAATTTCTGTGACAAAAGGTTCCAGAACCTGTTGTTCTTCTGGCATTCCCAGATATTGCGTCAGCGGAGCTTTTCCGATAAGGCTTCTGCCAAGTACATGATCTGTGGAAAGCTGGTGAAACTGTTCTCCGTCCGAAAAATAGACTCTGCTGTCTCCAAGATTACAGATAAACATCGACTCCGGTGTAAACAACGCCATTGCCATGGTGCTTCCCATGCTCTGAATATGATTTTCTGTTCCATACCTGCATACGGCATCATTCATATTTTTGCAGACACCTTCGATAAAATTCTCCGGCATATCCCGCAAAACCCGTTTATGTGCATTGTAATATTTTCCAAACTCTTCTGAAGCCAGAAATGCTGCCATTTCCCCGCAGCTTTCTCCGCCCATGCCGTCAAATACAGCCAATGCAGGTATTTTACTTCCGGAAACAATTTCAGAATATACTCCCTCTGCTCCCTGGTTTTCTGCCGGAAGCGACTTCCCGCAGCACCAGAAATTATCCTCATTATTTGCCCGAACCTTACCCATATGGCAGGTATACGCATACTCAATTTGATACGCCATTGTCCGTTTTCGTTCCTTCTCCCTTCAGTGCTTTTAATGAATTATCCCAATACTTCTCCCCACGTTTGGTATATTCTTCATTGTCTGTCTCATTGTCATGGCATTTTCCGTTGGAATCAATCCAGCGGATCAGCTCGCCATTGTTGTTATAATAATAGTACTCTGCGGTTTCATCATACCAGATATAGGCAAAAAACAGTTTTTCGCCCCAGTAGAAGTACTCTTCGTAAACACCATCTCCGGATTCTGCCGGATAAACCAGTGCCTTCATACATTCACTTTCCACATCCAGATTTCCGTCCTGCTTCTGTGTTGTTTTTACTCTTTTTAAGTAGCGCAGAACGGTTCCTTCGGAACCAACCCAGTCATAAGTATCCAGATTGTCTGTGATGGTGGTTGCCTGGTCTTTTATGGTTTCCAGCGCATCACTGAAATCTTTGGAATCTGACTTGGAAGCACTGTATTTGTCACTGTCCAGAATTGCAACCGGATTATTTTCCTGGTTGTCTGCTGCATTTCGCTGATTCATTTTTATATAGAATCCGCCGATCAGCACAACGACAAGACCCGTTGCCACAGTCAGGATTGCTCTGCGCAGTATCCTTTCTTTTTTTCTTCTGCGCTTTCTGGCCGCAACTGCTCTGGCTGACTGAACCATATTTGCATTGATGACATTGGTATTTCTGACTTCTATACTGTCATTGACAGAATCAGGAACTCTGTTGTTTCTGTCTGATGTTCCTGGAATTTTATTTGCAGAAGTTCTGTTTTTATCCGCTGTATCTTTGTTTGCTGCATGTTTGTTTATTGCATCTTTGTTTGTTGTATGTTTGTTTATTGCATCTTTGTTTGTTGTATGTTTGTTTATTGTATCTTTATTTGTTATATGTTTGTTTGCTGTATCTTTGTTTGTGTTTGCTGATTTTTGCACATTGGAGGTGTTTACGCTGCTGTTTTTTCCACGTTTTCCTTCCTGCACAGTTTTTCCTGGTGCATTTCCTCCTGGTATACTTCCTTTCTGTAGATTTTCCCTCTGCGCATTTCCTCTTATTACATTTCCTGATCCGGAAGACACATTATTATCTGTCTGCCCATTCTGAAAAAGACTTTCCGCAGCTCGTTTCCCATTTTTGAGTTCGTCCAGTGCCATATAAAATTCTTCCGGAGTCTGATATCTGTCAACAGGATCATATGCACACGCCCTTAATATGATCTCTGCAAACTGTTCCCCTGCATCCACAGGTTTCTCCATCGTTTCCCCGGATATTCTCCGGTTCAGTGCATTTTCTTTATCTCTGTATGTAATAAACTGCTTTTCCAGATTCATAAAAGGCAGTCTGTTATGGTTCATCAGTTTATAGAGCACAATTCCCAGAGAATAGATATCTACTCTGCTGTCATATTTCTCACCTTTATACATCTCCGGTGCCATATAAGAATAGGTACCTTTTTTGGAAAATCCGCTCATGGTGCGTTCCAGCTCTCTGGCAATTCCAAAATCTCCCAGTTTGAAATCCCCGAATCTGGATACAAAAATGTTCTCCGGTTTGATATCTCTGTGAATAATCTTTAATTTCCGGCAATATTCCAGAGCCTTGCTTAAATCCAGTCCAAGCTGAATGACTTCTTTTTCTGTTAACTGTTTTTCCGCACAATATTCCATAAAGCTGGTAAGATATTCCATTCGTATGGAAATTTCCCAGCCGATTGCATCCAGATATTCCATAACTTTAAAGTCTTCTACTGAGACAATATAGGAATTTCCGCGAAAATATTCCATGGTGCTGATTTCCTGGATACATTCTTCCACAAGATTCTGAAAATATTCTCTGGCTGAATGGTCGTCTCCTGTCTCGGAGCGCACACTGTTCAACTCGCTCTGACTTCCCGGAATATTGATGATCTTGATCGCAGAGTAAAAAGATTTGCCATGTTCGGTTCTTTGCGCTTTGTATACTTTGCCAAAAGAACCTTCTCCGATCTTCTCTATAATTTTCCACTCCGGCCACGCAGAAACCGGCAGTTCTTTATCCATGTCGCACCTCCTTCTTTCTTAAATATAATTTTTTAATGTATCAGTTGTTTCTATCATTCTTTTATTTCTGTTCTATATTATAGCGATCCTCTAAAATAACGCATCTTAATCCAGTCCATCAGAGGGTGAACTGGATTAAATGCATTATTTACGAGGATTGCTATAATAACGGCTTAGCCGTCCATTTATTTTCACAGTCAAGCGGATATTCGCAATCCGCTTCGCTACTTGCTCATAATCTGTAACTCAGATTATATCGGAATTATAACACAAAAAAGCGAATTCTTTGTATTTTTTCTGTTACGATATTTCTGGTAATATATACGTTTCACGGAAAATCATGTCAAAATATTTTTACTCAATGCTTCTTCTGTGCATTTTTCATAAAAATTTTTCAAAATATCTCAATAGTTCCTATAGCAATTCCAGAAAATAATGCAATCAAGACAGTTCAGCAGAGTGCGAAGGACAAGGAAGGTATCTGC
>SKEE01000606.1_pt2 | contig 26827 bp, 25 predicted proteins | sample 4826661 | NCBI WGS metagenome assembly SKEE01 (sample SAMN11008817, study PRJNA524170) | human gut metagenome | biome: Human fecal sample; material: Feces; isolation source: fecal sample from pouch patient p20 | host: Homo sapiens | place: Israel: Tel-Aviv | collected 2016-11-14
CCTGTGACCTGAACTTCGCCCAGTGCTGTTTCTCTCGTGAACAAAGCACTGTTGAGAACTTTTGCGACCTTGGCAGCATCTTCTCCATAGAACATAAAATTGCCGCCAGCTTCAAATCCAACCAGAGTATCCGGGTGCTGCACCTTTAATGCAGTGTATTCGGCTGCACTGGCGGCGTTCAGTTCAAGGGGAAAGTCGCTGGCTCTTCTTTCTTTGTCCGACAGGTAGCGGTCAGACTGAATCATCAGGTCGATATACTTTTCAACCCGATCCCAGCGGAGGAGCGTTTTCCGATGGTCGGGATAATGCTCAAACGTCAGCCCCTTGCTGTCATGGTCAAGCCAACCACTGCTTCCGTCCAGATAAGTGTGCGAGGAACCACCGGGGCCGTATGGTGCGTATTCTTTGGCGAGAGCTTTTGCCCGGAGCTTTCGGTCAGGTTGCATCTGATAAATTTGCCATATCCGAAGTTTGCTATCTTCAAAATTGGAACCTCTCCGCAGCGCATTTTCAATCTCGGCCTGAGACAAAACAAAAGCGGAGGGCGATTTTTCGCTCTCCGCTTGGTCGATGGATTCAATTTGTTCGGCTTCGGTGGGAATAGCCACATCGAAGAAACTTAGCTGTAAATCAGCTCGTTCATCACCAGTTCCTCGGCCTGTGCTTTCAGGCTGTTCATGTGCTGCACCCACTCCATCTGATGCCGCTCTTTGTTCGGAGCCGGGTTCTGTTTCAGCAGTTCCTGCATGGTCTGCTGCATCCGGCTCTCTGCGGTCTGTTCCACTTCCAACAGGTGCGGATGCAGAGTCCCCGACAGGAGCATCGAATTGTACAGCACCGGGCGATGCTTCATCAGGTAAGTCCGGCGCAGTCTGCCGTATTTGCCCAGTGCTTTCTCCTGCTGGGGCAGGGTCAGGTTCGGGAGCTGGTAGTCCCCGACGGTCGAGTAGGTCACGTTCCTGCTGTTCATATTCATACTGGCTCCTTTCTACATTGCGGCGGCGGATTGTCGTTTTTACGGTTCGCTCGATGTTGCGCAGCACATCCCGGCTGCATTCGCTGACTGCGGTGCCCAGCGCATACACGGCGGCAGGCGTGGAAAAAGAGAAGATGGCCTGAAAATCGTCACGGTCAAAATGACCGTCCGGCTCAAGGCCGCAGCGTTCCAGAACCGTATACAGGATGCTGATTGCGGCGGCAGATTTGAACTGGAACTCCTGTCCGGCTTCATCATAATCTATCAGGAACGAACCGTCAACGATGTCGAGAATGTCCCCGCCGTTGTTGTCCCAGTAATCTGCCACCAGTTTCCCGGCAACATCGGCAAGCTGCTGGCTGACACGCTCCCCGCTGATGCCGTAGGTGGCGGCGAGCATTTCCGAAACCGGCTGCACCAAATCGGGGTTGAGCTGCCACACTTCCGGGTCACGGGAATTGCGGCGTACCCCGGTGTCGCTCACATCAAAGACATAGTGCAGACGCGGCACACTGCTGGACTGGTCTAACAGTGCGATGCCCTTGGAGCCGCGCCGGACATAGCGGTTCATGCGATTGTTCCAGATGTCGAAGCTGGCGCAGGCAGTGGCATCAGGCCGCTGGGCGTAGATCATGAGCTGGTCTGCAAAGCTGTACTTGTACAGCCGGGATGCAGTGGTCAGGTAGTCCGTCCAGTTTTCCCAATACCGGGTCAACCCGTTCGCCGTGCGCTGGGCAAGGGCGAGATATTCTTCGGTTTTGCTTGGCATTTTGGCCTCCTTCTTCAGAGTTTAAGGTATAAAAATAGCGGGCAACCGTTTTAGGGTTGCCCGCAGAGGGTATGTAATAATTTGATTGTTCGTCAAACTGGAAGTTGCCGAATTCTTCATAAAAACAATGCACCAAGGTATTAGTAGTGATTCCAATAGCAAGAGACATTGAATTGGATGTGATCATCGATACTTATTATCGCAAAACACCTTTTTCTGTGAAAAAGTCCATTAGGCGATTGTTAAACACCCTCTTGATATCCCTTAATGCCGAAAGAGATGAATAATCAAAGGCATATAACTTCTTTTTCTCATCTTCAGTCATTTCGATTTCTGCAAATTGCTTAGAATACTTGGTTTTTGCCATCTCCAACAGCAAATCCAGAAATGCTTTTTTCTCTGCCGTTGTAGGCTCCTCAAATTCGCATACTAAATCAAAGCGTGTTTGAAGTTCAGGAGGAATTGCTTTTTTGTATTCTGCTTCGCTGAGAAGGTTTGAAGTAAAGATAATAACATATCCATCCATGTCATACTCTCTTGCCATGGAATCGGTAAAACGCCCTTCTTCCAACAACTCCAGAAAGAAAGAGAAAACTGGACGAGTAGTCTTTTCAAATTCATCGCAAAGCAGTACACCTACTTTGCTCTTTTGGATTTTCTCACTTAATTCTCCGTGATTACAGCCAACATAACCTGCCGGGCTTCCAATCAAACTGTTCAACGCATCTTGACTACTGTAGTTCTGGAAATTGATTTTAGCTAAATAACAATCATTTTGAAGCCCGTTTGCAATTAGCCTTGCAACCTCAGTTTTTCCAATACCAGATGCACCAAACAGGAAAATCGAAAGAACCGTCTGTTCCTTTGCTTTGTTTAGAGCAATAAAATTCTTTAGAGCATACCGCAGTCTTTCTTTAAAATAATTATGTCCAATTAAATTGTGATTGAATGCATTGATGAAAGCGTCAAAAGCCCCTCCATTCAAGTTTGTGATTTTTGTAAGTTTAATTTCTTCAGGTTCTTTTTCTCCTAATCCAGATAAATCAGGAAGCAATTTACAGACAGGTTCCTGTCCGTCCAAAAACAGTGGAAAATATTTTAGAAGCACATCAATCTGAGAGGTTTGTGCAATAACCTTGATATTTGGCAAAATACTAAGAAATTGTTCGAGTGCATAAATCAGAGCTTTGTTGTCCTCGATTGCATATGACACGGAAGTTAGATCCAATATAGCCAATTGGGAAGCCTTATTGAACTGCTCGAATTCTTTTCGTAGTTCACCGCTTGCCCGAGAAAAAGTTGCGATTGGAATATCATTCGTTTCTGCGTATCGAATGATTGTGTCCAAATCCTGCGCATTATTGTATTTATATATCTTTTGCCTTGGATATGGCTTAAACTCATGCGTTTCCTCGGAACTGGAATTCTCCTCACCATCTTCCTCAAAATAGCATTTATAATCAGAAAATAAAAGAGGCAGTAATTCCATGGCACTTTCTGCAATGGCCGCTTCTGCAATTACAACTGTATCCTCCGACATACTTGTAAAATTTATATATGTCGGTTCTATATTGTTTTTGTTAGTTAACAAAAAATGTACCAAGGCAGATATGTCAATGCAAACTTCAGAACAGGAATCGAGCATATCCTTTGTCTCTCCAAATATAAAGGCAAATATTTCTCTTTCTTCCTGGATTTTCCTCAATTCCTCAAGATTGCGGTAAGTAAACAGGGTATGATTCATAGTTATTTCCTCCTCAATTTACTTAACCAAATACCAAAGCGATTCCACCAGTGAAATTTTGGAGCAGGGGTTTCTTCCAGTTTGAATGCCACATCTTGAATTATTGCTAAGGTGTCAACGAAATGATAGTCATCATCACTCTTTTTTGTTTCTGTATTATGCGATACAGGCTGCGTGTTGCTTTTGATTATTTTGCTGGCAGTTTCCTCCTGCTTTTCCTTACGTGCACCGGCTTCTTGGAAAAAGGTGAATGTATTTGAAGTGATAAATTCTTCGCCTACGATGCCTTTATAGATGCCAACAATAGATACATGCCCAATAAGCAGATCGTTGATGTTGTACTTGTTTTCAAATTCCGATTGAATCTCCATTGGAATCTTAATGATGATTTCAGATACAGGTTCTTTCATACTTTCATCATATACAAGTCCCTTCAAAATATAGGCATAGTCTTGCAACATCGAACTGACCAGATTATTTATTTCCATACCTTCTACCCGCATACCCTTTAATGCATCACGGCGTAGAATAAGGAATTGCCGCAGACTTTCTTCATTCAGTAGTTCTAATTTAACGCGATTTACTTTTACAAGATCGCCCTCTACCGAGTTGTCCAATAAAGTCACAGAGGCGCACTGCTCAATGATCCTACGCAAAAGGATAGATTTGGTTGTCTTTACGTCCAAACTTTCCACTACTTTTGACGACGATGTGGAAGTTTCCTTTGCGTCTGCTGAAATAGACGCCTTTATTCCATCAAGGAACTGTTTTGTTCCTTGTGCAGAGATGGAAGATGTAAAACCATACTGTTCTTCAAAACTGCTTGATTTGTCGGTTTCAATTTTAGTAAGGATAACATTGTTAATCATCATTGCGATTTCATATACCTTACTGAAATTCAGATAGTAAATATTAAAATCACGTGATTTCTTTTTCTCAGCTGTATCCAAATGAGTCACCTCTCCTATATTTTATAATTCCTGCGTCAGTGATACCCAATGCTCACCCACAATATCTTCGGCAAATTCCAAGTTGTTGAGTTCAGTATACCACACCATACAGCATTATAAAAGAGGATATGTACGCCGCCCACAGGCGGCAAAGATCAGTCCGGGGGAAATTCCAGTTCGGCAAACTCCGCATCGGTCAGCAGTTTCAGCTTTTCGATAACGCCCTCCGACAGTTCCCGCAGGGCGGTTTCATCGGGCATCAGGTAGCACTGCATCAGCCGCAGTTCGTGGATAAGCCCCAGCCGGGTGCCAGAATTGTAGAGCATCATCAGCATGAGTTCTTCGTGGTCAAAGTTCATGGCCAGCCCTCTCTTTCCGGCAGACGGTGGGGTTACACTCCGGGGCATCGCACTTTTCCTTAAGAGTTTGCAGAACAGAAGAGCGCTCCTGCTTTTTATCCAGAAACCCCGGCAGTTCCTTGAAACCGATGCTGTCCACATAATGCGCCGAAATCTTCCCATCCTGATTCAGCATGATCACATCGCTGACCGACAGGCTGTGCCCATGGTAATCCGTCGGGCGGGCGAAGTTGAATTTCTGGTACAGTTGTTCCAGCAGCTCCGCTTGCGGAACGCTGCGCTTTCCTTCCGGGAGGTTGCCCCTGTACAGGATCTCATAATTCTCGATGGACGGAGCGATGTTCTGCTTATTCAGATAGCGCATGGCGGCAAATCGGAGCGCAGGGTCTGCATCCTGTTGCAGCTGCATGACCAGATAGCAGTCGTGGCCGCTCTGCTGGAATTGCTTCATACGGTATGACTGTATTTCATTTCGGCCTGCAAGTTTCTGGGTAAACTCCTCTTGCGTGAGCGGGATGCAGTCCTTGTTCCGTAGGTTGTGAGTGTACATAATTTCGTCCCGCACTTCTTCGATCATCAGTTCAGGCGCATCAATTTTCCCGCGCTCCAACAGGCAGCAGTCGCCCTGATAGAGGGCGTAATTCCATGCACCGCCGTCCTCTGCCTGCACGATAAGGTAATAATCGTATTCCAGATTCCACGCCCGCTGCTCCTGCTGGGTCAGCGGCTCCGGCTCCACGATGGCATGGCTGCGTGCCATGCGCTCTGCAAATTCGCAGATGTGTTGCACAGAGGAACCAATCTTCATGTGATAGTCATCGAGATATTCGACCTTCTCGGAACGCTGGTGCCCATCCGGGTAGGTCATCTGCACCACGCTGCCGTCCGGCACCCGGAACAGCTCATTGTACTGTGGGTCAATGAAGCGCACATCATTCTCCGGCAGAGAACGCGGAGCCAGATTTCGGCGTTTGCGAACCCCGGAGCGAAACTTCTCCAAGGTGGTGACGGCAACATTCTGGATCTTCCCCACAGGTTCATCCTGATGCTCTGCCAGATAGTACGCACGGGCAGTCTCGATGCGCCGCTGGGTGTTGCCCAGAGCTTCCCGTGGAATCTGCCCTTTCTCCACCGGGAGCGGGCTGTTTTTGTCAAAGACCTCGTACCCGACCCCTGCAAGATTTTCCCGCAGATGCAGATACGTCTGCTCATTGATGAGGTAGACCGCCTCATTGTCCTTTATCACAGCGTCATCCTTCATCAGTAGCCCCCTTCAAATTCCAGAGAAAACTTGCTGCGGCCATCGACCTCGGTGCCCAGCAGCACAGTGGCATTATAGGTCTTGCCCTTGGCACTCTTGCAGTCCTTCAGCCGGACACGGCCATCCCGCAGCAGCTTGTCTGCCACATGAGCATCCAGCCGCTTGCCCAAGCGCTTGAAGAACGCATTGTCCTTCCACAGCACGAAACGGCACTCCCGGTTCTCGCAGAACCAGCCCTTTTCACGCTCCACAACAGGCTTCCCGCAGTTCGGGCAGACACCAATGATTTTGTTTTTCATAAGCGCATTCGCTCCCTTCGCAGCCTCGGTGGTCGTTACCAGCGAGGAAATCATCTCTTTGATTTCAGTCATAAAAGTTTCCGGCTCCATTTCGCCACGCTCGATTCGCAGTAGCTTTGTTTCCCAATCGGCGGTCATTTCCGGGGATTGGATTTCTTCGGGCATCACGGTGATGAGGGCTTTTCCCTTATCCGTGGGCAGCAGCACCTTGGTTTTCTTGGTGCCCTTGCGCTCCAGAAAGCCCTTCTGCACCAGCTTTTCGATGGTGGCAGCTCTGGTTGCTGGAGTGCCGATGCCCTGACGCTCTGCATCCTCTGGCATACTGTCCGCGCTAGCTGTTTCCATAGAGTGCAGCAGAGTATCCTCGGTGAAGTGTTTCGGAGGGTATGTCTGTCCCTCTTTCAGTTCAGCACCAGAAATGCCACACTCGCTTTGCTCCTGCACATCCGGCAGAGCAGCAGGCTCTTTCTTTTTGTCCAGCAGATCGTCCAGCATTTTGCGCTCAATGCCTTTCCAGCCCTCGTCCAAAACCACCTTGCCTTTTGCGGTAAATTCTTCCCCGGCGCAGATGGTGGTCAGGACGGTTTCTGCACAGCGGTGAGGTTCTCCCATGGCGCAGAGCAGACGTGCCGCAATCAGCCGCAGGACATTCCGCTCTCCGGCAGGGAGGGCGGCAAGATCTGCGTTTGCCATGCTTTTCGTGGGCAGCAGTGCATGGTGGTCGGTGACTTTGCTGCCGTTGATGACCTGCTGCACATGGATGGGAATCGGCTCCTCCACGGCAAACGCCTTGCCCGTATCCGTCACCAGCCCCGGAAGGGATGCCGCCATATCCTCCGTCAAAAAGCGGCTGTCCGTGCGGGGATAGGTGATGAGCCTTTTTTCGTAAAGACTTTGGGCATAATCCAAGGTCTGCTGTGCCGTAAATCCCAGCAGACGGTTTGCATCCCGCTGCAATGCGGTAAGGTCGTAGAGTTGCGGCGGGCTTTCGGCTTTTTCCTTGCGCTCCATCTTCTGCACCGTGACACGTCCCTCCTTTCGACATTTGGAAAGCAGCAGTTCGGCATCTGCTTTCTGTGCAAATCGTTTGCTGGATGCGGTGCCGCCATCTGCAAGGGTCAGGGCAACCGTGTAGAATTTCTCCGGCACAAAGGCAGCAATGGCGGCTTCCCGCACCACCGTCATGGCAAGCACCGGGGTCATAACACGCCCCACCGCCAAAGGCTGGTTGTACAGGCACGAAAAAAGCCGAGACGCATTGATGCCGACTATCCAGTCGGCGCGTTCCCGGCATAAAGCCGCCTCATACAAGGCATCGTATTCAGTTGACGGTTTGAGATGGGCGAAACCTTCCCGGATGGCGGTTTCCTCCATGCTGGACAGCCACAGGCGAGAAAAGGGCTTCTTGCAGCCCGCTTGCTGGTAGACCAATCGGAAGATCAGTTCTCCCTCCCGTCCGGAATCGCAACTGTTCACGATGCTATCCACATCCGGGCGGTGCATGAGCTTTTGCAGGATGCCAAACTGCTTTTTGGTGCTGGCAGATACCAGATACTGCCACTTTTGCGGCAGGATGGGCAGGTCTGCAATGCTCCACTTGACATACTTGGCATCGTAGACATTGGGCGGAGCCAGCTCCACCAAGTGCCCCACGCACCAGCTGACCAGATAGCCATTGCCCTCAAGGTAGCCATCCTGACGGCTGGTGGCACCGAGAACTTTTGCATAGGACATGGCCACCGAGGGCTTTTCTGCTACAACTAGAATTGAAATAAGCGTTCCCTCCAATCTGTTTTCATTTGGATATGTACGGCGGCAAACGCCGCCTTGAAATCAGATGGGTTCGGTGTCCTGCTCGTCCGGGACTTCATCTTCATCCGGCACATCGGTCGGAATCTCAAAATCGCCCTTGTCCTCGGTGTAGTTTGCATCGGGGTCAAGGGCTTCTTTTTCAGCCTGCTTTTTCTGCTTCTGCTTTGCGAAAGCGTAGAAAATGCCGCCTGCCGCCAGTGCGATCAGCACGACTACGCCCAGAAAGCCGGATGCGATTTTTGTGACCTTATTTTCCTTGGGTTGTTCCGTGCCGGATGCCGCCGCTTCTTCTGCGGCTTTCTTGGCTTCTTCCTCGGCTTTCAGCTTATCCTGTTCAGCCTGCGCCGCCGCTTCTTTTTCAGCGGTGTAGGCATCCGCATCTTCTTCCTCCATCAGAGCCAACAGGTCCGCTTCGTCCACAAGGTTCATAAAGTGGACGGTCTGCTGCCCTTTGGCGTTGCGGTCAATGACCAGATAGAAGGTACTGCCCGATTTGCTGACCAGCGTAATGAACTGCTGTCCGCTGCCATCGGAATAGTCGGTGTGGTAGTCATCTACCAGCGTCAGATTGCCCTCCGGGGTCAGGGCACCAGAGGTTTCGTCCGTGATGGTGACAACATCCTCCTCCACCACTTCCGGCAGAACAGGCTGCTCCACGGGGGCGGCTTCGCCCTCAAAGGCAAAAGCGGGAGCCGCCATGCCAGCGCACAGTGCCGCCGATACCAACAGTGCACCCAGTTTCTTAATCTTCATCTGCACCGACCTCCTTCTCAAAAGTTGCACCCACAGCGGACAGCGCAGCCGGATTCGGGGTGGTGGTAGCCGACTGCCGCAGCAGGGCGGCAAGCTGTTCCGGCGTGACCTTTGCAGTCCGCACCATCTCGTTGACCTCGGCGGAATCTTCCTCCTGAATGCGCCGCTCCAGAATCTCGATGCGGTTGTTCAGCTTGATACGGCGTTCCTTCTCTTTTTCCAGCATTGCCCGCAGCTTATCCGATTTTTCGCTCATAAAACTCCTCCAATCATTTTGAAAGCCGTCCGAACCCGGCGAGATGCTTCTCCCAGTAGGACGAGTGAATGTTTGCGTACTTGATGGGGTCTCCAGCGCTGACCATCATGCCGTTGCCAAGGTAGATGCCCACATGACTTTTTCCGGGGGTATCATACGTTCCCTCGAAGAAAACAAGATCACCGGGCTTTGCTTCGGCTTCGGAAATGTGCTGGCTTTTCTGCCAAAGACCGTTGGCTGTGGTGCGCCCTACATCATAGCCGTTCTGGTTGTACACCCAACAGACATAACCTGAACAGTCGAAGCCGGTTTCCGGGGTAGAACCGCCCCAGACGTAGGGCGTGCCCACATACTTTTGGGCTTCCTTGTAGATGGCGGCGAACTCGCTGTCCGTCAAGGCTTCTGCCGGAACCTGATAGTCGATGCCCGGTGTGCCGGAGCCGTCAGAACCACCGGGCGGCAGACCGCCGTTGAACAGATAAGGCCGACCACCCAGCGTGTCCTGAAAAATCTCGTACCGTTTCCACTGGTCGGCATTCAATTCTTCCCGAATGACCACTTCCAAGCCACGGTTCACCAGCTTGGTGTGGAAGATGCGGTACTCGTAGGGCACCTGCGTGGGGACTGGGATTCCTGCCGGGCTGATGACCCAGACCGTCTTATACCGTATCTGCACCTCTACCCATGTGGTCAGCTTATACTGCTTTTTGAAGGTCTCCTTCAACTTGCCCTGCACCTCCGACCGGGTATAATCGTCATACAGAGTCGTGAGAAAAGAGGTCAACTGCCATGGGTCATGCTCGATGGGGTCAAGATGGTACTGGTACTCGTTGTAGCCGGGGTGGTCGGTAGGAGTGCGTTTGATCTTTTTATCCAGTTCCTTTTCCAGCTTCTTGTAGTCCTGCTCTGCACCCCGGATGTCCCGATCCTCGGCGGAGTACATGGTCTGCCCGGATACCTGTGTGCCGCCGGAAAAGAGGATGCCGCAGGAGGAAAAGCCGGACATCACCATGAGGATGAGCAAAAGAAAAACGCCCACGATCACCAGAACGTGTGCGTTGCCCTTGGCGGCATTCATCAGCCCCTTTACGGCAGTGCTGACGGCGGTTTTACCTTTTTCTACGGCTTGTTCCACGCCGGACCGGGCAGCAGATGCACCGTTGGATGCCGCCTTGCCGCCTGCGGTCTGCGCCGCCGTGCCCGACCGGGCGGCGGTATAATAGCTTTTGTGAATTTCTTGCCGCTGTTTCCAACGTGAAAGCCAGTTGGAGCCGCCCTCGCTGGTGCCGGATGCGCCTGCATCTTGTGGAGCAGTTGGCCCCGATGCAGAAGATTTTGCGGTCTTAGAGCCTTTCTTGTCCTGCATCTTGGCTTTCTTTTTCAGCTTTCGGGCATAGCGGCTTTTGGAAATATCCCGGACATTTCCTACCGCCTTTTCGCCCTCGCTCAGCGCCTGCGTACCCGCATTGTCGTCCTCGTATGGGTCAACCTCCCGGTGCACCGCAGACCGGGCGGCATGGGCGGCGTACATTTCCCGCTTCTGTGCCTTACTCAACCGGCTCAGTTCGTCCGGGGTCAGTTCCGCCTTGCCGAACCGCAGGTGCTGGGCTTTTTCGGCGGTCTTTTCTGCATCGGTTTTCAGTTTCTTCTTTCTGGGCACCGACTGCTCCACCTTGGCTTTTTTCGGGGGAGAACGGGTCTTTTTGGTTGACGTTTCCTCTTTAATGTTCAGCTTCGGTTCACTCATTTCTGTGCGCCCTCCGAAACTTCACCCAACTTGGTGGTCATAATGCGGTAGAGTTCCAGATTGGTGGGGAAACGGTCCACAAAGGGCAGAATGACATTGCCGAAAAACAGCAGCCCTTCGCCCTCGCCGGAATGGGTGACGTAGGAAAGCTGATGGGGCGAAATATTGAGTTGCTTTGCGAGGATCTGCCGGTCTCCCGCCGCCTGATTCAGCATGATGATCATGTCCGAATTTTCAAAAATATTCTCGACCTCACGGGAAGAAAGTAGGTCTTTCACGTTCTGGGTCAGCCCTGTGGGAATACCGCCCCACTTGCGGAAACGCTTCCAGATCTCCACGGAATAAGCGGCGGTCTGCTCCTCTTTCAGAAGCAGGTGCATCTCGTCCATATAATACCGTGTGGACTTTCCGCTGCTGCGGTTTGCCGTGACACGCCCCCAGACCTGATCCTGCACAATGAGCATACCGAGTTTCTTCATCTGTTTGCCCAGTTCCTTGATGTCGTAGCAGACGATGCGGTTATTGACGTTCACATTCGTGCGATGGTTGAACAGGTTCAGACTACCCTTGACGTAGATCTCCAGTGCGGTGGCAACATGATGGGCTTCTTTCTCGTCCTGTTGGAGCAGGGCATTGTACAAGTCCTCAAGGATGGGCATATTCTCCGGGCAGGGGTCCGCAAAATATTTGCGGTAGATCAGATGCACACAGCGGTCAATGACGGTTTTCTCCACCGGCAGCAGCCCTTCCTTGCCGCCCACCACCAGTTCACACAAAGAAAGAATAAAGTCGGCTTTCAGGGACAGGGGATTATCTTCCTCGGAGTAGTTGGCATTGATGTCCATGGGGTTGATGAACTGGGTACTGTTGGGCGAAATTTTGATGACCTGACCTTTCAGCCGATTTACCAGCGGAGAATACTCTCCCTCAGGATCGTTCACAATAATATCATCGTCCGTCACCAGAAACGCATTGGCGATTTCACGCTTTGCCGAGAAACTTTTACCCGAACCGGGAGTGCCGAGGATCAGGCCATTGGGATTCTTCAGCTTCTTGCGATCCACCATGATAAGGTTGTTGGACAGGGCGTTCAGACCATAGTACAGGCTTTCTTTGCCGGACTGATACAATTCTTGCGTGGTAAACGGAATAAAAATTGCCGTGCTGCTGGTGGTCAGGCCGCGCTGAATCTCGATCTGGCAGTCTGCCAGCGGCAAGCTGCTCATCAGCCCCTGCTCCTGCTGAAAGTCAAGGCGGCACAGGTTGCAGTTGTGCTTCTGTGCAATGCTGGATGCCTGAAAAACGTTGTTTTCCAGTTCCTGTTCCGTGCGCCCGGTGTTCAGCACCAGAAAGGTGACAAGGAACATCCGCTCGTTCTGGCTCTGCAATTCTTTCAGCAGGGCTTTGGCATCTCTGCCGTAGGTCGCCAAATCCGACGGAATGATGTCAATATCATATCCGGCACGGATGGCTTTCTTCTGCTCCTCGATCTTTGATCTGTCGAGTTCGGTGATGGTGCGCTTCACGGTCTTAATGGCACGGTTCTGGTCAACAGACTGAATGTGCATGGTGACGATCTGGCTGGAATCCATGTCCAGAAAATCCTTCAACAGCTGGTCGCTGATGTCGGATGCCGTGATGCTCAGAAAGCTGGCAGCGCAAAAGATACCGCCCATCTGGAAGGTGCGGCTGTTCTTAAACGCAAAGGCAGTCGGCGCAATGGCATCCTTCACCGAAAGGCCGCTTTTCGCAAGGTCTTTCCAGTCAAAATGAAATTTGCTGGCACCGTCCATGTTGAACATATCGTGCATGAGTTTCAGCCGCTGGACACCATTCAGGGGCTTTGCCTGCACCCCCAGCCGGTGGAAGTTGTTCAGCAGATCGTTCTGAATGTGGTCCAGACGGGGCTTGACCTGCGCCATGCTCTCGCCCTCCACACCAAAGGTGATGAATTTGGTCTTGGTCAGACCATTATTGCCCTTGGCAAGCTGCTGGCGCAGCATCTGCGAATACTCGGCACGAACATCGTCAAAACCGTCCTTCTGGTACGGAATGCGGATGCTCTTTTCAAACTCGGTGCTGTCGGTTGCCATGTTCACAAAGGACAGCTCAAATTTGATGCTGGAATCGAAGAAGTTCAGAAAACTGCACCATTCCTCGAAAATCGCCGTCTTATCCTCCTGCTGGGCAAGCTGGTAATTGATGTCCTGATACTGGATGGTACGGGTATAATAGTTTGCTTTCACACGGCAGGTGCCATCCTCGAACATCCGCTGCATGGGGATGGACTGCTGTGCTGTCCGGGGAACAGCAGACTTCGGCGGCTTTTTCTTGCCGCCCTTATCGGTCTTTTTCCAAAACGGGATCATGGGTCACGCCTCCCTTCATAAGCAGTGCATAGTAGTTGTTAGTCTTGTAGGGGCGAATCTTCGGACGGACAAACCGGGACTGCACATAGTACGACAGCAGCTTTTCCATGGGCTGACCATTTTTCTCGTACATTCCAAGGAAGAATGCCGGCAGCATCACCGCCATCATACCGAGGGTAGCGGCAGTGTTGCCGCCGGAATCCCGGAGAACAAAAAACAGCGGCACTCCAATGAGAGCCGCTGTGCCAAAGCAGACGAGCTGCCGTTTGGTCAGGTTGAATGCCACTTTAGATTTAACCTTGGTCAAATCACGGGGAACGGAAATATACGCAGCCAATCAAACACCTCCTTTAATGCGCTCCGAGGACGGATTTTGTCACGGAGCTTGTCTTGAACAGGCTGAAACAAAGCAGAACGGTGTAGCCCACAATGCTCCAAATGGAGTTGATGGCATCCCCGGAAATTGCCACGCTCTGGATTAGCACCGCATAAATCGCCACGCAGATGAGGATGAGAAAGCCCTGAAAGCCCAGTGCAAACAGGCATTTCAGGTAGTTCTGCCCCATGTGCGATTGCTCGTGGTTGCCGAAGGTTGCCATGGGGATGGGAGCAAGGCTCACCATGCAGTAAATTTCGATCATACGCCCGTACACGATGACGAAAATAATGATGCTCAAGATCCGCATGGTGATGCCGATGAAGAAACTTTGCAGGAAAAGCCCGAACAGGGGTCCTACATCCATCTGCATCAGGCTGGATTGCAGCATGGACAAACCAATGTCGTTGACACGGGTGTTTCCGGCGATGATGCCGCTGGAATCGGACACTACCTTCTGGGTGATGTCGAACACCGCCATCACAATATCGAAAGTATTGCTGATGAGCCAGACGGACACTGCCGTTTTGAAGATCCAGCGCATGATGAGGGCAGGCTCAAACTGTGCCATATTGTTGTGCTGGGTAATCATTTCGATCAACTCATAACAGGCGATGAAGGTCAGGATGATGCCTGCAATGGGCAGCACCACATTCCGGGAGAGGGCTTCGATCATTGCAAACACTCGTGGTTCAAAGCTGGAGGGCTTGGTGCCCACCTGCTGTGCGATGTTGCCCACCTGCGTGTTCACATCGTCGAACAGACCGGAAAGGTTTGACATAATGCCTGCCGTCAGGATGCCTTTGATCCAGTCGGCAATGGCTTTGAGAACGGTTTCCATTCAGCAGTCACCGTCCTTTAGGTGAAGTGGTTGATAAGGGTTTTGAGAAGATTCAGAACAAAAATAATGTGGGTCAGAAGCTGCATGATAGCACCGCCTTTCGTTGATGGGTGGATATTCGTCTGCAATTCGCTTCCTATTATAATAGGGGCCGTTATCCACAGCAGAGATAGAAGCGATTGTGTATGTACAGGCGGGATAAACCCGCCTGCGGCTCTTAGCCGAACAGACCGCTCAGCAGAGGAATCAGGGTGATGCCCACCAGCGCAACGCCGCCGCCAGCCATGAGCTGCTTCATGCCCTGGCTCTTGGAGCCGGGGTTGTCGTTGCCATAACCTTCCAGCAGGTTGACGGCACCCCAAACGCCAAGACCGGCACCCAGAGCGACAACCAGAGTCTGAAGAACTTCGATAGCAGAGTTGAAGAATTCCATAGTCGTTTCTCCTTTATAAATGAAAGTTGTAGACCATCCGTACACACCTGAAGCTGCATAATGAAGCCGCAAACTGCGGCGGGAGTAGGCTTGCTGGTGTACCTCTCTGGTCTGGATAAAATAAAACCGCCTACCGGGTCAGGCAGGCGGGAGCGAATCAGCATCCACCACGATGAACTCATCATCGGGGTAGATTTTTTCTTTTCGGTTCAAGAACTTCTCGATATCGAGTGCGTTCTTGGGGTCATAGTCGGAGGTGTACTGGTAGTTCGGGTGCTGGGTCAGGTCGTACTTGTCGCTCAAAAACGGTCTGACGCCACGCAACTGCAAAATACACTTGCCGCCGTCCAGCACCGCCAGCTCGTCCCGGCTCAATAATTCGTGCCCCATCTTTTGGAACGTAGTGCCATAGCTGGGGCTGTTGCCACGGGTGTCCGAGGTGTTGAAGGCGTCGATGGTCTCCTTGCCCAGCATCTCGGACAAGTCTTTCAGGGTGGTCGGCTCACTGCCGCCGAGGAAAATCTGGCTGTCCATGTTGCCCACGATGGTGTCCGCATTGTCCTTGTAGATGGCTTTCAACTGGCTTCTCGCCTGCAAAACAAGGCAGGCAGAGATCTCACGGCTGCGGATGGTAGCCACCAGCTTTTCCAACTGCGGAATCTGCCCGATGTTGGCACACTCGTCAATCAGACAGCGCACATGAACCGGCAGTTTACCGCCATATTGGTCATCTGCCTTGTCGCACAGCAGATTGAAAAGCTGGGTGTAGACCATCGAAATCAGAAAATTGAAGGTGCTGTCCGTATCCGACATGATGAGGAACAGAGCTGTTTTCTTATCACCCAGCGTGTCCAGTTGCAGTTCATCGTACATGGTGAGGTCCCGCAGTTCTTGGATGTCGAAGGGGGCGAGCCTAGCACCGCAGGAAATGAGGATGGATTTTGCGGTCTTGCCGGCAGCCAGCTTGTAAAGTTTGTACTGCCGCCCGGCAAAGCTGTTGGGCTTCTTTTTTGCCAGTTCTTCAAACAGCAGATCCACCGGGTTCTGATATTCCTCGTCATCCTCCAGCACCTGCATGGTGTTGAGCATTTCCAGCAGGGTGGCGAAATTTTGCTCCTCCACCGGGGCTTCATAATGCAGATAGGCGATCAGGGCAGTGAGCAAAAGACGTTCGCTTTTCTCCCAAAATGGGTCCCCACCGGACCCTTCGCCTTTGGTGTTGGTCATCAGGGTTGTGACCAGTTTGAGAATGTCCTTTTCGCTGTGGACATAGGCGAAGGGGTTATAGTGCATGGACTTTTTGAAGTTGATGGTGTTCAGGATTTTCAGCTTGTAACCGTTTTTCAGAAGTGCGTTCCCGCACTCGACCACGATACTACCTTTCGGGTCAGTGACCACATAGGAACTATGACATTGTAAAAGGTTGGGTTTAAGCCAAAATCTCGTCTTGCCGCTGCCGGAGCCTCCCACCACCAGCACATTTTTGTTCCGGGCGTTTTTGGGGTCCGGTGGGCGGTTGGACATCATCAGCCGTTCCGTTTTGGTCAGGATGATGTTGTCTGCAAACTTGGGTGCCATGAACGGCTCAATATCCTTGGCGGTGCCCCACCGGGCAGAGCCGTACTCCATGCCGTGGCGGTACTTCTTGGCGTTTTTTCCACGCAAATAGACCGCCAGCCGTAACCCTGCACCGCAGCACAAGCCCACCAGCAAATCGAGCGGATGCAAGCTGGGCAGCGGGTTCGCAAACGCCACCGGAACGGTGCCCATCATCGCCATGATCTTATCCCCCAGCTCTTTGCCCTCGGCAAGCCGCCACGCTTCGCCAATGTTGGTTGCCACCAGCCCCAGCAAAATATAGGGCAGATACAGTGCCAGCAGCTTTGTCAGCTTTTTCGTGGTCACAGTCCACGCTCCTGTTCCTTATGCCGGACTTTGCCGGGGAGTTCTGCCGCCGCCTGCACCAGTTCATGCAGTTTTGCCAGCACCGAGGGGCGTTTGTCTTTGTTCAGCAGAGATGCCGAATACTCTTTGAACGCCGAGTTGAAGGCTTCTGCATCCGGGGCTTTGAAAAAGACCAGATACCGGGGCGGCACTTCGGAGGTGTCCTTGCGGATGGCATAGTCGATGCCGTACTTTTTGGCGTAGCGTTCCAGCCCACGGATGCCGGTCTTGCTGATCTCCACGCTGGACACACCCCGGTTCTGCCGCAGAAGAGTGCGGACACTTTGCTTACCTTGGGATGTCTTGGACTGGTACAGCCGAAACGCCGCCTTTACCGCCCGCAGGACAGTCCGGGCAGACAGCTTTGTGGTGGAGATCATAATGTTGAATGACTTCTGTTCGATTTCTTCCTGCAATGCCATCACCTCCCGTGCAGCAGGGTGATTTTAGCGGTCATGCTCTGCCGGGGGCTTGGTGCGGGGCTTTTCTGCGGGAGGTTCATCAGGCACCGGCAGCACCAACAGACGGTTGCCTAGCTTCAGAAAGGCTTCCGGCTGATGGAAAAGCTGCTCGTACTTCTGCGCCAGTTCTGGGGTCAGGGATGCAAAATCCTCCTCGCCCAATCCCACCACTAGAAAGTCTCCGGCAATGGCATCATACATTTCTCCGTTTTCATCCCGAAGAGCACGGTTCAGGGGCAGACCCATGAGCTTACCATCGTCATTGCAGATGATAGCCACTGGGTCTGCAAAGGGGTAAACAGCAGCAATCGTGCCGCCCACCGCCTCCTGCAAGGCTTTCAGGTTGTTGTCAATCTCGACCTGCTGCGGATACTGTCCCGGTGCAATTTTCAGCACCGACAAGGTGTTCTCGTTCTGTTCCATTATCGTCCTCCTCGAATTTGATAGAGATCTCCTGCCAGGCATGGGCGGCGTTCAACAGAGCTGCCACGAAGAAGCCGAAAAAAGCGCCGGCTTCAAAAAATGCGAAACCGATAAAAAAGTTCAGCATGGCACACCTCACTCCATGCAGATGCAGGGCAGCTTCTGGTCGTCTGCCATCAGGGTGATGCTGTGGCTTGCCAGATACTTCTGGAACAGGTAGACTTCATCGATGGTCAGCGAGATGACCTCGCCGTCCATGTTGGTGCGAACAAGAATCACCGGGCCGGTCAGGTAGTGCTTTCCGCCCATCTTCAGCACCTGCGCCGGGTTGTAGCAGAGCAGCAGCGAGGTGTTGGGAAGGTTCAGGCAGGCATCATCCTCCTCAAAGCAGGGCAGGATGCCGGGAGCCTCGTCCAGCGTGATGATGGTCAGCTCCATATCCGGGGCAATGGCAGCGAGATAGACTTCACCAGGCTTTTTTCTGCCGTTCAGAATCGTGTAGATGCGAGTATCAATGGTGACTTTCTCGGAACGGATGTGAGTGGTAGTAAAGTTCATAGACGTTTCCTCCAAAATTTTTGCAAAATAAAAGACCCGGAACTGGGTCTTTTGGTTCAGTCTGCGATCAGCGCGCTTCTTCCTGCTTCTTCTGTTTTGCCTGTTGCTTTTTTAGTTGCCACTGGTCGAGCAGCTTGATGATGGTGTCCTCCATCTGTTTCGGGGTGTAGCTGCGGGGGAAATACTTCCGCAGGGTGTCGTTTTTGATGACCACTTTGTCCAGCTCGTCCTTTTTTTCTTCTCCCATGACCGCAAAGGCAACGTCATACGAGAAGTGCCCTTCCTGTGCCAGCTTTTTGAGCCGCTGCGCTTGGGAAAGGGACGGCGCATTCTGGGTGTCCTCCATGGCTTCTAAAAAATCCCGCTGTTGGCTTTCGTCCAAATAGGACAGTTCCACAGCGGGATTAAAAGCGATTTTCTTTTCGTCTACCATGTCGAGAAGTTCAGGGATAAGGCTGGTCAGGCGGATAAAACGCTGGATTTGCGTTTTGCTCTCACCTACATCACTGGCGACCTGCTCAACCGACCACAACTTCTGACCAACTTGGTCAGAAGTTAAATCCGACCTAGCACCTTGATTTTTTAAGGCTTCCAGCTTCATTTTGTAGGCAAAAGCCCGTTCACTGGGCAGGATGTGTTCACGTTGGAGATTGCTGTCCACCATTAATATCACAGCAGCATCGTCCGACATCTGCCGCACAATGACCGGCAGCGTGTCCAGCCCGGCAAGTTTAGCCGCATACTGGCGGCGGTGCCCGGAGATGATCTCGTAGCCGTCACCATCCGGGCGGGGACGGGCAATCAGCGGAGCCAGCACACCGTACTGTGCGATACTTTCCACCGTCCGGGTCATGGCTTCATCGTCCAGAACCTTAAAGGGGTGGTTGGTGAAAGGATGCAGATCATCAATAGGAATCTGCTGCACTTGCTCCCGCTGTTCCTCCTGTCGGTTTTCCTCGGTGGAAAACAGGTCATCTAGCCCTTTCAGCGCTAAGTTTCCGTTGTCGATCGGCATCCGCCTGCACCTCCTTTGCGAGAGATTTGTAGGCTTCTGCCACCTTACCCTTGGGGTCATAGGCAAAGATACTTTTGCCTGCCGCACTGATTTCAGCCGCACGAACGGAGCGGGGAATGGTCTGCTCAAACACCTTCAAGTGCTTTCCGTATGCCTGCCGGATCAGATTGCTGATCTGCTTTCCGTAGTTGGTGCGGCCGTCGGTCATGGTCAGCAGAATACCCTCGATTTTCAGTTTTGGGTTGATCTGCCGTCGGACCTTCTGCACGGTCTGCAAAAGCTGTTCCAGACCCTTTGCAGAAAGATACTGCGCCTGCACGGGAATCAGGGCAGCGTCTGCCGTCGCCAGTGCGTTGATGGTGAGCATCCCCAGCGAGGGCATACAGTCCAGCAGAATAAAATCGTACTCCCGCTTGGCACTGTCCAGCACCTGCTTCAGCATCTTTTCCCGGTTCATGCTGTTCACAAGGGTAACTTCCAGCCCTGCCAGTTCGATGTTGGCAGGGATCAAGTCAACGCCCTCTGCGTGGTGCAGAATGCCCTCGCCGGGCTGGATGGGCTGGTCGTTCATGGCTTTCTGCATCAGGGTGGAAAGGGTGGTGGGCAGTTCGTCGGGCTGCTGCCAGCCCATGCTGATGGTCAAAGACCCCTGCGGGTCGGTGTCCACCAACAGGACTTTCTTGCCCTCCATTGCCAGTCCAATGCCTAAGTTCTCACAGGTGGTGCTTTTCCCCACACCGCCTTTTTGATTGGTGACTGCGATAATCGTAGCTTTCTTTGCGATAACATCACCCCGCTTTCGGTGAACCGCGCGCAAAGTCGTGGTTCGTCTTGTTCTGATAGTAGAGGTTCATGGTGGTGGGCGCATTGTAGAGCATCGCCAGCAGATACTGCTTCATGTTTCGCACCGGGGCGGTGTTTTCTGCCAGAGAATCCAGCACAAAACGGATGTGGTCGGCATTCAGTTTTTTCAGCCGACTGTGTACCACCTCGGTGGGCTTATCGTCTCCGGCAATCCGCAACATCTTGCGTTTGGTGGAACAGGTGTCCACAAGCAGGTCTACGATCTGGTAGATGGTGTCCTCATCATCCGGGCAGAGCCGGAGCAGGAGTTCTACCTCTAACGCCTGATAAAAATAATCCTCAAGCTGCTCCCGGATGCCCCCGGAATAGATAGGGTCAGGATCGTTCCACTCTGTCTTATTCTTATCAGTCTTATTTGCTTGCGGTTTTGACTGCTCCAGAATTGCGCTTTCGACAGCACCAGAATTGCTGTTTGGGCAATTCTGTACTTGCGCTTTTGGTAGTCCAGACGAAAAGTCCTTGACGTAGATCAGGCTGGGTCTGCCCAGACCACGGCGTTTGCGCTCGATGAGGTCGATGTCCTCCAGTTCCCGGAACAGCTTGACCGCCTTGTGTTCGGCGCAGGAGAGAGATTCCTGCACTTCCCGGACGGTGTAAATGATATACACCCGTCCCTGCTCGTTCAGCCAGCCGTTTTTTGCGGACAGGCTCATGCGGTCCAGCAGAATGCCGTATAGAGTCCGGGCATCGGTGGAGAGCTGCCGGAAGCGGTGGTCTTGGAACAGTGCCTTGGGGATGCGGAAGTAGGAGAACAACTCGCCCGACTGGCCATAAAAGTAGTCCAGCGTCATTTGGTGTGACCTCGGATTTTCAACTGTATGGGTGTGTTCATGTGGAAAAACACCTCCTTTTTGTGATATGGAAAATTTTTTGAAGTTCCATTTTTGAGAAAAAATGGATGGGAAAATGGATGAAAAAATGCGTTGTAGTTTGTCCCAAAAACTGCAAAATCAAAAATGTGTTATTTTTTAAAAATATTGCAAAAAGGACAAAAAACCGAATACTTGAAAAAATAAATAACGTAAATATGCAGTTTCTTGTACTCTCCGTTTATAAAGTGCAGAACAGGCTGCTATCAAGAACCCCCGCAAGTAATTGCGTGAGCGCTTGAAAAAGCACAAGTAAAGCATCAACTCCCCCTGATTTCCGCAACAGGAGATCAGGGGGAGTTTTTTCTTATGTAAGGTGTGAAGCAGGTTGAAAACAATGCAGACTGTAAGATACTGGAAAATGATAAGTGATAGAAAGGATAGGGTAAGCAACAAATTTTATTCATGGATTTTCATGATAGCCGGATTGAGATTTCCTCCGATTTATGATATTCTTGTATTTGGGTTTTTGCACCTAAAATACATACAGAAAGTCGGGGCGCGAAACTATGGCAAAGAAAGAAGCAAATTTTGACTTATACATACATGATTTGTTGGTTGAAGCTGGCATTCAGGCAGACACACAAGGCAGTAATATTGTTCCTATCAATGAGGCGCTGAAAACAGCGTCAAAGCACCAGACAGGCAAGGCAGGATTTCCAGAATATACGGCGGTTGTGGGTGATTTTGTCCTTGTCATGGAAGATAAGGCAGACCGTGCTAACCTTTGCTTAAAAGAAGCAGACGGCACTATTTCTATGACCGTGCAGGCAACAACCGATTATGCCGTCAACGGTGCTTTGCACTATGCACAGCACATCTTACAGAAAACTGCCTATAAAAATGTTTTTGCGTTCGGCAATGCCGGAGATAGTAAGCACCACACTTTACAGCCGCTTTTTGTAGATAAGAACGGTTATAAGTGGCTGCCAGAAGTCCAGACATTTGAAAATTTTTCAGCAGCACATATTGTGGAATATTACAAGCAGATTGTACTTGAGGAAACGCCGCCGGAAGATATTGAACTTGCTGACATTCTGAAGAAGGCAAAGGAACTTCACGAATATTTGCGGAATTACGGCGGGCTTGGAGAAGATGAAAAGCCGCTTGTTGTATCTGCAATTCTTCTTGCATTGCGGGAAAAAGAATACGGCTTTAATTTGAATCAGTTGACGGGTGACACACTGGAGAGCAACACGGACGGCGCTATTTTGTATCAGTATCTTGAAAAGAATCTGCAACGCGCAAAAGTTGCCCCGGAAGTAAAAAAACAGCGTGTTTTGAACCAATTCACACTGATAAAGGATAGACCGCAGTTAAACACAAAGCGTCAGGATCTGGGCGACAAAACACCTCTGAAATACTTCACGGAGTATATCAACGACAATATTTTTCAGGCGATTGTGTCAAACGGGCGTGAAGATTATCTGGGACGGTTTTACGGAGAATTTGTTTCTTATTCAGGCGGGGACGGTCAGGCTTTGGGCGTTGTGCTTACGCCTCGCCATATTACGGAATTATTCTGTGAATTGGTGGATTTAAAGCCTACAGATGTTATATTTGATCCATGCTGCGGCACAGGGGGCTTTTTGATTTCGGGAATGCACAAAATGCTCCGGGCTGCGAAGAATGAAACAGAACGTAAGCACATCAAGCAGCAGCAAATTCACGGAATAGAAATTCGTGACGATATGTTTTCAATCGCTACAACAAATATGATTTTGCGCGGTGACGGGCAAAGCAACCTGATTTGTGAAGATTTTCTGGCACAAGACCCCGGCGAATTACAGCTAAAGGGCGGTGGCATTACTGTAGGTTTTATGAATCCGCCGTATTCACAGGCAAAAGGCAAGGATACTGCGAACCTTTCAGAACTGTGCTTTATCCGTCATTTGCTCAATTCAATCACAACAGGCGGGCGTGCTGCTGTGATTGTACCTGTGTCCGCTATGATTGGAAAGACAAAAGAGGATAAAGCGGTCAAGCAGGATATTTTGAAAAAACATACCTTAGAGGGTGTTATCAGTCTGAACAAGGACACTTTCTATCGGGTCGGCACTGTTCCCTGCATTGCTGTTTTCACAGCGGGCGAATCGCATCCGGCAGATAAGATTGCAAAGTTCATCAATTTTGAAGATGATGGCTTTGAAGTCAAAAAGCATTTGGGGCTTGTGGAAACCGAACGCGCAAAGGATAAACGACAGTATCTTCTTGATTGCTGGCGCGGTAAGGTTGCGGATTTTCCGTCAAGTTTTATGGTGGAAACAACCGTTGAAGATACAGACGAATGGCTGCATTCCTTTTACTACTACAATGATGAAATACCAACAGAAGCGGACTTTATGAACAGTATTGCCGATTATCTGACATTTGAGTTTAATATGGTTACGCACGGAAAAGGGTATCTGTTCGGACAGAAAGGTGGTGACAGCAATGCTTGATTTGCATGATAGAGAATGGTTGGCAATTCCATTAAGTAGTGTTTTTTCGATTAAATCCACATCAAGTGGAATAGATAAGAATAAATTGATATATCAATCCGGTAAATATCCGTACGTGACACGCACGGACACAAACAATGGAATCAACGATTTCATATGTGAACAACCTTCTTATGGTATGGATACAGGTAATTGTATTACTGTTGGATTAGATACGCAAACTGCATTTTATCAAGAAAATTCCTTCTATACAGGACAAAATATACAGGTGCTTAGGAACGATAAATTGAATGCGATAAATGCAAAATTCCTTATTCCGCTAATAAAAAGCACATTATCTATTTTTAGTTGGGGCGGAAACGGTGCAACATTGACGCGTTTAAGGCGTAGTAAAATTATGCTCCCCGTTGATGAATCCGGCAACCCTGATTATGCCTTTATGGAACAGTACATTAAGGAACGGGAAAGGCAGATAGTACAAAGTTACATTGATTATACTAGTGAAAATATCCAAATGGGGGGGGGAGCGCTTCCGACATTGAATGAAAAAGAATGGAAGTCTTTCCTTATTTCCGATATCTTTGATATTTTTCCGGGAAAACGGTTGGTTGCGGCAGATACTACTGCCGGAAATAGACCGTTTATTGGTGCATTAGATAACAACAATGGTGTTGCTCGTTTTGTAAGTGATACGAATGAATCGTTGGATAAAAATGTACTCGGAGTCAATTATAATGGAAACGGCATGGTTATTGGCTTTTATCATCCTTATGAATGTATTTTCTCCGATGATGTTAAACGCTTTCACTTGAAGCACCATGAAGATAATGAATTTGTGTTATTATTTATGAAGGTTGCTATTTTACAGCAAAAAAATAAGTTTGGATACTTGTATAAGTTCAATTCTGAACGAATGGCAAATACTGGGGTGATGCTCCCTGTTGATGAATCTGGAAATCCTGATTATACTTTTATGGAACAGTATGTGAAACGGGTGAAAGAAACAATAAAATTACAATATCTGCAAGGAAAAATGGCGGTCATTGTTTGACCGCCATTTTTTTGCCACAAAATCAGAAAAACAACGGAAATATGTATATCGCCGTACACGCAGGCCGAGCATCAGCTACTTGCAGGAACATGGCCTTGATTTGAGCATCAGCTGCCAAATCAAGGCCATCAGTGAGTGGAAGCTGGATTTGATGGCGGCAAAGGTGTTTGAACATCTCACATTTGACAAAGGTAAGACCGTCAAAGAGGTATACCGGATTCTGAACCGCTGCATGGCAGAGGAAAAGACTGTGCGTATTTCCAGAAAGGCAATGCTGGAAAAGAGCATCGCTAAGCAGAGGGAGCGTCTGGATAAGTACATAGACCTGTGTGCAGACGGAATCATCACAAAACAGGAATTGGCAGAACGGCGAAAGGGGCTGGATGCGCAGATTGCAGAATTGCAGTCTCAATATGAGAATGTGGAACAGGAGGATGAGCGCAGTGGAACTCTTGACATGAATTTGATTGCGCAGAAGTTGGATGAGTGGCAGAAAGCATCGAGGAATGATGTTGACCGGGAGCTTGTCAATAGCTGCGTGGCGCAGATCACGCCGCTGACGAACGAGGAGTATCGCTGGGTGCTTGATTTCCAACTGACAGAAGTGCAGAGTCGAAATAGTGCTACTTGTACGTTGGATGGCTTTATTGAGATGGCTCGTTTTAGGATTTCTTTTGAAGAAGCTAAGGCTTTTAAGGCTTCCCGGAATCAGGGAATTCGTAAAAATGAGTGGCATGACCTCACGGTAGCCGTGGGTATCCGCACAAAAACTTGACCGTAAAGAACTGTGTCAGCTGTGCCGGATGTGTCAGAATTTTTGAGAAACCTTTATTATATATTATCTATTATCTATTATCCCTATCGCTTTATCTAAGAGAGAAAATAGAGTAGAAGGGATAAAAATAAAGAAATATATAGAGAGTTTCATAAAAACCTGACACATTTGACACACCTGACACAAGACAAAGCGTATCTGAAAAAATTACAGTTATATATTATCTTTGTAGAAAGACCTGTGAGCAGTTTGATTCTGTCCACAGGTCTTTACTTTTTGCTTGAAAAATGGAGGAAAAACAATGGCTGATATTATGGTAAAGATTCTGATAAAGGGTGCAAAAGCAATCGGGAAAACTGCTGTAATACTCATTATTTGGATCGCCCATAAACTCGAAAACAAGTAATCACATTAAAATTTTAGGAGGTAGTAGTTATGTCTGCAAATGTTGAAACCATGTTCTCTGTCCGTGAAACCCCTTGGCACGGTCTTGGCCGCATCGTGATGGATGCCCCTGCAAGCCGTGAAGCCTTGGAGCTGGCTGGTCTGGATTGGCAGGTGGAAAGCCGCAACATCTATTCCGGCACGGGTGCTATGATCCCCGGCTATCGTGCCAATGTCCGCAGCACGGATGATGCTGTTCTGGGCGTGGTGTCTGACCGTTACCGCATTGTGCAGAACGAAGAAGCATTCCAGTTCACCGATGACCTGCTGGGTGAGGGCGTTACTTATGAGACTGCCGGTTCTTTGCAGGGCGGCAAAAAAGTCTGGATGCTGGCAAAGCTGCCGGAGAAGTATATCATCGTCGGAGATGAAGTGACCCCATATCTTGTGTTCTTCAACAGTCACGATGGCAGCTCTGGTGTAAAAGTTGCCATGACCCCGGTTCGTGTGGTCTGCCAGAACACCTTGAATCTGGCTTTGGGTACTGCAAAGCGCATCTGGACTGCTCGCCATACCGAAAATGTTCTGCTCCGGGTGCAGGACGCTCGTGAAACCTTGCAGCTTGCCAACAGCTATATGGGGGAACTGGGCAAAGGCATCCATGAGCTGACCACCATCAAGCTGTCTGACCGCAAGGTGCAGGAGTTTATCAACGAGTTCTTCCCTGTCGCCGAAGATCTGACAGATGGCCAACGGAAGAACAACCTGCGCTTGCAGGAAGATTTGAAGGCACGCTATTATAACGCACCTGATTTGGAGTGGGTCGGAAAGAACGGCTGGCGGTTTGTGAACGCTGTTTCAGATTTTGCCACCCATGCAGATCCCATCCGCAAGACCCGGAACTACAATGAAAATCTGTTTTTGCGCACCGCAGAGGGCAATCCGATGATTGATAAAGCTTATAAGATGGTGCTGGCCGCAGCATAAAGGAGCGAATCATGAACGATGTGAGCAATCGGGCTGTCCGGGAATTTTCTGAGTTCATGAACAGCATCGAAGCCGATTTTCCAAAGCCTACTTGCACCACGGCATACGAG
>SKEE01000983.1_pt1 | contig 26777 bp, 28 predicted proteins | sample 4826661 | NCBI WGS metagenome assembly SKEE01 (sample SAMN11008817, study PRJNA524170) | human gut metagenome | biome: Human fecal sample; material: Feces; isolation source: fecal sample from pouch patient p20 | host: Homo sapiens | place: Israel: Tel-Aviv | collected 2016-11-14
TATCACATTCAGATGGGGTTTTGAGTGCGGCAACTGCATTTGGAAAGACTGTAGTATGTAGTTACCTTATTGCAGAGCGAAAAGTAAATACGCTCATTTTGCTGCAAAGTAAAGATTTGCTTAATCAGTGGGTTGATGAATTGAATCATTTCTTAGAGATAAGAGAAGAACCACCGGAATATGAAACAAAAACAGGAAGAAAGAAAAAAAGAAATAGTGTGATAGGCGTTTTGCACGGAAATAAAAATACATTGACAGGGATTATAGATGTTGCAATGGTTGGTTCAATGTACAGCAGAGGAAAATTTAATGAACGGATTAATTCTTACGGAATGGTAATTATGGATGAATGTCATCACGCAGCTTCTAACACATCTATGGAATTATTGCAGAAAATAAATGCAAAATACGTATATGGTGTTTCTGCTACACCTAAACGTGGTGACAGTCTTGATCGGATCATCTATATGCTGTTAGGACCTTTGAGACATAGATTTACTGCATTGGAGAGGGCTAAGGAACAGGGGATTGGACATTATTTTGTCCCAAGATACACAAGAGTAGTTGATACTGCAGAAAGCAAGGATAATATTAATAAAGCATATAATTTGATTAGTATCAGTAAGGTGCGCAATGAAATGATCATAGATGATGTTATAACTTGTGTTGCAAGAAAACAAACTCCTGTAATTTTGACAAGATTTAAGGAACATGCAAAATTTTTACATGATGCCTTAAAGGAAAAAGCAGATCATGTATTCCTTCTGTATGGGGATAATTCGGATAAGGAAAATGCTGAAATAAGAGTAAAATTAAAGCAGATACCTGAAAATGAATCGCTTATTTTGGTGGCAACTGGTCAGAAAATAGGAGAAGGGTTTGATTTCCCAAGACTGGATGTATTAATGCTTGCAGCACCTGTATCTTTTGAAGGACGCCTGGAACAGTATGTAGGTAGATTAAACAGAGATTATGTCGGAAAAGAAGCCGTTTATGTGTATGATTATATCGATTTGCATGTGCGTTATTTTGATAAAATGTATGCAAAAAGATTGAGAACATATAGGAAAATGGGATTTTCAATCTGGACGCAAGAGTTGCAACCTAAACAAATAATAAATGCAATATTTGATTCTGTAAATTATACCGAAAAATTCGAGCAAGATATTGTAGAGTCAGAAAAAATGGTGGTAATTTCCAGTCCGGATATCAGACAGGATAAAATTGACAGATTTTTATTACTAGTCAAGAAGAGACAGGAAGTAGGGGTAAAGGTCACAGTTATTACAACAGATCCGGAAGATATTACTTACGGAAAGTCAGATGTATGCTATGAATTAATCAGAGCAATGCAATTGGTAGGAATAAATGTGATAACAAGAACAGAAGTAGAAGAATGTTTTGCCGTTATTGATGATGAAATAGTATGGCATGGCGGGATGAATCTACTTGGAAAAGCTGATGTCTGGGATAACTTAATGCGTATCAGAAATTCACAAGTTGCAACGGAATTGTTGGAAATTGCTTTGGGATGTTCTGAGGAGAGGAGGAAAAGTGAATAAAAAGATAAAATGTGATATCTATACCAGAGTATCCACAACCATGCAGGTAGATGGCTACAGTCTGGATGCTCAGAAAGAAAAACTCAAGAGATATGCGGAATTTCAGAACATGGAAATCGTAAATGAGTATTCCGATGAAGGTAAGTCTGGAAAAAGCGTAGAGGGCAGACCGGAATTTCAGAGAATGTTGGATAATATTGAGAATGGAACAGATGAGGTGCAGTTTGTACTGGTGTTCAAGCTTTCCAGATTTGGTCGTAATGCGGCAGATGTTTTAAATTCTTTGCAGAGGATGCAGGATTTTGGAGTGAATCTGATCTGTGTAGAAGATGGAATTGACAGCTCAAAAGATAGTGGAAAGCTGATGATTTCTGTTTTGTCTGCGGTGGCAGAGATTGAACGGGAAAATATCCTTGTCCAGACAATGGAGGGACGTAAACAGAAAGCCAGAGAAGGGAAATGGAACGGTGGATTTGCTCCATATGGCTATGAACTGGTAAATGGAGAATTACAGATTGCAGAGGATGAAGCAGAGGTCATACGTCTGATTTATGATAAATTTATTCATACGAATATGGGAATTGCTGCGATCGCCATATGGCTGAATCAGCATGGATATAAAAAGAAAAAGAGACAGAATAATACACTGGATGCATTTGCCGCTTCCTTTATAAAAGGAGTTCTGGACAATCCGGTTTACTGTGGAAAACTGGCTTACGGACGAAGAAAGAATGAGAAGGTTTCCGGAACACGAAATGAATACCGTATTGTAAAACAGGAGAATTATATGTTATATGATGGTATTCATGAGGGGATTATCTCAGAGACAGACTGGGAACTGGCACACCAGAAAAGGGTAAAAAATGGAGTGAAATATGAGAAAATCCATAGTTTAGATCATGAACATATTTTATCCGGAATCTTGAAATGTCCGCTATGTGGAAGTGGGATGTATGGAAATGTGAACCGAAAGAAAAAGAAAGATGGAACTTTGTATAAGGACTATTTTTATTATGCCTGCAAACACCGCCGTTTAATGAATGGTCACAGATGTGATTACCATAAGCAATGGAGCGAGGATAAGGTCAATAATGCAGTTGAAGAGGTTATCCGAAAGTTAGTACAGAATCCCAAATTTGAAGAAGCGATCCGAAAAAAAATCGGTTCAAGGATTAATACAGATGAAATTGAAAAAGAAATCAAAAATTTGGAAAAACAGCATCGCCAGTTGACAGGAGCAAAAGCAAGGCTAGGCCAGCAGATGGACAGTCTGGATATTACAGATAAATTTTATGAAAAGAAATATCAGGATATGGAGACACGATTATATCGCCTATATGATGAAATTGAAGGCGTGGAAAATAGCATAGAAGAAGTTAAGAAGCGTTTGCTGAATATCCAGCAGCAGAAAATATCAGAAGAAAACATCTATCAATTCCTTTTATATTTTGATAAACTATATGATAAGTTCACCGACTTGGAGAAGAAAGAATTTCTCAACAGCTTTGTAGAACGTGTGGACATTTACGATCAGGAGCAGCCGGATGGCAGATTCCTGAAGCACATAAAGTTCCGTTTTCCGGTGTATTTTGGAGACAGGGAAACGCAGGAACTTTGTTGGGACAACGAAAGTACCGTTGAGACGGTGGCGGGACTACAAAGGAAAGATACCTAGAAATCCTTGAATTTACGCACTTTGTAGAGTTTTTCAGTTTCAACAAAATCGGTGAAAATCACAAGGAAAAGATACTTGTACAGAGAGTAACCGTAGTTGTTGCCTTAGACTTCGGTACGGGGAACACAAAAAATCCTGAATATGAAAGTGAATATTGAACTATCAAATAATTGATAGATTATAGGGATACTTGAGAACGAGTGTCCCTATTTTTTATATTAGGGCATTTCAAAATGAAGTGCCTTTTTAAATTCAAAAAATGAATTTCAGGAGGAAAAGAAAATGGCAAACACAGCGTTAAGAGCAGAGAAAAATGATTCTTGCACAATTACTTTCAAAAACAAGGAACACGAAAAATTTTATATGGAACATCTACCAAAGTGCAGATACCAGGATGTATACCATAAGACATTGGTATATTGTCTTGGGATTGACAGAGACACAAGGGAAAATGCCAACAGGATTTACGATTTTAAAACTGATTATGTGAAAACAGGGTGCCTGCAGGAAGGCTGGCAGACCAGTGGCAGCGAAAAGATTGTCCGGATGGCATTTAATCTTTATTGTAATGGAACTCCCAGTGTCAATGATTATGATGATGCAGAAGAACAGGTAAAGGAATGCCGGTGTTATACAGTTGAAGATTTATTCTGCTGTGGATATGCAAGATATTTCTGGGAGGCTATCAAAATCCGTTATCCAGAGTATTGCTCATATGTAGATTGGGAGGATATGTATGCTGAAAATTAGACTTCAAGGCACACTAAGGGATATTCGATGGTTTAAGGGGCTTTTGGAACGGCATGAAGAAGTGAATGTTCAGGAGGTTTCAGAGCCTTTCGCCAACAAAGGAACCAATAAATATTTTCGTGTTTATGCAGAAGTAGAAAAAGAAGAAAAGTAAAGCAGGAGGAAAGTATATGTGCAGAGTAATCGCAATCGCAAATCAAAAAGGTGGAGTCGGAAAAACACAACTTGTGTTAATTTAGGTATCGGTCTGGCAAGAGAAGGTAAAAAAGTGTTGCTTGTAGAGGCGGATGCACAGGGAAGCATGGCGGTCAGCCTTGGAATCAGAGAACCGGACGAATTGGATGTAACACTTGTAAATATTATGGAGAAGGTCATCAATGATGAGGATTTGGAACCAGGCGAGGGAATTATCCACCATTACGATCAATGCCCTTGTAGCGGCTGATAGTGTCCTGATTCCCGTAGAAGCAGCATATCTTCCAGTCAAAGGTTTGCAGCAGTTAATTAAAACAATAGGTCGGGTACATAGAAAGTTAAACCCGCAACTTTCTATTATGGGAATTTTATTCACAAAAGTAGACCGGAGAACGAATTTTGCAAGAGATATTGCTGGACAGATCAGAGAGGTCTATGGTAATCAGATTCATATTTTTGCAAATTGTATATCGTTATCTGTGAGGGCGGCAGAAACTACCGCAGAAGGCAAAAGCATCTTTCTCCATGATCCCGTATTGTGGCGGAAGGATACCGTTATCTGACCGGGGAGGTGCTTGATGATGAAGAGTAAGAGTGCACAGAAGATTAAGCTGACTTCCTATGATGATTTATTTGGAACAAATGAGCAGCCATCAGGCGAAGTAGTAACCTTCGTTCCTATTAACCTTTTCCATGCTTTTAAAGACCATCCATTTCGAGTGGTTGATGATGAGAAGATGCAGGAAACTGTGGAAAGTGTCAAGAAGTATGGGATTCTGATGCCGGGAATTGTCCGTCCACATCCTGAAAATGGATATGAAGTGATAGCTGGACATCGCAGGTGGAGAGTCTGTGAACTGGCTGGATTGGATGAGATGCCTGTTATTGTCAGAGACTTGGATGATGATGCCGCAACTGTGATTATGAAAATTATGAGCAGAAATATCTTGGGCGAATTCATCCGGACGATACACCGGAAAGTATAAAACAGAAGTTTCAGAAGCAGACGCCCCGTTCTTTTAAAGGTCATTCTATTAGTGTCAGTGATGTGCTGGTATTGAACAAGGAGGGAGTCATCACATCTTATTATGTGGAGAAGGAAGGTTTTATTGTGATAGCCGGATTTATCCGAAACGGTTCTTCCAGTGCTTTAATATCATTTGATACCACAGATTTTCATATCGAAGGAAAAGAGGGAAGCTAGCTTGCCTTTGACAGTATCATCATAGATGGAAAAGAATTCTTCCTGATGGAGCATACTACTTATGGTTCCGACGCAGCATGGGTCGTATTGGACGAAGATGGGAAACTGGTGGTGGACAATGTATATAATGGTTTTGACGAGGCTGTCCAAAAGCAGATTAAAGAATATCTGAATCCGGTACAAAACATAACAGAGCCACAAAAACAGGAAAAGCCGCATTTTGAAAACTGGCAGAAGTCTTATGAGAACGGAGAGTATCTGCGAAGTGCAGAGATAACGGAAGAACAGAATTATAACATGATTGATGGAAGAATGAATAATCTACCATCAAAACCAAGAAAGATTGGTCAGCGCATTTCCGTGTTAGATTGGCTGCATTTGAAGCAGGCGGAAATAGCAAAGCGCAGTGGGAAGCCTGTGCCACAGATGAATATGGCAGAGGATATAGAGCGTAGAAGAAAATAAAAAAGAGGAAGATGTTTGCTTTTTGATGGCGGCATCTTCCTTTTTTCGCTTTTATGATGTTAAACGGTAGCGAGTAATATTCTTCCAGTTGGGTGGAAAACCCATTTTGTTCAGGAGTTCATCGCTGTCTATATGGACAAGTTTTTTCGAAGTATGGTCAATCAGAGCAGCTAATTTTCTTTTGAAAATAAGAAAATCTTTACTCGGTATTAAATAACGAAAGGCGATGACAACAGCAAATAAATCATTTTTTCCGTATTGATACTGGATTCCGTTCATAGGTATTGACATTTTTCTATGCAAGGGAAGATCAGAAATATTATCTATTGTCCGGTATGTAAATAGCCGCTCGCCGTGGGCACATACATTTCTGAATTTTGTTAGGACAGATAAGAACTGTTCCATTTGTCGTTGGTTAATAATACCGAAATTTTTACATACTTTGGATTGCAGGGATTGTGGGAAAACCTTATACATTTTTGAAAGATTTCCGAAAGTAAGGACGTTAATCAGCACCCAAAGTGGTATGTTCCCGTAGGTATTCCGGTAATAATTAATATAAACATAATCGGTTGTTGATGCAGCTCTCTGTAAAGTAGCAATTAAGCGGATAACAGTATTATGGTTCCGGCGGCTGTTGTTAAAATTGTTTGCATCCAGATAAGCGGATTGTGATTCCCCATATTGTTCTGAAAAATAGTAGGACATCAGTGAGCGAAGATGTCGCTCTATCTGCAGTAGATATTTGAAGAACAATTCTCGAAGTTCCGCATCGAATTCGTAAAGAGAAACAATTTCATCAAAAGAAGTTCCATCTTTATATTTTGGGGTTAAGGGAATCCTGAATAAATGTTTATATCCGCCCATTAAAGGAAAATAGCCGATATGCTTCAGAACATCTTCGGCATACTGCTTGTCAGAAATAATGAGATGCTTTTCATCCTGGAGCCATTCAACTTGTTCTGAAAAAGTGGAAAATTTCTTCTGTGGTAACATACATTTCTCCTTAAAATAAAAGAGGGAGAGACCCGCAGGTTCTCCCCCGGTCACGGGCTTCGCAAGTTTCCGCAACACGATCACTGAGCTTAATATAGCAGAAACAGCGGTAGAAGTCAATATACTGAAAAATTTTCAGTCAGTTCTAGTCGCTGGGATCTGTGTTCAGCTCAATTATAGCGTATGCTGAAAGTGTATTTATTATACATATATGTTTGAGCGTAAGAACATAGTGTTAAGGGAAAAAATGGAAATTAAATGCGGGACCGAAACAAAATCATATGTATAAATAATTCCAGATAAAAAATCGGGGCAAGGATTTTCTTTGTTTGTTTGCAGATAGTAAAAAAAGGGGGGATATGATAAAATAAAGGAGATATTTGAAGTGGTAAGTTGGATAATAAAACACTATGGTACGAAAATATAGAGTTTATTATGTTGTAATATCAATTGAGACTGTGGAGGAAATGAAGAGATGATTTTATCTGATAACGAAACTAAAGTAGATTTGCTCAATAATGAAGCAATTGCAAAGACAATTGTTTCCCTTATTAGAGATAGCAAAGATCAACCAATTTCTATCGGTATTCATGGGGATTGGGGTGCTGGCAAATCCAGTATCCTTGAAATGGTAGAAAACGAAGTGAATGGTTCAAATTCAGAGTCGGGAAAAAAGTATTCATGCATACGTTTCAATGGATGGAGGCATCAAGGATTTGAAGATTCAAAAATCGCCTTGATGAGTTCTATTGTTTCAGAACTTGAAAAAAAAGAAAAATTAGGTACGAGGGCTGGGGAAATATTAAAAAAATTATGGAAAAATATAAATTGGATGAGTGTTGCTAAAACTTCGGGGAAAACTGCATTTGGTATTGCTACGGGAACAGCACCCATTACTTTATTATCATCAGCAATGGATGTTCTGAAAGCTACAGTAACAACTAAAGAAGGAATTGCTGGAGCAATTGAGTCTATTGGAGGTTATTTAAAAGATGCAAAAATTACAGAAGATACATCAAGTAATAAGGAATTTTCAGAGTTTCAAGAAAACTTTGCTGAACTATTAGAGGATGCATCTATAGAGAAACTTATAGTGCTAATCGATGACCTAGATAGGTGTTTGCCAGATGTGGCAATCAATACATTAGAAGCTGTGAGGCTGTTTATGTTTTCGAAAAAAACAGCATTTGTAATTGCAGCAGATGAAAGTATGATTCGATATGCAGTTAAAAAGCATTTTCCTGATGCAATAAACGAGAATAAAATTAATGCAGGTGATACATTTGCAAATAGGTATTTGGAGAAGTTGATTCAAGTTCCTTTTAGAATCCCAGCATTAGGTGAGGTAGAATCTTGTATATACATAATGCTACTCATGGTAGGTTCTGTTTTGCCAGATGAAAATGAGAACTATAAAAAATTACGGGAAGAGGGATTGTCGAGAATTAAAAAACCTTGGAATGTAAAAAGTTTTACAGTTGATGATGTGAAAGAAATTCTTGGGAGCGATTATGAGAAATGTTCTAATGAAATATTAATTGCAACCCAGATATGTCATTTGTTAGCTAATAATACAGATGGAAATCCAAGGAAGATAAAACGTTTTATAAATATGTTGCTGTTGCGTTATGAAATTTCTAAGAACAGAGGATTCGGGGATGAACTGGAATTGGCAGTTTTGGCGAAGATGATGCTTGCAGAGTATTATGAAACAGATTTTTATAAAGAGTTACCAAATCATTTGGATTCTGAAGGAAAATGGAATGAAGTCCCTGAAATACTTGCTGATATAAAAGCAATGATTGAAGAACAAAAAGCAATAGAAGGTAAAGAAAGATGGTATGATTTAAATAAGATTTGGAAATGGCTTTATTATGATCCAGAAATTACTGATAAAGATTTGAGACCGTATTATTATGCTTGTAAAGAAAAAAGTGATTACTTTTCCAGTACAGCTAATAAAAATGATTTGTCAGAAATTGTTGACTTGCTTTTTAGAGATGAAATGGCTATTGTGGGTCGTACTGATGATTTGAGAAACTTGACAAATCAGGAAGCTGAGCAAGTATTCGAGGTTGTTGTTCAAAAAATCATGGAAAGAGGTCAATTTGATACGAAACCAAAAGGAACTGATGGTTTAATTTTGCTAGTACAGAATAAGACTGAACTTCGTAAAAATTTAGTTGGTTATATAGATGCTATTCCTGCTGATAAAGCTGGTGTGTGGATCATACAAGGCTGGGACAAAGCTATTCCGAAAGATTGTGACGAAAGGAAAAAGTTAAATCAATATTTTGAAAAATTGAAAAACAGTGGTACAAAAATTGTTAAAAGTACATTGAGGAATATGTGAGGTGAATAACATATGGGAACATCAACACATAATGGAGGACAAAAAGGCGGTACACCATTGGTGCCGTCATGGTTGGAGCAACCAAATGAGAATACACCGAGTGAAATCACTCCAGATTCTGATAACAATGAGGTTTCACCAATGGGTGATGCAGATCGATTTAGAACACCACGCGGAGAGTTTACGAGGTATATTAATTCGGGGGGACGAAATAGTGGTTTAGGACGGAAAAGTGTTTCTAATTACATAAGAAATTCTCTAGGTGGGAGTTCAAATGCAACACGGAGAATGGGAACTGCCAGAAGCAGTTCTGCAAGATTATTGAATGTTGCAGGGGTATTTGCTTCAGGTGGTGCAAGAGCTGTTGAGCAATATCTTTCTATTGAAAATTTATCCAATAAGTCGGCAAGTGATGCATTTATTGCGATTACTGATTTTATTTGCCCAGATGGAGGACCACAGGATGAGGGCATAGCTAGGTCAGCGTATATTTCTGCAATAGAAGAATCACCAGAAATAGCTTCAATTAGATTTGAAGATTTAACATCAGAACAGATTTTGGTAATTGTGGAACGAACCATGGCAAATTCTATATTTAATAGAATCACGAATGATATTGGTAATAAAATAATATTGTTGCCGAAGGATAGAAATATGTCAGACAGTTTAATTGGTCAAATGAAGGATTTTGTAAAAGGTTCTGTGTCGGATGCTGTTAGTAATCTGAAAATAAAAGCTGGGAATATTCGACAGGAAGACTCTTTAAAAATAGTGGATCGGGTGTATAAAACGGCATTCGATATTATGGTAAGTGTAGGTGAAGATGAATGAATCGGTATAGATTAAGAGCGAATTATGATATTGAAAATATAGATTCACGAAAAGAGAACGGTACAATGATAGTTGATGTACCTATGCTCTCCAATGGAAAACTTAATTATGGTTTGAGGCATATTAAGCAAAAATTGTATGAAGAAGAGGTGTACCCTTCAGAAATTGGATTTGATATCATGTCATTTGCAACAATGGTATATATGGCAGATACACGAATCGAGAGAGCAGTACATGGACAGGATTCTTGGACAAGAGAAATTGAGCTTGAGATACCGGTATCAGATATAGAGTTATGGGATGCTCAGATTCCTACGATTGAACGTATGCTTAAATTTCTAACAGGAGATTTTTGGAAAATTATATTGTCCAGTAGAACGTGGAAGTTTAATAATCCGCAGGAAGTGAAAGAAAAATCGAATAAGTTCGATAAAGTATCATTGTTCTCGGGTGGAATGGATAGTCTCATTAGTACCATTAATTTGATGGAAGATGGGAAAAATACTATGTTAATAAGTCATGCTGGCGAAGGACTTACCAAAAATGCACAAGAGAATATCGTGAATAAGTTTGATTCGTTGTACCCAGATATTTTACATACATGGTTGGATTTATGGATGGTATTTCCAAATAACTATATTCCTGAAGGCGGTAATGATAATAATACAAGAAGCAGATCATTTCTATTTATAGGTTTTGGAATTTTTGCAATGACTGGAATGGATAATGTTAGTGAGTTGATGGTTCCAGAAAACGGTTTGATTGCTTTGAATGTACCGTTAGATGAAACAAGGGTTGGTTCATTTAGTACAAGAACTACTCACCCATTCTATCTTTCTTTATGGAATAAACTTCTTTTGGGATTAGGATTAAACATGTCCGTCGTAAATCCTTATTGGAATAAAACAAAAGGAGAAATGGCAGAGGAATGTAAAAATAAAAATGTTCTGTATGAGACAATGCAATTATCGTTCTCATGCTCATCGCCAGGGAAAGCAAGATGGAAGGGGCTTAGTCCGCAACATTGCGGTTATTGTGTTCCTTGTATAATTAGAAGAGCTGCTATGCATAAAGCATTTGGAAATGATGGAACAGTATATACGGAAATATCAATTAGTGAAATGCAAAGTAAAAATTCAGAGGGAATGGGAATTCAGTTACGATCTTTTCAATACGCGATAGATAAAATAAAAAAGCATAAGAAATATGCTTGGCTTTATATACATAAGCCAGGGCCGTTGCCACAGGATGATGAATATTTGGATGAATTAGCTGATACATACCTACGGGGACTTTTGGAAGTAGATACCTTTATACAAGATGTTTTAGCACAAGAGGATGAGAATAATGATTTGTGATGCACATTGTCATTTGGATTTAATGGATGACATGATAGGATTTATAAATGAGATACAGCATTCCAATATTGGTTTATTTGCGGTTGGGACTACACCGAAAGCATATAGTAGGGAAGTACAGTTTTGCAAAAAATCTCGGAATATTTATGTGGGTTTAGGTATGCATCCGCAACTAGTTTCTAGTGCCTATAGTGATATACAACTATTTAAATCTTTGTTTGGGGAAAGCTATTATATTGGTGAGGTAGGTCTGGATTTTAGTAAAGAATACGTTCAGACCAGGAAAGCACAAATAGAAATATTTACTGAGATTATTAGGTTATGTGAACAGTACGGAGGAAAAGTGGTTTCTATTCATTCACTTAAAGCGGCAAATACGGTGATTGATATTTTGAAAAAATATAAAAGAAAAACGAATAATAAATACATTTTTCATTGGTTCACAGGCTCTATTGCACAGTTAGAAAAGGCAATTGAAATAGGATGCTACTTTTCAATAAATCCAGGTATGTTGAAAACGAAATCCGGTCTGGAAATAATAAAAAAGGTGCCGCTTGATCGTATTTTGGTGGAAACAGATGCTCCATTTGCACTTAAAGTTAAAAATATGGATGGAATAGAACAAGAACTTAATAGAATCGTATCAAAGATATCTGATGTAGTTGGCCAGAATATGTGTGATATAGTTCATGAGAATTCAATAGAAGTTTTTTCAAGGATAGAAGTTTGATGTTGTTTTTTGAAAGGGAAAGACCTGAGAATGAATGGAGTAAAATTAAATAAAAGTTCTTTGTTAATTCCAAGATAGAAAAGAGAAAATATATAATGATTATAAAAATGATGGGTGAAGTTTATGGGATTGAATTACATCAAAGAGGATGAGAAAGTTAATGAAAAAATAATTCTTTACAGGAAGAGTAGCAAAATTGTAGAAGAAGACGACCGGTGTAAACAATTACAGGTACAAGAAAATAAAAATCCTGAAAATGCATATATGTTTCAAGACTATGAATATAATAACCGAGAATGGCAAAAGGAGCATATTTTATTCGATAAGAAAGAATACATTTTTTGTTCCTTTAAAAACACGAAATTTGGTAGAAAAGCTGTACTTGATGAGGATAAAATGTACTGTACGAATTCATCATTTTGGGATGTTACATTTGAAAACTGTACATTTGAAAATATATACTTCGATGCTTGCTATTTTTGGAATTGTACATTCAAAAATTGCCGATTTAGTGAATATAAAACTATTTTTAACAATTGTTGTTTGAAACATTTGAGCATGATACAAGAGGAAAGTGGATTTGCAACTAAGTATGGCTCAACTGAATTTATTAATTGTGATATGACGAGTGTTGAATGGAGGAGTTGTTTGGGAGACAGAATGATTTTTGAAGGGAATACTTTTATGGATGTTTCTTTCAGACAATGTGAAATGCCAGATGTAATAATGAAAGATAATAGATTCTATTCTACGTATTTTAATAATTGTGATATTAGAAACTTGTGTATTATTGGTATTCGAAATGCAGATTTAGAATTCCATTTTACAGATAAAAGCAAAGATATTAATATGCATAAGAAAATATATATTGGCAAAATTGATGAACAATTTATGAAAGAGAAAGATGAGTTTGAAGCAGCGAGTAAGATGTATTATACATTACTCGATTATTTAGGAATGAAAAATATTGATACAGAATATATGAGTGAGTATCGGTATTGTTACAATTATTTTTCGATGAGGGGGAAACAGTGGTGGCAGCAAGTATGGGATAGATTTAGTTGGCTTGTTTGTGGGTATGGAGAAAAATTAGGGCGTTTTGTTGTTACTTTTTTATTAACTATTATAATTCCGGCAATTGGTTATTTGTTTTGCGGAATTAAAGTTGGAGATAAAACAATTAGGTATCCTCTGATAGATGGAACTGAATTTTCTTTGATAAATTTTGTAAAGGATTTTGGCAAATGCCTGCACTTCAGTATTGTCACATTCTCTACAGTCGGTTATGGAAACATTGTTCCCAGTGGAATCAGTTATATAATATCTGCTATTCAAATATTGATAGGTGTTTTGTTTGTGGCATTGTTTACATCTATTATGCTGAAGAAAATATTACGTTAACAAAATGTTTTTAATAATATGGATTAATTCAGGAGACCGCAAGGAATTTATCTTGAGAGTATGAAACTTTTTCTGTAAAATAATGTTTAGAAGGTTCTTCTATGATAAAATAAATATCATTAGGAGGGCCTTTTATTATGGCAAGACAAAAGAAACCTGTACATCGAGTACAAATGACAGAAGGTAAAAGAAACATCATCCACCAGCTTCTTGAAGAGTATGATATTCAGTCCGCAGAAGATATCCAGGATGCCCTGAAAGACCTTTTAGGCGGCACTATTAAGGAGATGATGGAAGCGGAAATGGACGACCACCTTGGCTAATAAATATAAGGAGATACATTATGAAAAACAAATTATTTGTTATAGGAAATGGCTTTGATTTGGCACATAATCTTCCAACCAAATTCGATCCAGACTTTAAGAATATTGCCAGAAAATATGAACAGGATAATTTTTGGGATTTGTATCAATCCCGTGAAAATGATATTTGGTCTGATTTTGAAAATCTGCTTGGGTGTCCAGACTTTAACACTCTTGAGGAAATCTTTGATGGTTATGAGCCAGATTATTTATCAGAGAGAGAAAGTGAACGTGATAGCATTATCTATCAGGTGGAATTGAATGGGAATTTACAGGATGCATTATATGAATTTGCGGATAAGGCGGATGATTCTTTGTGTAATATACAAGCTAATGATTTATTAGAACAAATTCTTGATTCAGATGGATATTATATTACTTTCAACTATACGCATACTTTGGAAGAAATTTATGATATACCATGGCAACAGATTTTACATATTCATGGTGAAGTAGGAGAAGAGAATCTGGAATTAGGATATCCAAAAGGAAATTTTAAACCCGAAAAATATACTTATGATCCAAGAGGAAAAGGAAGAGGTCCTTATGTTGAAATTGAAGTAGAAGAACATATTAACGGCATTGAAGACTATTATGTTAGAACAGCATATGCAGAGTTAATTGACAAGTGCAAGTCATTTTACAAAGAAATTAGAATTGACTTATTAAAAAACTTTCTGGATAAGAATCAATGTAAAATTGAAGAGATTATTGTTTATGGACATTCTTGTGCAATTGATTTTGACTATTTCAGTTATCTAAATACAAGATATCCAAATGCATATTGGAAGTTTTATGTAAGAGGAGCAGAACAGGAAAGTAACGTTTGGTATCTTATAGAGGGAAATAGTATTAAAAATGCTGATATCATAAAAGTATAGAAATGCCCATACTGTTAATCAGATATTACAATTACATATAGTTTTACATAGCCGACAGGTTCAGTTTAATTGAGATTGGATCTGTCGGCTTTTTTTATAAGTGCACTTCCCGACAAATTGTCGGGAGGTGGAAAGGAGCCAGAATGAAACAGTATATACATGCGAAAGCCAGACACCCCGACAGATGCAAAGATGTAGAAGATGTTTGAAAAAACAAAAAAACCTGTCCGGAAGAAAGTATCTATCAGCTTGGAACAATAGATAAACATGCTTCGGCAGAAACACTTGTAAAGATATTTGAGGAATTAAAAAAAAGTTTGAGAATCGGTTTGGTTCGAATGTGCATATCATCGACTGGGCACTGCATATGGACGAAGCAACTCTGCATATCCATGAGTAATGAAAGAATCAATGGGATAATTGCGTCACTAAGAGACAGGAGTTACCGTCCCAAGCCTGCAAAGCGGGTATATATTGCCAAGAAAAACAGCAATAAAAAACGTCTGCTGGGCATTCAGTCCGGCAATGACAAACTCGTGCAGGAAGTCGTTAAGATGATTTTGGAAAGTATTTATGAACCCGTATTCAGTAATAAATCTCACGGGTTCAGACCAAACAGGAGTTGTCAGACAGCCCTAATGCAGATACAGAAAACCTTTACGGGGACAAACTGGTTTGTAGAAGGAGATATACACGCCTATTTCGACAGCTTCGACCATCATGTAATTGTCGAGATTCTGAAAAAGAGAATCGACGACGAAATGTTTATCCAGCTAATATGGAAGTTTCTGAAAGCTGGAATCATCGCATAGTCACGTTTTCCAATAGGACTGTTTCTGTCAATGGTCGCAAGCATTGCTTTCAATTCATCAAGTTTCCATGCGGAAGGTATTTTGGCACTTTTGGAAACTGCAGGTATATGGATTTTTCAGTATAATCAACGGCAAGGATTCCGGTCGAATAAAGAAAATGCGGATCTCTCATTAAAAGATATTGGGAACATGATAAACAAAGTAGTGCAAGGATGGATTAATTACTACACACAAAATGCAGAAGAAGCCCGTTTGTTAGAAGCCAATTATTCTATTTCATCTAAGCAGTATGTAGAAAATGGAATTCATATGAAAGTATTAAGCAAAGGAAAGCCAAATGAGAAGTGTGTCCCGGATAATGATATCACTTTGGAAGATGCATATATTTATTTGACGAATAGTTGAATATAACGGCGGGCAAGTTGCCCACCGTAAATTATGTTTGTTTTGTTAAAAGACCGGATAGAGTTTTTCCAATGGAAAATCCAATCTGTGGATATAACTCCTGATCAAGAAAATGCGGATATTTTTAAATTGATTGTGTCAATTTAAAATCAATTTCTATTCAATGTGGTTTTCCGGCAGGTTCTGTAAAATAAGCTCAGATTAAAACAATGACGGGAGGAGCTTATGCAACAGAATATTGAATTTGAGCGGTGCATTGATTTTCTGGTACGGATGATTGATAAGTACGGCGAAGAAGTCCTCCGGGAGTTGGAGGAAGAAAAATAGAATAAAGAAGAAAAAACAGCATAGAATACTTCTTTTCATAGCATTTGTAAGACCGTCGAAGTCTCCTTTTCACAGGTTCGGCTTGCTATTCTCCATGGGAAACAGAGTCTTTCTTTTTTTAGACTTACCAGAAATCATTTCATGCCCAGAATAGATAGCTATGATCATGCAGAACAGAGAGCTACAAGCAAAATACTTATGAGCGGATTTCATATTTTTATAGCCAGTATAAAAGATTCCAATCATTGCTGCCAATGCACCAAGTGACCAATATTTATGTGCTTTCATCTTAGATTTCTCCTGCGTTTTTTTATTATGATTCAGTTTTTTCTTTTATTTATAAAGAAATGAGGAACACATCTGGATATAGCGAGATGGTTCCTCTTTTTGTTATGCGGTTTTTTGTACAGCCAGCGCTTCGATTTCTTCTAAGGTCAGGTCTGTAAAAGCGGCAATATCTTCGTAAGTGAGTTTACCGGAGGCCAGCATACGTTTAGCAATTTCAATGCGTTCAGCTTTTCGCATATTTTCCATTTCTCTGCACATAGTCAAAACTCCTTCCTCATCTTCTTTAAAATAACGTACTCTGTCAGCAAGGATTTTATAATACATGTCTTTCGGATTGGTACAGGAAAAATCGTGCATTAGTTTTCCGAGTTCTGTTTCATCTTTGATTTGGGAATTTATATAAATAATATGAGCTTCATCACCGAATGGTTCACCGGTTTCCTGGATGATGCGGTCAACATGATAAATTGGAAGCCCGGCTTTTAATACATCATTTTCGGTAATAAAAATCACATAGGTTTCAGTGAGAGCATCATATTTATCGCCAGCTTCAGTTATATTGGCATCTATAAGACTGCTATTGTATCTTGCACGTTTTGCATCAGCACCACGATCACTTCTTTGAATTTCTATATTATAAATGCGGTTATTGGAATCAACAGCTAATATATCCAAGCGAATAGAACGTCCCTGTAAATTTTTTATATCGTATTGTCCCTGCACAGATTGTACTTTAAGGTCATGTCTTTGCAAAATAATTTGAAGTAGAAATTCCGCACATGCCTTATCTTCAAAAACTTTACTCATAAAATCATCATCTAAAAGACGAAAACCCCTAAGGCGTTGTAGATCTTCTTTATGTTTTTGCTCAAAATCCAGTGTTTCTTCTGTATTATCCATTGTAAAAACACCACCTGCTTTCCTTTAGAATGGGACATAGTAAACATGGATTCCTGTATCATTATTTTAACATGGCAAATAGTAATCCTCAATACCTGAATTTTGAAATGACAAATGCCGATAAAAAATAACAGTCTATAAATCTTTTACTTTTTCAATCTGTTCATTCACATCTTTAAGTTGCTGTTCAGTATCTTTTAAAGATTTTCTGGGAGCACTGGTCTGGTCTGATGCCTGATTGAGTTCTACATGGAAATCATCAAGAGAATCATAGCCATGTTCCTGTATGTAGGCAACAGTCTGAGCCATCTGCTTCAAATTGGTGAGCTTTACTTTTTGAGCATAGGCTCCACTTTGCTGTGCTTTAATACAGGTTTGCAGATCTATGACAAGCCGGAGATCTGATTTTATGAAAATGAATGGTGTAGAGATAGCAGAAGTATCAGAGAAAGGAACAGTTGGTAAATCTGTGGAAGTATTCGGAGACTGCTGTTCCAGAATTTCTTCTTTCTGTTCTCTATGGGATTTCGTGTTTTCCTCAAATGCTTTCAAGAGAAAATCTTCTGTGTATCTGGTTCCAAGATTCCTTTCAGTGATATATTTTTTTCTGCCAGGGTGAAGATAGCTGTATCGGTTTCGACTGATCGTGAAGATGATGTGATATTTTACATCAAGGATTTTTGAAAATTCCTCTGGTGATTGGGCGGTGCTTGCAGCATCATCAATAGCGTCACGAAGAAATTGTTTTTCTGTCTGGTAACGTGTTTCCTTTGGTGTGATTCCATCTTCTTTCATTTTCTGATTCAGTTCATCGAGCTTTTCCTGTCCACGGCGTTGTGCCCAATATTCTTTTTCTGTGATTTTTCTTTCAGCAGGAGTGAGCAGATCAACCTGATGTAGCGGGTGGATTACTCCACCCATTGCTGTTAACCGATTGTTTTAATTGGACAATCTAACCGCTTTTAACCGAGCATTTTAACTGGACGCTCTAACCGCTGCGCAGATATTTCTATCTGTGTTTTTATTATATGCAATTTACAGTAAAAAACCAATGCCTTTAATTGCTAAAATTTTATGAACTTTTTTCGATATCTATGGAATCGTTTTTATCACAGACAGGAACAAAAAGAAAGAGATAGCAGATGGGTATAAAAAGTTTGCTTGGTTTCGGTCAGGCGAGGGATAAGCCTGTACGGAATTACAGTAATGGTGAGTATTCGTTCAATTTCGGACAAAGCACCAGCGGAAAGAGCGTCAATGAAATAAGAAACATTGATAAAGGTTTATCTGATGGCTTGGAATGCATTGGTTGAGAACCGAGAGGGAGAAAATTTAACTAATGCTATTGAGTCTTCAGACATTGGGAATAAAACCTTATGTTTGCAGGCTTTTTGTTTACAGAAAAATTTTTCGTGGATATAATAAACATGACATATAGTTGTCGTGTTGTGTTAGATATGATATGTATGGAGTGTGGAAACTATGAAGACAGATAGGCTTATTGGGATATTGTCAATCTTACTGCAGGAAGAAAAGACAACGGCTCCTGAACTGGCAGAAAAATTTGAGGTATCCCGCAGGACAATAAACCGGGATATTGAAGACCTTTGCAAAGCAGGCATTCCAATAAGGACGGCACAGGGGACCGGTGGTGGTATTAGTATTATGGACGGATATCGTATGGATAGGACGATTCTGACATCCAAAGATATGCAGATGATCCTTGCGGGGCTGAGAAGTCTTGACAGTGTGAGTGGAAACCGATACTACGGTCAGTTGATGGAGAAAATCCAGACCGGATCATCAGAGTTTATCAGTGAAAGAGACTCTATGTTGATTGATTTGTCTTCATGGTATAAAGGCTCTCTTGTTCCGAAAATCGAAGTAATCCAAAATGCAATAGAAAACAGGCATACTATACAGTTTAAGTATTATGCTCCATCTGGAGACAGCAACCGAAGGATAGAACCGTATTATCTGGTTTTTAGGTGGTCAAGCTGGTATGTATGGGGGTGGTGTTTAGAACGTGAAGATTACAGATTGTTTAAGTTGAACCGTATGGATTGCGTTACAGAATCGGAGCAGTTTTTTATGTGCAGAAATGTACCAATGCCGAATTTGTCAAATGAGAAGATATTTCCGGGCGGGATAAAGGTAAAAGTCCTTTTCGCCCCGGATGTAAAGTGGCGGTTGGTTGAAGAATTTGGACCGCATTGCTTTACCAGGACGGATGATGGAAGGCTGCTTTTTTCGGCGGATTATACAGATATGGAAAACCTTGTGACATGGCTCATGACATTTGGAGCAAAGGCTGAGGTGCTTGAGCCGAAAGAAGCACGGGACATTATCCGCAGGAATGCGGAAGAAACATTAAAAAGCTATGGAGGATTAGGAAAATGACGTTTGATTATAAAAAGGAATACAAAGAGTTTTACATGCCGAAGGGAACACCGTCTATTGTCAGAGTCCCGAAAATGAATTATATAGCGGTGAGGGGAAGCGGTAATCCAAATGATGCAGATGGAGAATATAAGCAGTCTATTGGACTTTTGTATGGAATTGCATTTACGATAAAAATGAGTAAAAAGGAAGACCATCAGATTGACGGATATTTCGATTATGTGGTGCCGCCATTAGAGGGATTCTGGTGGCAAGAAGGCGTGTCAGGAATCGATTATGCGCGCAAGGAAGAATTCAAGTGGATTTCTGTTATTCGCTTGCCTGATTTTGTTAGCAGGGAAGATTTTGACTGGGCAGTCAGAAAAGCTACGGAGAAAAAGAAACAGGATTTCTCCAAAGTTGAGTTCTTTTCGTATGATGAAGGTCTGTGTGTACAGTGTATGCATATCGGATCGTATGACGATGAGCCTGCTACAGTAGATGAGATGCACAGATTTATGGAAGAACAAGGATATGCACTGGATATTACTGATCAGAGAATGCACCACGAAATTTATTTGAGTGATGCACGGAGGGTGGCACCGGAGAAACGCAAGACTGTGGTCAGGCATCCGATAAGGAGGGCTTAAAGGTATGGAATATATTAGAGTTACGAAAGAAAATCTTGAAAAGGAGCACATTTGCTGCGCCATTTCCAACAATAAAGATATTCAGGTATCATCAAAAAAGGCATGGCTTGCGGATAGATTTGATGAAGGTCTTGTGTTTCTTAAGAGCGTAGAACGCGGCAAGTGCTTTATTGAGTACATACCTGCGGAGTGTGCATGGAATCCAATCGAAGCACCTGGTTATATGTATATTAATTGTTTGTGGGTGTCCGGATCTTTCAAAGGCCATGGATATTCAAGTGACTTACTTTCCGAGTGTATTGAGGACAGCAAAGAAAAGGGGAAGAAAGGCCTATGTATTCTTGCAGCAGCAAGGAAAAAGCCATTTCTGGCCGATTCGAAGTTTCTAAAATATAAAGGATTTAAAGCTTGTGATGAGGCTGATAATGGAATCCAGCTATGGTATCTGCCGTTTGAAGAGAAAACTGAGCCACCGGTGTTCAAGGAATGTGCAAAACACCATCATATAAATGAAAGCGGCTATGTTCTTTATTATACAAACCAATGTCCTTTTAATGCAAAGTATGTACCAATCTTGGAAGAAACCGCTCAGAAGAATGGTATTCCACTCAAAGCTGTGAAGATTGAAAATAGGAAGGATGCTCAGAATGTACCAACGCCAATCACGACTTATGCACTATTTTGTGATGGGGAGTATGTTACGAATGAGCAGATGAATGATAAGAAATTCTTAAAGCTGGTGGGAAGATAGGAGAAAACAACATGGCATCAACAAAGGTATATTTGAATTTATGTTTCTCTCTTAATTTATGGCAGGTTTTATCGAGCTGAAGCCGGTAATAAAAAAATACTATAAAACAAAACAGAAAAGCTGACGTAAAAATAGCAGGTACCATAAGGCCTGCGAGCATTTTTTCTTATATTTAACTGTCAAACTCCCGTGTATTGATTTTCTGGTACGGATGATTGATAAGTACGGCGAAGAAGTCCTCCGGGAGTTGGAGGAAGAAAAACAGAATAAAGAAGAAAAAATAGCATAGAATACTTCTGAGCGGATATGGCTGAGAATGTTTTGACATATTGACAGGACATTTAAAATGACGTATACTAAGCTCAGTGATCGTTCTGTAGAAACTTGAGAAGCCTACAGGCGGGGGAGAGCCTGCGGGTCTCTCCCTCTTTTGTTTTAAGGAGAAATGAGATGCAGACACCGAAAAAATTCTCTTCTTTTAGTGACCAGGTTTCCTGGATCAGTGATGAAAAGGGAATAAAAATAAAAGACAGAGAATATGCGGAAGAGATGTTACGCCAAATAGGATATTTTCCTCTTATGGGAGGATATAAACATCTTTTTAGAATATCAAACACAAAAAAATATAAAGCAGGAACAAGTTTTGAAGAAATAGTCAGTCTGTATAAGTTTGATGCAGAGCTTAGAGAGTTGTTCTTTAAATATTTACTGCAGATTGAGCGACAGATGCGTTCTTTGATGTCATACTATTTTACTGAAATGTATGGAGCAGAGCAGAAGCAGTACCTGGACGCTAATAATTATAATAATACAAAAAGAAATCATGCAACAATCGTAAAGTTGATAGCGACCTTGAAACGAGCAACAACGACCACAGATTATACATATATCAACTATTACCGCAAGACATATGGTGAAATTCCATTATGGGTTTTGGCAAATGTACTTACGTTTGGAAACTTATCAAAAATGTTCCGAGTGTTTCCGCAGTCCTTAAAATCAAAAGTATCAAAAAACTTTGAACCTTTGAATCAGCATCAGATGGAACAGTTTCTATCTGTTCTCACTAAGTATAGGAATGTATGTGCCCATGGGGAACGACTGTTTACATACAGAACAGTAGATGCTATTGCGGATACACCGCTTCATAAAAAACTTTCATTACCACAGAGCGGTAATCAGTACGAAAAAGGAAAACAAGATTTGTTTGCTGTGGTGATTGCTTTTAGATATCTATTACCTGGAAAAGATTTTCTGGAATTTAAAAGAAAGCTCATAAAAGAGATTGACCGAGTAAACAGAGAAGTAGAGCATATAAGCGAAGTTGAATTATTGAATAAAATGGGTTTCTCGGAAAACTGGAAAAGTATTACCAAATATCATTTAAAGTAAAGAAATATCCTCTAAGAGATAGTGAAATACCTATTGTCTTAGAGGATTTTTTATTGAAGAATTTTAATATTTAAGAGTTTGTTTTTTCCTTTTTGACATTAAAGATAAGATTTCTTGTGGGTTTGTCAACTGACGTCCGGGAAGTGTCTGCTTTGGTGTGCGGTCGCGGTCGGCTTCGTCAATCGCTGCAATAAAAAGTTTTACGCTGTTTGGATTGGATATGACAAAATTATGAGTAATACTTGAAGTAGCCATACGAACACCTCCTCTTTTCGGGTTTTTTGTGTATTAATTATACGATTGACAGAGAAATGCGTCAATAAGGAAAATAAGTATTGAAAATAGTTGGAACAAGTACTAAAATTAAGTTGGGACATTGAATGGAAGTTATGTTACGAGATAATAAGAATTGTAGGTGGAAGGTTTGAACATAGAAGCATATGATGCTGATTCATTGAGAAAAATGGTTAGGTTGCTTGAATATGAGAACAAGATATTAAAAGATAAATTGAAGAAAGCAGGCATTTCATATGAAGAGGTGAATCCTTTTGAAGAAAAAATAGAAAGTGCAGAAGAATATGACCTGGATCAAGGGAGTCGTATTGTAAATCCGCCATATATTACAGAGAAAATGGCAATACGTTTCTTTTCGATGTTTTGGGGAAGAGAAGATGTATATGCCAGACGGGGAAAGAACGGGGGTTATTTTCCACAATGTGCGAATCGTTGGAATGACCGGCTTTGCCCTAAACAACGTAAAGAGAAGGTATTGTGTGATGAATGTGAAAATACCAAATGGATTAGTTTGGATGTTAAAAAAATAATTGATCATTTGTTAGGCACAAAAGAAGATGGATCAGATGTAATAGGTGTATATCCTTTACTGCCAAATGGTACATGCAGATTTATTGTATTTGATTTTGATAATCACGAAAAAGGAGCAGAGGTTACGGACTTTGCAAATACGGATAATGAGTGGCATAAAGAAGTGGATGCGCTTAGAAAAATGTGTGAGCTTAATGGTATCAGACCTTTAGTTGAGAGATCTCGCTCCGGGAAAGGGGCACATGTATGGATTTTCTTTAAAAAGGCAATACCGGCGGCTACGGCAAGAAATTTTGGATTTCTCCTGTTAGACAAGGGTTCAACTTCCATCAATCTGAAATCGTTTCATTATTATGATAGAATGTATCCTTCGCAGGATGTGGCAAGCAGCATAGGTAATTTAATTGTATTGCCATTACAGGGGCAGGCACTTAAAAATGGAAATAGTGCTTTTGTAGATGAAAGTTGGAATGCATATTCTGATCAATGGGATGCTCTTTTCAATAAAACAAGAAAGCTGGGAATAGAAGATGTTGAACAATGCATGGCAAAATGGCAGAGAGAATTAGCAGAAGTCAGAGGAATGCTTACTAATATTGAGAAGAATGTCAGACCGAAACCATGGAAGAAGAAATGTGAGTTTTGTAAGTCAGATGTTGTGGGCAAGCTTCATATGGTATTGGGCAATGGAGTTTATATTGATACTCTGAATCTTATGCCAAGAATACAAAATCAGGTCCGTAGTTTGGCGGCATTTGATAATCCGGAATTTTACAAAAATAAAAGGCTGGGATATTCTAATTATTATAATTTTAGTGCTGTATATTTAGGTAAGGATATATATGGATATATACAGATTCCGAGAGGACTGCGGGAAAATATTATACAGGAATGTGAAAAAGCAGGCATTTCAGTTGATGTTTCAGATCAAAGAGAAACAGGACAACCTATCAGAGTATCTTTTAAAGGTGATTTGCGAATGCAACAGGAATTAGCAGCAGAAAAATTATTATCACATTCAGATGGGGTTTTGAGTGCGGCAACTGCATTTGGAAAGACTGTAGTATGTAGTTACCTTATTGCAGAGCGAAAAGTAAATACGCTCATTTTGCTGCAAAGTAAAGATTTGCTTAATCAGTGGGTTGATGAATTGAATCATTTCTTAGAGATAAGAGAAGAACCACCGGAATATGAAACAAAAACAGCCTGCAAATAAAAAGTCAAGGCTAAATTGAAAGAATATTGAAAAATTTATACAGGTTGAAAATTGGGTATCAAAATTAGACCACCACGCCAGTGCTGGTCTGAAAATTTTGGTGGATAATTAAGACTCTGGAAGAGATGCGAGATATTCTTTCACTCGTCCGTAGTAGATTCTTAGAAACTTGTTGGCACCTGCAGTCATATAGACATAGTAAGGCTTGCCTTGAGCACGTTTCTTATCTAAGAACTGATAAACAGGATCATCTTGAGGATGCGTTTTAATTAGGACATCCATTACCTGAAATAAAGTCTTTCTTAGATCAGCGGAACCTCGTTTTGAGGTAGGAACACTTTTTTGTTCATAGGTTCCGGATTCATTAACACCGGGATCTACACCGGCAAATGCAGTAATAGCACTTTTGTGAGTGAAACGGGAAACATTTCCAATCTCAGCCATCAACTGAGGACCAAGTGAAGTTCCAACACCTTTCATAGCCATAACGACAGGATACTCCGGGAGTTTGGATGCAGTTTCATTCATGAGAGTGCGTAGTGACTCAACAGTTGTAGAGGCACTATTAAGCTGGTCTACAGCCTGCTTGATAATAAGCTTTGTAATGGCATCCTTTGGAAGTACAGGAACAAGTTCCTTTGCTTTTCCATAGATTTCTTCAGCTTTTGACTGACTGAAGTTGTACTTCTTGCGTTTGCACCAGTTTTGATAATGGTCGATAAAGGCATTCAGGGACATTTTACGGACACAGTCCACATGCCAGTATGTAGATGCAAAATCAACCCATTTCTGGCTGCCGTCACTGCGTGCAGGACTGTCAAAGTAAGTATTAACACCAGGATAGGTTTGGTCAAGGATGCCGATAAGATTATTTTTCATAGCTGTCTTATGCTTCATGTAAAAGCCGAACTGGCGATTCATGGTTTTGAGCTGATTGCGTAATTCATCCATAACATTATACTGTTTAAGGTTTTGCCATTTGTCAAGAGCATATCGGGCAATCTTAACAGCATCCGCTTTGTCAGATTTCACTTTACGAAGAGAATCATTATCAAAGTCTTTGATAAGTTTTGGGTTAATGGCACTGACGAAAAGATTTGCCTCCAAAAGCTGATGAGCGAGGACTTCATAATAACGTCCTGTGTGCTCCATTACGATTCGAGACTCACCTTCAACAGAGTTGATGAGTTCTATAAGTGAATGGATATCGCTGGCTGTGTGTTTGATTTCGAAAGGTGTGGAAACAATTTCACCGAAAGGCCGCATAATAGCAACCACACTTTTACTTTTAGAAACATCGATACCTACTGCGTTCATAAATTGTCACTCCTTAAGATTATTGCAATGGATAAGTACCAGTTTTACTCATTGCCTATTCAATCTACTGTGGTGTGACACGAATGCACCTAAGGTGATTCAACCTGCATAAAACGAACGCTGCGAATGAGGAACTGGTTATCAGTCTGTTTTACGGACGCGAAGTCCAAGGAAGAAAAAGATATCCAATTGCTACCTACATTCTAACAGCTTAAGCAACAAGATGGATAATTCCTTACTGGATGTAAGGGATATTAACCATAAATATATTGTAGTAGGAAGAAAGAAAAAAAGAAATAGTGTGATAGGCGTTTTGCACGGAAATAAAAATACATTGACGGGGATCATAGATGTTGCAATGGTTGGTTCGATGTACAGCAGAGGAAAATTTAATGAACGAATTAATTCTTACGGAATGGTAATTATGGATGAATGTCATCACGCAGCTTCTAATACATCTATGGAATTATTGCAGAAAATAAATGCAAAATACGTGTATGGTGTTTCTGCTACGCCTAAACGTGGCGACAGTCTTGATCGGATTATCTATATGCTGCTGGGACCTTTGAGACATAGATTTACTGCGTTGGAGAGGGCTAAGGAACAGGGGATTGGACATTATTTTGTCCCAAGATACACAAGAGTAGTTGATACTGCAGAAAGCAAGGATAATATTAATAAAGCATATAATTTGATTAGTACCAGTAAGGTGCGCAATGAAATGATCATAGATGATGTTATAACCTGTGTTG
>SKEE01001013.1_pt1 | contig 26152 bp, 23 predicted proteins | sample 4826661 | NCBI WGS metagenome assembly SKEE01 (sample SAMN11008817, study PRJNA524170) | human gut metagenome | biome: Human fecal sample; material: Feces; isolation source: fecal sample from pouch patient p20 | host: Homo sapiens | place: Israel: Tel-Aviv | collected 2016-11-14
GTGGCGGGCGATGGCGTAGAGCAGCACTTCGAGGCTGGAACCGGGGCTGTGCTTGGCCAGCATCTTGATGAACTCGATGCCGATGACGATGTCCAGCGCCCGCTGTAAGAAGATGCTCACCTCGACGTCGTTGCCGTCGAACAGCAGGCCGGGCATCCACTGCAGCAGCGGCACCATCGACAGCAGCAGGCCGATGAGGACGAGGCCGGACAACAGGATCTCGAGCAGGGTGGCTGTGCTGATGATCCTGTTGCGCAATTCGGCGCGGCTGTGGCTTTCAACACGGGAATTGGACATGGGCAGGGACCTCTCTTTCAAATTTGACCGGAAAGCTTTTACAACAGTTTGATTCTATTGTAACAAAAGCGAAAAACGAAGTCAATTTCTCCGGCTGGGAAAGTTAGCCTGCATGAAAAACTGGAATCGAAGACAGACAAAAGGGGCCGTCCGCACTTGGAATAGAGTGCAGACGGCCTCTCTTTGTGCTGAAAAGGCGGCTTAGGCCTCCGCAATGGCTTCGATCTCGCAGAGCACGCCCTTGGGCAGGTCTTTCACGGCCACGCAGCTGCGGGCGGGCTTGGAGGTGAAATACCTGGCGTACACCTCGTTGAAAGCGGCAAAGTCGGCGATGTCGGCCAGGAAGCAGGTGGTCTTGACCACCTTGTCAAAGCCCACGCCGGCAGCTTCGAGGATAGCGCCCACATTGCGGCAGCTCTGGTCAGCCTGTGCGGCGATGCCCTCGGCGACTGCGCCGGTGGCGGGGTCTACCGGGATCTGGCCGGAGGTGAAGACGAGACCGCCCACGGTGTAGCCCTGAGAGTAGGGGCCGATGGCGCCGGGAGCTTTTTCGGTGCTGATGATGTTCATATCGATTACCTCACATATCATAAATAGGGGAGTCTCCCGCCAAAAGGGGAGCCGATGAAAAAAGTCTACCACCAACTGTCCCCGCCGTCAACGGCCAGCAGGGAATGGTCCCGGAATTTCCGGAAAAAGGGAATGTAAAATTATTTGGAAAAATCTGCGCAAATCATCTTGACAAGAAATAAACTTTTATGATAAAAATAGAGCATGAAAGTAACATTTTTGCAGAAAAACGCAGGCGCAGCGCAGGCAGGAAAGCCAGCTTTGCGCAGGCGCGTTTCTTTTTTGCAGAAAAAGCGAATTTCTGAACCCTCGGAAGGGGCAGAAAGGATAAGATATGTCGATTTTGGTACAGGATTCAAATAAAACAGCCTGCCGTGCAGCGGAGGCTGGACTGCAGCAGAAAAACTGTGCTGCGCTGGTGCGTCCGGCGGGTACGGGCAAGGGCTGCATCGTGTGGGAGCTGCTGGACGCCCACCCCGAGATGCGCGTGCTCTGGGTGGTGTCCTGCACTGCCCGTCTGGAGCTGCGCCGCGCCCTGGCAAAGCGGCTGGGCCGGACGCTGGGCGGCAGGGTGCGGCTGATGAGCTGCGAGCAGCTGGCCGTGCAGAATGCGCTGGGCTGGGTGGCGCTGGCTGAGTTCCGGCCCGGCCTGCTGGTACTGGACGGCTGGAGGGAGATGAGCGCAAAGGACTGGACCGACTGTGTCCAGCCCCTGTTCCGCCTCTGCCCGGGGGCAAAGCTGCTGGCTCTGGGGGAGCCGGATGCCCCGGGCGACAGCTGCCGCGCCGCCGAGGAGATGCTGGCCGACGCCATCGTGGAGCCGCTGGCGCTGGGCGGGGCGATGGCCGAGGGCCTGCTGCCCATGCCGGCCTCCTATACGGCCCTGCTCTGGCCGCTGGAAGATGCGATGGCCCGCCTCCGTGCTGAGGTGAAAAACCTCCATCTGCCGGGCTGCCCTGACCCCAACGCCGAGAAATATCAGGCTCTGAGCCTCGCCGTAGAGAAGCTTCCGCCGGTGGAACAGCTGCTGGCGCAGTGGCTCCCGGATGCTGCCGGACGGTATCTTGTCCTCTGCGAGGATGATGCAGCGGCGGCACAGACCGCAGAGCAGGCCGAGAAGCTGTTTGGTGCAGGAACACATATTTATAAGGATGCAGAAGGCTTTGCGGCCGATGAAGCGGCCGCCCTCCGGCTGCTGGTCTGTGCCAACGGCCCGGCGGTGCAGGCTCCTCTGGCCGGGATCTCGGGCGTGGTGCTGGTGCGCCGCAGCGCTGGACCGGCCGCATACCGGCAGATGCTGGCCCGCGCCCTTGCAGCCTGCGGCAGTGTGCCGGTGGCAGAGCTGAGCGCGGCCTTTGAGGCGCTGACCTGTGTGCAGCAGCTGCGGAAGGAGTGCAGCGCGGCGGGGGCAGAAGCCTTCCCGCTGGAAGAGCCTCTCTCTGCCTGCCGCCGGGCTTACCGGCAGCTCCGCCGCGCGCTGGACTCCGACTGGGAGCGCTATTATGCCGCCGCAAAGCAGATGACGGCAGAGGGAAAGACGCTGGACGTGCCTCGCTCCTACCGCTTTGGGGGCGTGGCCGTGGGCCGCTGGCTGGAAAACCAGCGCCTTGTCCGGGCCGGAAAGAAAAAGGGACGCCTCACCGCCGAGCAGGCCGCCCGGCTGGACAAAATCGGCATGAACTGGAAAAAGCGGCTCGAGCTGGCGTGGGAGAACGGCTGTGCTTCGGCCCGGCGGTACCGCGGCAGCCACAGCGACCTGCTGGTGCCGGTCCATTATAAGGATAAGGACGGCTTTGCACTGGGCGAGTGGATCGTCTACAACCGCCAGCGCTATCTGAGCGGGAACCTGCCGTCAGACCGCGTCGAGCGTCTCGAGGCACTGGGCATGGTGTGGGACACCGGCAGCATCCTCTGGGAGAAGAGCTATGCCGCCGCCGTCCAGTATTATCTGGAAAATCACACGCTGGAAATTCCCGTCAAGTACGTCACGCCGGACGGCATGGCGCTGGGCGTCTGGCTGGGCAGTCAGCGTGCCGCTTATAAAGAAGGTGTGCTGACCGACGCCCAGATCGAAAAGCTGGAAGCGCTGGGAGTGGACTGGACGAACCGGAACGACCGCAAGTGGCAGACCGCCTACGAGGCCGCCGTGAAGTACCACGCCGCCCACGGGAACCTCGACGTCCCCACCGAGTACACCGACGAAGACGGCATCCTGCTGGGCAAGTGGGTGTCCCGCCAGCGGTACGCATGGCAGAACCCCGAGCGCAGCAGCGCCCGGGTGACGCCGGAGCGGAAAGCCCTGCTGGACGAGCTGGGCATGAACTGGGAAAAGACCGACTCGTGGCAGCACCGCTACGAGCTGGCCGTGGAATACAAAAAGGAGCACGGCAGTCTGGCTGTTCCGGCCCAGTACCGGACGGAGGACGGCATCTGGCTGGGCAGCTGGCTGTCCCGTCAGAAGCAGATGCTGCGGGAGGGCAAAAAGCTCTCCGCCGAGCGCCGCGCGGCCCTGAAAGAGCTGTTCAAGGGCGAAAAAGGCCGACGCCTCAGCGCCCCGGTGCCGCCCGCGTGCAGCGTGCGGGAGCAGAACTGGCTGGACAACTACCAGAGCGCCAGGCTCTACGCCGAGAAGAAGGGCAGCCTCCTCGTGCCTGCCGGATACGTGGACGAGAACGGCTTCCGTCTGGGCGTCTGGATCTCGAACCTCCGGGCTGCCCGCAAGGCCCGGCCCGGCTCGTTCCAGGTGACGCCGGAGCATATCGCCCTGCTGGACGCCATCGGGATGCAGTGGGACGCCCGGGAGGCTAAGTGGGCCGGGGCGTTCCGCCGTGCCGAAGAGTACTGCGCCGCCCACGGCGATCTGCTGGTGCCGGTGAACTATAAGACCGAAGACGGCTTCTGCCTCGGCGACTGGGTCCGCCGGATGCGCGAAAACTACGCCTGTGCCGAGAAAAAGCTGACGGCGGAGCGCATCGCAAAGCTCGAAGCGCTGGGCATGGTCTGGACCGTGCCGCAGGAGGGCTGAGATATTGCATTTTAGGGCGGAGTGTGGTATACTTCACCTCGTCTGAATAGAAAACAGCAGGTGCCTGCCGCCGGGGCTTCGTCCCCGGCCGGGAGGGTAAAAGGGAAGCGGGTGCGAGTCCCGCGCGATCTCGTCACTGTGATAAGGGAGTCCGCTGCCTTGGCGCTCAGCGCCGGTCACTGGAGGCTTTGCCTCTGGGAAGGCGGCAGCGGGCGGTGAGCTTTCAGTCAGGAAACCTGCCCGCTGTTGGTACAGGAGCGTCCGGCTCCGGATCACGAGGAATTGGTCGTACCAAAAAGCCCGAACGTTCAAAGGGTCTTTTTGCTGTGCCTTCCGCGCGGTGAAAAGGCTCTTTTTTCGTTTGAGCTGACCCCCGTTTCGTACCCTTTCTATCGGAAACGTACATTCCACACAACAGAAAGGACTCAAACAATGCGTAAGGCAACCAACAAGAACTGGCAGCGCGTCACCGCCGCTGCCGCCGCACTGGCCCTGTGTGCCGGTGTGCTCACCGGCTGCGGTGCATCTTCTTCCACTGCCGCCAGCAGCGCCGCAGCAAGCTCTGCTGCCGCCAGCGAGGTGAGCAGCGAGGAGGCCGATGAAATGGCAGCAAAGAACGTGGCAGACCTCATCGACGCCATCTATGTGCAGGAGCGCAACGAGAACACCGACGCCCAGTGCGAGGCCGCCAAGGCCGCATGGGACGCTCTGACCGACGCCCAGAAGGAGCTGGTCGAGGGTGAAGAGGCTGACCCCGATTACTTTGGCCGCGACACCGGCGACGCCTCCAAGGACGACGCCCGCAACCAGGACAACATCGGCGACAACGAGATCCTGGTCGTCAGCTTCGGCACCTCCTTCAACAACAGCCGCGCAGCGGACATCAAGGGCATCGAGGATGCCATTCAGGCCGCTTACCCCGACTGGTCTGTCCGCCGCGCCTTCACCGCACAGATCATCATCAACCATGTTCAGGCCCGTGACGGCGAGAAGATCGACAACATGGAGCAGGCTTTGGAGCGCGCTGTTGCCAACGGCGTGAAGAATCTGGTCGTCCAGCCCACCCATCTGATGCATGGCGCGGAGTACGACGAGATGATGGAGATGGTGGACAGCTACCGCGATAAGTTCGAGTCCGTCGCCATCGCCGAGCCTCTGCTGGGCGAGGTGGGCAGTGATGCCACCGTCATCAACGCCGACAAGGAAGCTGTCGCCAAGGCCATCACCGCCGAGGCCGTCAAGACCGCCGGTTTCGACAGTCTGGACGCGGCCGCTGAGGACGGCACCGCTTTCGTCTTCATGGGCCACGGCACCTCTCACACCGCAAAGGTGAGCTACACCCAGATGCAGTCTCAGATGAACGCTCTGGGCTACAAGAACGTCTTCATCGGCACCGTCGAGGGCGAGCCTGAGGAGACTGCCTGCGAGAACGTCATCAAGGCTGTCAAGGCCGCCGGCTACACCAAGGTCGTCCTGCGTCCCCTGATGGTCGTTGCAGGCGACCACGCCAACAACGATATGGCTGGCGACGACGAGGATTCCTGGAAGAGCCAGTTCGAGGCCTCCGGCGAATTCGACTCTGTCGATTGCCAGATCGCCGGTCTGGGCGAGGTCGCTGACATCCAGCAGCTCTACGTCGCACACACCAAGGCCGCTGTCGATTCCCTGAACGGCTGAGCATAAGTTTATGATTGCCCGGAAAGGAGTGCCTTTTCGGGCAATTTCTTTTTCGGCCTGCTTTGAATTCGGGCCATTGCGTGTTATAATCTTTTCTGTAAAATAGATACTTCGAGGTATATCATCATGAAACTGAACCATAAATTCGCTCTTCTGCTGGCCGGTGCTGTGCTGGCTGGTTCTCTCACCGGCTGCGGCGCATCCGGCACCCCGGCCAGCTCTGCCGCTTCCTCCGAGGCGGCGGCTTCCTCTGCCGTGAGCGAGGCAGCTTCCGAACCGGCGGCAGAGGCCGCTCTGCCCGACGGCGTCTACACCGCCGACTTTGACACCGACAGCTCCATGTTCCATGCCAACGAGGCCAATGACGGCAAGGGGACCCTGACCGTGAAGGACGGTCAGATGACCTTCCACGTCAGCCTCGTCTCCAAGAAGATCGTCAACCTCTACGTCGGCATGGCCGCTGACGCCGAGGCCCACGAGACCGACTGGCTCCAGCCCACCACCGACACCGTCACCTACTCCGACGGCCTGTCCGATGAGGTCTACGGTTTCGACATCCCGGTGAAGGCTCTGGACGAGGACTTCCAGCTGGCCATCCTCGGCTCCAAGGGCAAGTGGTACGACCATACCGTCCGTGTCGCCAACGCCCAGCCTGCTGCGGCGGAAGCACCTGCCGACGGCACCTACACCTGTGACGTGACCCTCGAGGGCGGCTCTGGCCGCGCCACCGTGGAAAGCCCTGCGGCCCTGACCGTGGCCGACGGCAGGATGACCGCCACCATCGTCTGGTCCAGCCCCAACTACGACTATATGCTGGTGGATGGCGAAAAGTATCTGCCCACCAACACCGAGGGCAACTCTACCTTCGAGATCCCCGTCACTGCTCTCGACACCCCGCTGGATGTGGTGGGCGATACCGTCGCCATGAGCACCCCGCATGAGATCGAGTATACGCTGACCTTCGCCTCTGCATCCCTGATCGAGGCAAAGTAACGATGAAACGCCGCAATTTTCTGAAAGCCCTGCCTGCCGCCGCCCTCACCCTTGCGGGCTGCGGGCAGGCAGAGACCGCCCCGGCCAATACAGCATCCCTCGTGTTCGACCACAGCTATCCGCTGGACTATGCCACCCAGTTTTCCGCCGACTGCTATGAGGGCGGCTATGTGATGATCGACATCCCGGCCGCCGGGCGGTTCCTCGTCGTCCCCGAGGGGGCCGCCGAGGTGGACGACCTGCCCGAAGATGTCGTTCTGCTGCGCCAGCCGCTGGATCATATTTATCTCGTCTCCACCTCGGTGATGGACCTCTTCGTCCATCTGGACGCCCTGGACAGCATCGCCCTCTCCGGCACGAAGGCCGAGGGCTGGTATGTGGAAGAGGCCAGACAGGCCATGCAGGAGGGCCGCATCGCCTACGCGGGCAAGTACAGCGCCCCGGACTATGAGCGCATCCTTGCCGCCGGCTGCACCCTCGCCATCGAGAACACCATGGTGCTCCACGCCCCCGAGGTCAAGGAGCAGCTGGAAAAGTTCGGCGTGCCGGTCCTCGTGGAGCGCTCGAGCTACGAGAGCGGCCCGCTGGCCCGGATGGAGTGGCTCAAGCTCTACGGCATCCTGCTGAATAAGACTGAGATGGCGGAAGAGGTCTTTCGCCAGAAGGTGGAGCAGGTGGCCCCCATCCTCGAGCAGGAGAACACCGGCAAGACCGTGGCCTTCTTCTCCATCACCACCAACAACCTCATCACTGTCCGCCGCACCAGCGACTATGTGGCCCAGATGGTGGGGATGGCCGGCGGCGTCTACATCTTCGACGACCTCGAGGGGGACAACTCGGCCCAGTCCACCATCAAACTGCCGCTGGAGACCTTCTACGCCCGGGCCAAGGACGCCGACGTCCTCATCTACAACAGTACCATCGAGGGCGTGATGGAGACCCGTGACCAGCTCATCGAAAAATGCCCGATGCTGGCAGATTTCAAGGCCGTCCAGTCCGGCGACTGCTGGTGTACGGCCCAGAGCCTCTTCCAGCAGAGCATGGAGCTGGCCGACCTCATCTCGGATATGAACCTCGTCTTCACCGAGGGCTCGCCCGACCCGGCGTCCCTCCGTTTCTTACAGCGCATCGTATAAAAGGAGCTTTGTCATGACCACCACCCGCCGCCTCAGCCTCGCGTACCTCGCCCTCACGGCGGGGGTCGCGGTGCTGTTTGCACTCAATCTGTTCTGGGGCAGTGTGTCCCTGACGCCCGGCGCGGTGGCGGCGGCTCTGCTGGGCCGGGGCGAAGATGCGCTGGCCGTGGGCATCGTGCTCCAGCTCCGTCTGCCCCGGGCGGTCATGGTCGTGCTGCTGGGCGCGGCCCTCTCGGCGGCGGGCTACCTCCTGCAGACCTTCTTCGCCAACCCCATCGCCGGCCCCTTCGTCATGGGCGTGCCCAGCGGCGCAAAGCTGGCGGTGGCCCTGACGATGGTGGTGTTTTTACAGCAGGGGCTGCTCACCGGCTCGGCCACCCTCATCATCGCCGCCTTTGCAGGCGCGATGGCGGCGATGGCCTTTGTGCTGGTGGTGGCCCGGCGGGTGCCGCGGATGAGCATCCTCGTCATCTGCGGCATCATGATCGGTTATATCTGCTCGGCTGTCACCGACATCGTGGTGACTTTCGCTCAGGACTCCAACATCGTCAATCTCCACAACTGGTCGATGGGCAGCTTTTCCGGCATGACCTGGGCCAACGTGGGTGCAGCGGCCTGCGTGGTGCTGCCCGCGCTGGCGGCGGCGTTCCTGCTCTCGAAGCCCATGGCGGCCTACCAGATGGGCGAGAGCTACGCCAGGAGCGTCGGCGTGCCGGTGCGGGCCTTCTCGACGGCCCTCGTGCTGCTTTCCAGCCTGCTTTCCGCCTGCGTGACGGCCTTTGCAGGCCCCATCTCCTTTGTGGGCATCGCGGTGCCGCATCTGGTCAAGAACCTGCTGGGCAGCGCAAAGCCCCTTTATGTCCTGCCGGGCTGCTGTCTGGGCGGGGCAGCGTTCTGTCTGCTCTGCGACCTCATCGCCCGCAGCCTGTTCGCGCCCACTGAGCTGTCCATCAGCTCGGTGACGGCGGTTTTCGGTGCGCCGGTGGTCATCTGGCTGCTGGTGCGCCGCCAGACACAGGAGGGCCGGGAATGAGCGATCCGAAATTCTACTGCCGCGCCGAGGACCTTGCCATCGGCTACGGCAAAACGCCCCTGATGGAGCACATCGGCCTCGGCGTCGGGAAGGGGACCATCCTCACCCTCATCGGCCCCAACGGCGCGGGAAAGTCCACCCTGCTCAAGACGCTGGCAGCGCAGCTGGCCCCCCAGGGGGGCGCTGTCCTGCTGGACGGCAAAAATCTCGCGGACTGCTCCGGCCCGGAGCGCGCCCGCAAAATGGCCTTGATGGTGCCTCACACCCGCCGCACCGAGCTGACCACCTGCTTCGAGATGGCGTCCGCCGGGCGCTACCCCTACACGGGGCGGCTGGGCGTCCTCTCGGCGGAAGATAAGCGCCAGGTCCACGCCGCGCTGGCCCTCGTGGGGGCCGAGGCGCTGGCGGGCCGGGACTTCAACCGCATCAGCGACGGCCAGCGCCAGCGCGTCCTGCTGGCCCGGGCCATCTGCCAGCAGCCGGAGCTGATATTATTAGACGAGCCTACGTCTTTCCTTGACATCAAGGGCAAGGCCGAATTGCTGGCCATCCTGAAAAGCCTCGCCCGGGACAAGAAGATGGCCGTCATCCTGAGCCTCCACGAGCTGGAGCTGGCGCAGAAAATTTCCGATAAGGTCGTCTGCGTCTCGGCGGCGGGCGTCTCGGACGTCATGACGCCGGAAAAGGCCTTTGCCCGGGAAAACATCTGTAAAATTTATGCTCTGACCGATGAGCAGTACGCATTCCTCTACGGCGAAGAAAAAGCGCCGGAGGAAAAGCGCCCGCTCTTTGAGCACTACGTCCGCAGCGGCCAGAAGCTCCTGCGCTGCGGCTATACCACCGGCACCTGTGCGGCGCTGGGCGCGGCGGGCGCGGCACGGCTGCTGCTCACCGGCCGCACCCCCGAGACGGTGGCCCTCCGCACCCCGAAGGGCATCGTGGTGGAGGTGGAGCCCATCTTCTGCCGCCTGTCCGGCGAGGGGGCCGAGTGCGCCATTCGGAAGGACGGCGGCGACGATGTGGACGTGACCACCGGTCTGCCGGTCATCGCCGGTGTCGCCCTCCGGCCCGAGCTGTCCGGCGAGGTGCGCATCCACGGCGGTGAGGGCGTGGGCCGGGTGACAAAGCCCGGTCTCGACCAGCCCGTGGGCGAAGCTGCCATCAACCACGTTCCCCGGGCCATGATAAAGGAAGCGCTGGAAAAAGAGGCTGAATCTGCCGGGTACGCGGGCGGCTTTGACGTCACCATCTCCATCGAGGGCGGGGCTGAGACGGCGAAGCGCACCTTCAACCCCCATATGGGCGTGGAAGGGGGCCTCAGCGTCCTCGGCACCAGCGGCATCGTCGAGCCCATGAGCCAGCAGGCCATCCTCGACACCATCCAGCTGGAAATGGGGCAGGCGGCGCTCCGGGCGGTCAGCCCCCGGCGGCTCATCCTTGCCCCGGGCAACTACGGCCTCGACTATCTCCACGAGAAGATGCCCGCCCTAAAGAATATCCCGGTGGTCAAGACCTCGAACTTCATCGGGGATACGATGGATATGGCGGCGGCATCCCACTTTGAAGAGGTGGTGCTGGTGGGCCATATCGGCAAGCTGGTCAAACTGGCGGGCGGCGTCATGAACACCCACTCCCGCACGGCCGACTGCCGCACCGAGCTGCTCTGCGCCCACGCCGCCCTCTGCGGCGCGTCCCGGGACGTCTGCGCGGCCCTGATGAACGCGGCCACCACCGACGCCTGCATGGAGATTTTAGACAAAGCAGAGATGAGAGAACCGGTGCTGTCCAGTCTGCTGGACGCCATCCAGCTCCACCTCGACCGCCGCGCCGCCGGGGCGTTCCGGGTGGGTGCGGTGCTCTTCTCGAATCAATACGGCCCGCTGGGCCAGACCAGAACTGCAAAGGAGCTGCTGGACGAATGGAAAAACGGATAGGCACTTTTTACGGCGTCAGCGTCGGCCCGGGCGACCCGGAGCTCATGACCCTGCAGGCGGTCCGCCGCCTCGAAAACTGTCCGGTCATCGCCGCGCCCCAGACCCCGAAGGGCGGGATGCTGGCGCTGGACATCGCAAAAGGTGCGGTGGAGCTGAGCGGCAAGACCATCCTGCCGCTGCGCTTCGCCATGAGCCTTGACCCGGCGGTGCAGAAAGCCGCCCACATCGAGGCGGCCCGGGCCGTGAAAGAATATCTCGACGCCGGGCAGGATGTCGCCATGCTCAACCTCGGCGACGTGTCCGTCTACGCCACCTTCGGCTACCTGCAGGAGATCTTGGAGGCCGAGGGCTGCAAGACCGTGATGCTCCCCGGCGTGACGAGCTTCTGCGCCGCTGCGGCCCGGCTGGGCCAGTCCCTGACGGGCGGCATGGAGCAGCCGCTGACCATCGCCCCGGGGCGCTGCGCCGCTGAGGTGCTGGCCGCACCGGGCGCAAAAGTGCTGATGAAATCGGGCCGTCAGCTGCCCGAGACGCTGGCCGCGCTGGCCGACGCCGGGCTTCTGAGCCGGAGCGCGATGGTCTGTAACTGCGGCCTGCCGAACGAGGAGGTCTGGCCCGACCTGGCCGATTACGACCCGGCCCGGTCGGCGGGCTATTTCGCAACGATTTTGGTGAAGGAGGGGTAAGATATGGTCCATTTTGTAGGAGCCGGGCCGGGTGCGCCCGACCTCATCACCCGACGGGGCGCGGCCCTGCTGGCCGATGCCGACTGCATCATCTACGCGGGCAGTCTCGTCAACCCGGCCCTGCTGGGGCTGGCGAAGCCCGGCTGTGCCATCTATAACAGCGCCGAGATGACGCTGGAACAGGTGCTGGACACCATCCGCGCCACCGAAAAGGCCGGCGGAACCACGGTCCGCCTCCACACCGGCGACCCCTGCCTCTACGGGGCCATCCGGGAGCAGATGGACGCGCTGGATGCTGACGGCATCCCTTATGACGACACCCCGGGCGTGTCCAGCTTCTGCGGCGCGGCGGCGGCACTCTGTGCCGAGTACACCCTGCCCAACGTGAGCCAGACCGTCATCATCACCCGGATGGAGGGCCGCACTCCTGTCCCTGAGGCCGAACAGCTGGAAAAGCTGGCCGCTCACGGGGCTACCATGGTCATCTTCCTCTCCATCGGGCTGGTGGACAAAGTCCGGCAGGCCCTTCTCGAGAGCGGCGGCTACCGCCCCGATACCCCTGCCGCTGTGGTCTATAAGGCCACCTGGCCCGAGCAGAAGGTGGTGCGCTGCACCGTCTCCACACTGGCCGAGGAGACCCGCCGCAATGGCATCACAAAGACCGCCCTCATCGTCGTAGGCGACTTTCTGGGCGAAAACTATGAGCGCAGCAAGCTTTACGACCCCGCCTTTACCACCGAGTTCCGGCAGGGGACGGAGGCCGGGCAGTGAGCCGGGCATATCTGGCCTTTACCGCAAAGGGCGAGGCGCTGGCCCATCGGCTGGCGGAAGCTCTGCCCGGCAGCGTGAGCCGCTGCGGCGGAGACGTGACCCTGAAAGGCTGGACGGCGGAGCATTTTGCACAGGATGAGGCCCTGATTTTTGTAGGAGCTGTGGGCATCGCGGTGCGGGCCATCGCGCCCCACTGCAGGAGCAAGGCCGCCGACCCGGCGGTGGTGGTCGTGGACGAGGGCGGGAACTTCGCCGTGCCGCTCCTGTCGGGCCATCTGGGCGGTGCCAACGCGCTGGCCCGGGCGCTGGCAAAAGCGTGCGGCGCGGTGCCGGTCATCACGACGGCCACCGATGTCAACGGCCTCTTCGCCGTGGACCTCTGGGCCAAGGCCCAGAACTGCGCTGTCCTTGAGCCGGAGCGCATCAAGCGGGTCAGCGGCGCCCTGCTGGCCGGGCAGACTGTCCGGTACTGGTCGCCGTGGCCGGTGGCGGGGGAGGCCCCCGCCGGCGTGGAAAAAACTGACGCACCCGAAGCCGCCGACTTCGCCCTGACCCTCACGCCGCAGGGCGGGGCGCTCCACCTCGTCCCCCGCATCGGGGTGCTGGGGGTGGGGTGCCGCCGCGGCACGACGGCCCAGCAGCTGGAAGAAGCCTTTGCGGCGTTCTGTGCCGCGTCCGGCCTCAGCCCGGCGGCGGTCTGCGCAGCCGCCAGCATCGACCTGAAAAAAGATGAGCCGGGGCTTGCAGCGTTCTGCAAAGCCCACGGCTGGCCCATCACGTTCTATCCGGCCGACGAACTGCGGGCCGTGCCGGGACAGTTCACCCCGTCAGCCTTTGTGGCAAGTGTCACCGGCGTGGACAACGTCTGTGAGCGCTCGGCGGTAAAAGCTTCGGGCGGGACGCTCCTTCTGCCCAAAACGGCAGGCGGCGGCGTGACGCTGGCGCTGGCCGTCCGCCCCTTTGCACCCGATTGGAGAACAGAGCAATGAGTGAGAGTAAAAAGACCGTGTTCGTCGTGGGGCTTGGCCCCGGCGGCGGACAGTTTCTGACCGTGCAGGCGCAGAGCGCCTTGCAGCAGGCCGAGGTGCTGTGCGGCTATACGGTCTACATCGACCTTGTGCGCCCCCTCTACCCGGAAAAAGAGTGCTACACCACCGGCATGACCCGGGAGATCGACCGCTGCCGCTGGGCGCTGGATACCGCCCGGGCGGGCCGGGACGTGGCGCTGGTCTGCTCCGGCGACGCCGGGGTCTACGGCATGGCCAGCCCGCTGCTGGAGCTGGCCGAAGAGTACCCGGACGTCAATGTGGAGGTCGTCCCCGGCCTGACCGCCGCCCTCAGCGGCGGGGCCGTGCTGGGCGCCCCGCTGGCCCACGATTTCTGCGTCATCTCGCTGTCGGACCGCCTCACGCCGTGGGAGGTCATCGAAAAGCGTCTGGCCTGCGCCGCCCAGGGCGATTTCGCGCTGGCGCTGTACAATCCCTCCTCCAAGGGCCGCCCGGACTATCTGCGCCGGGCCGTGGACGTCCTGCTGGCGAACGGCAAAGCCCCGGACACCCTCTGCGGTTCTGTGCGGAACATCGGCCGGGAAGGGCAGGAAAAGCACATCCTGACCCTCAGCCAGCTCCGGGACACTGAGGTGGATATGTTCACCACCGTCTTTGTGGGCAACGCCGCCACCCGCGCGCTGAGCGGGCGGATGGTCACGCCGAGGGGGTACCGCCGATGAACGTCGTCGTTTTCAGCGGCACCACCGAGGGGCGGGAGCTTTCCCGCCAGCTGGCGGCGCTGGGCATCGAAGTCACCGTCAGCGTGGCCACCCCGCTGGGGCAGGAAGAGCAGGGGAGCACCCCCGGCGTCACCGTCCGGTGCGGGCGGCTCCTGCCCGATGAGATGGCCGCGCTCTTGGGGGATGCCGCCCTCTGCATCGACGCCACCCACCCCTACGCGGTGGAGGCGACCAAAAACATCAAAGCAGCGGCAGAGAAGGCCGGGGTGGAATACCTCCGCCTGCTGCGCCCGGCCAGTCCGCTGCCGGAAAACTGTCTCGTCTTTGAGAGCGCAAAGCAGGCGGCAGAAGCGCTGGCTGCAGAAGAGGGCAACCTTCTATTGGCCACCGGGGCCAAGGAGCTGGCGCAGTTTGCGGCCATCCCGCCCGAGCGGCTCTACCCCCGCGTCCTGCCCACGCTGGAAAGCATCGCGGCCTGCGAGGCGGCGAACATCCCCCACCGCAACATCATCGCCATGCAGGGCCCCTTCAGCTTTGCCCTCAATCAGGCCATGATGGAGCAGTTCCATATCCGCTGGCTCGTCACAAAGGACGGCGGCGCGGCCGGAGGCTTCGACGAAAAAGCCGCCGCCGCCTCTGCCGCCGGGGCGCAGCTGGTGGTCATCCGCCGCCCGCCCGAGCAGGGCGAGACGGCTTCCGAGGTGCTGAAACGCTGCAAGGAGATGATAAGATGAACGTGACACTCATCGGCATGGGCTCCGGCCAGCCGGAGAACCTGACCCTTCAGGGTCTGGCCGCACTGCGGCAGGCCGACCTCATCCTGGGCGCACGGCGTCTGCTGGCAGTTCTGCCTGCCGGCTGCACCGAGAACCGTGCCGCCGCCTACCGCCCCGACGAGGTGGCAGAGCTGCTGCAGACTTCCGGCGCAGAGAACGCCGTGCTGGTCTACAGCGGCGACACCGGCTTTTACTCCGGCGCGTCCTCCATGATGGAAAAGCTGGAGGCCCTCGGCGTCCGCGCCCGGGTGCTGCCCGGCCTTTCCAGCATCCAGCTGCTGGCGGCGGCGCTGGGCCGTCCGTGGCAGGGGTGGAACCTTGTTTCGGCCCATGGCCGCACCTGCGACCCGGTGGCCGAGTGTATGCAGGGCAGACCCACCTTCTTCCTCACCGGCGGCAGCGAAGACCCCGCCACCCTCTGCGCCCAGCTGGCGGCAGAGGGCTTCGGGGACGTGCAGGGCGTCGTGGGCCAGTGCCTCGGCACGCCGGAAGAGAAGCTCTTCCGCGGCAGCGTCAAAGAGCTGGCCGCAGGCCGGTTCAACAGCCTGAGCGTCCTTCTCGTGGAGGCGGCGGAGGTGCTGCCCCGCCGCGCTCCGGGCCTGCCGGACGAAGCCTTCGAGCGGGGCGACGTTCCCATGACCAAGCAGGAAGTCCGGGCCGCTGTGCTGGCGAAGCTGGCCGTCCGCCCGGAAGACATCCTGTGGGACGTGGGGGCCGGGACGGGCAGCGTCAGCGTGGAGCTGGCATTGGCCGCGCCCCGGGGCCGGGTGTACGCGGTGGAGTGCAGGCCGGAGGGCTGTGCGCTCATCAAAGCCAACCGCGAAAAATTCAGGACCCGGAACCTCGTCCTCGTGGAGGGGCTTGCCCCCGACGCCCTTTCGGACCTGCCCGCGCCGGACGCTGTTTTCATCGGCGGCAGCAAGGGCAGCCTTGCCGCCATCGTGGACGCCGCGCTGGATAAGAACCCCGACGCCCGCATCTGCGTGTCGGCCATCGCCCTTGAGACCCTTTCGGCGGCGGTGGCCGCGCTGACGGCCAAAGGCCGGACCGTGCAGGTGAGCCAGATCGCCGTCAGCCGGGCAAAAGCCGTGGGCGGGCTGCACCTCATGATGGCCCAGAACCCCATCTACCTCATCACAGGAGAATGACATGATACAGTTTCTGCTGGCGGCGCCCCGCTCGGGCAGCGGCAAGACCACCATGACCTGCGCCCTGCTCATGGCCCTCAAACGGCGGGGCTGTGCGCCCTGCGCCTTCAAGAGCGGGCCGGACTACATCGACCCCATGTTCCACCGGGCCGTGCTGGGGGTGGAGAGCCGCAGCCTCGACCTCTTTTTCTCTGCGCCCGAGACGGTGCGCACCCTCTACGCAAAGGGTGCCGCCGGCCACGGTGCGGCGGTGTGCGAGGGGGCCATGGGCTTTTACGACGGCCTCGGGGGCGTCAGCGACAGAGCCAGCGCGTGGCATCTGGCCGACACACTGGACCTGCCGGTGCTGCTGGTGGTGGAGCCGAAAGGTCAGAGCCTGACGCTGGCCGCAGAGCTGAACGGGCTGAAAAACTTCCGCACCCCCAGCCACATCGCAGGCATCCTGCTGAACAACTGCACGGCCCGGATGCACGCTCTGCTGGCCCCGATGCTGGAAAAAGAGACGGGTCTGCCGGTGCTGGGCTTTCTGCCGAAACTCCCGGAGGCCGTCATCGGTTCCCGCCATCTGGGCCTCTACACGGCGGCGGAAGTGGAAAATTTACAGCAGAAGCTGGCCCTTCTGGCCGACGCGGCGGAGGAGCACATCGACTGGCCCCGCCTGCTGGCCCTCTGCGAAAAGGAGCCGCCCGCCCTGCCGGTGCAGCCGGAGACGCCTCCGGCCCGCGTCCGCATCGCCGTGGCGCAGGACGAGGCGTTCTGCTTTACCTACGCCGAGACGCTGGAGGCCTTCCGGGACGCCGGGGCAGAGGTGGTCTTTTTCAGCCCCCTCCGCGACACGGCTCTGCCGGAAAACATCGGCGGGCTGTATCTGCCCGGCGGCTACCCGGAACTTCACGCAAGAGAATTGAGTGAAAATACATCGCTTCTGCGCGAGATAAAGCGGAAAATTGAGTTCGGTCTGCCCACAGTGGCCGAGTGCGGAGGCTTCCTCTATCTGGGGCAGAGCCTCACGGACGCCGAGGGGCAGAGCTGGCCGATGGCGGGCGTTCTGCCGGGCGAAGCAAAAGATGCCGGACGTCTCGTCCGCTTCGGCTACGCCGCGCTGAGCGCAGAATCGGACAGTATGCTCTTCCGGGCCGGGGAGAGCTTTCCCATCCACGAATTCCACCACTGGGATTCCACCGTCAACGGCACGGCCCTCGCGGCAAAAAAGCCGGTGGGCGGCGCAGCGTGGCGGTGCGGATTTGTAAACGAGCATTTCTATGCGGGCTTCCCGCATTTGTACTGGGAGGGTACGCCCCTGCCGCAGCGCTTTGCCGCCGCGGCTGAAAATTACAGGAGAGACCATGACTGAGACAGAACTCGCCGCCCTCTGTGCGGCCATCACGCCGCCGGACGAAGCCGCCCGGGCGGCGGCGCACGCCCACTGGGCCAGCCTTGCAAAGCCGCTGGGCGGGCTGGGCGGATTGGAAACGACCATCGAGGACGCCGCCGCCCTCATCGGCAGCGCAAAGCTGGATATTTCCCGCCGGGCGGTGCTGGTGCTCTGCGCCGATAACGGTGTGGTGGCCCAGGGCGTCAGCCAGACCGACAGCAGCGTGACCCGCGCCGTGGCTGAGAACCTCGCCGCCCGCCGCACCAGCGTCTGCCGGATGGCACAGACCGCCCGGTGCGAGGTGGTGCCGGTGGATATGGGCATCGCGGGCGAGCCGGTCCCGGGCGTCCTCGACTGCCGCATCGCCCCCGGCACAGCGGACTTCACCCTCGGCCCGGCTATGAGCCGGGAGCAGGCCGTGGAAGCCATCGGCAGGGGCATCCGGCTGGTGCAGGAGCAGAAGAAAGCGGGCGTCGGCCTGCTGGCCACCGGTGAGATGGGCATTGGCAACACCACGACGTCCAGCGCCGTGGCCGCTGTGCTGCTGGGCCAGCCCGTCGAAGTGATGACGGGCCGGGGCGCGGGCCTTTCGGACGAGGGACTTGCCCGGAAGATCGACGCCATCCATCGCGGCATCGCAAAAAATCAGCCCGACTCTGCCGATGCACTGGACGTGCTGGCGAAGCTGGGCGGTTTCGATATTGCCGGGCTCTGCGGCGTCTTCCTCGGCGGGGCGCTGGAAGGTGTGCCGGTGCTGGCCGACGGCTTCATCAGCTGTGTGGCGGCGCTCTGCGCTGTCCGGCTCTGCCCGGCAGCGGCCAAGGCTGTTTTTGCAAGCCACTGCTCCACCGAGCCGGCCGCAAAGCTGGTGCTGGACGCTCTGAACAAAAAAGCCCTCATCACGGCGGGCCTGCATCTGGGCGAAGGCACCGGCGCGGTGGCCGCCATCCCGCTGTGGGACATGGCGCTGGCCGTCTACGATGGCTGTTATTCCTTTGAAGAGGGCGGCATCGAAGCCTACACGCCGCAGGGGGGTGCGGGATGCTGACGCTGGTGCTCGGCGGCGCGGCCAGCGGCAAAAGCGCCTACGCCGAGAGCCTTGTGCTCAAGACCGGCCTGCCCCGCTATTACCTCGCCACCATGCAGGTCTGGGATGCCGAGTGTGCCGCCCGGGTGGAAAAGCACCGGAAAATGCGGGCGCAAAAGCAGTTCGAAACGCTGGAATGCCCGCTCCACCTCGACCGTCTGGCTCTGCCCGGCCGGGGGACCGTCCTGCTGGAAGACCTCGGCAACCTCGTCGCCAACGAGCTTTACAGCCCCGGCGGGGCAGGAAAGCATACCGCCGAGGCCGTTTTGGCCGGGCTGGAACGCCTCGCCGCCGGGTGTGATCACCTCATCGTCGTATCGAACGAGGTGTTCAGCGGCGGTGCCGATTACGCAGGCGACACCGACCAGTATCTGCTGGCGCTGGCGCGGGTGAACAACGCTTTCGCCGCCCGGGCGGACAACGTCTGCCGGGTGGTCTGCGGCCTGCCGGTGTACTACAAAGGGGGAGAAAAGCTGTGACTGTTTTGCAGACCATCGCGGTGGCCTTTGCGATGTTTTCGGCCCTGCCGGTGCCGCAGTTCGAGTGGAACGAAAAAAATATGCGGTACGCCATGTGCGCCTTCCCCCTCATCGGGCTGGTGTGCGGCGGGCTGTGGTGCCTCTGCGGCGTCCTGCCCCTGCCGGAGCGGGCCCGGGCGGCGGCGTTCTGCCTCGTGCCGGTGGCCGTCACCGGCGGCATCCATCTCGACGGCTACGCCGACACCTCGGACGCCCTCTCGAGCTACGGCGACCGCGAAAAAAAGCTTGAGATCCTGAAAGACTCCCACTGTGGGGCCTTCGCCGTCATCCGGCTGTGCTGCTACTTTGCGGCTTACTTCGGCCTCTGCGGCAGTGTGCGGTTCACGCCCCGGGCGGGCCTGTGCTGGACGCTGGCGCTGGTGCTGGAGCGGGCGCTGTCGGGCTTTGCCGTGGCGGCGTTCCCGCTGGCGAAGGACACCGGCCTCGCCCATACTTTTGCCACAGCGGCCGACAAGCAGACCGTCCGCCGCTTCCTCTGCGGCCTGTCGGCTCTGCTCGTCCTGGCGCTGACGGCGCTGGGCGGCGGCGGGCTGGCGGCGGCGGCGCTTCTGGCGCTGTGGCGCTATGATTTCGTGGCAAAAAAGCAGTTTGGCGGCATCACCGGCGACCTGGCCGGGTGGTTTTTACAGCGGGCCGAGCTGTGGATGCTGGCGGCGCTGGCCGTCAGCCAGTGGGGAGGAGTGCTGTAAATGATGTTCATCACAGGGCCGCTCTACAGCGGCAAGCGCACCTTTGCGCGGAACTTCCGGGGCAGCGTCATCGCCGATGTGCAGGACGCCGCCGCCGAGACTCAGACCCCGGAGCAGCTCGAAACGCTGGCCCGGGAGCTGGCGGAATATGATATTGTCATCGCCACCGAGGTCGGCGGCGGTGTTGTCCCGATGGATGCTGAGGAGCGCGCCGGGCGGGAGGCCGCCGGACGGCTGGCCTGCCTGCTGGCAGAGCGAGCCGACTGCGTGGTGCAGATGTTCTGCGGCATCCCGACGGTATTGAAAGGAGAATTACCCCAATGTTGATCTATCTGCTGCGTCACGGCCTGACCGAATACAACGCCCAGAAGCGCTATCAGGGCCAGCGCGACATCCCGCTCTCGGCGGAGGGCCTGAGCCAGCTGCGCCGGGCCGACATCGACCCGAAGGTGGTCTATATCACCCCGCTGCAGCGGACGGCCCAGACGGCCCGGGTGCTCTTCCCGGAGGCAGAGCTCGTGGTCGTGAAGGACCTGCAGGAGATGTGCTTCGGCAGCTTCGAGGGCAAAAACTACGTCGAGATGGAGCACGACGCCGATTATCAGGCGTGGGTGCAGGCCAACTGCGAGAGCAAATGCCCCGACGGTGAGCGGAAGGACGACTTCTCGAACCGCATCTGCAATGCCTTCTCTGCTCTGGTGGACAAGGCGCTGGCCGACGGCGAAGAGCTGCTGGTCATCCTGGCCCACGGCGGCACCCAGATGGCGGCGATGGAGCGGTACGCCCTGCCCAGGCGCGATTATTATGCGTGGTGCGGCCCCAACGCGGGCGGCTATGTGCTGGATGCCGCCGACTGGGCCGAGAAGCGCCAGCTCCGCCTCGTGAAGACCGTGCAGTACACGAAAGACGCGGAGGCCGGCGTATGATGACCGCCTGGGCTGTGCTGGGAGGCTTCGTGCTGGATGCCATTTTCGGCGACCCGGCGTGGCTGCCCCACCCGGTGGTGTACATGGGAAAAGCCATCTCCCGGCTGGAAAAATTCCTCCGCGCCCGCCTGCCCAAAACGCCTCAGGGCGAGCTGCTGGGCGGCGCGGTGATGGCGTTCTGCCTGCCGGTGGGGACGCTGCTGCTCACGGGCCTTGTCTGCTGGGGCGCGGCGATGCTTCACCCGCTGCTGGGGCTGGCCGTGCAGATGTTCTGGTGCGGGCAGGCGCTGGCCGCAAAGGGACTGGTGCAGGAAAGCACCAATGTCTATGTCCAACTGAAAAAGGGCGACCTGCCCGCCGCCCGGAAGGCCGTGAGCCGCATCGTGGGCCGCGACACTGACGCTCTGACCGCCGAGGGCGTGACCCGAGCGGCGGTGGAGACCGTGGCCGAAAACGCCAGCGACGGCGTCATTGCGCCGTTGCTTTATATGCTGCTGGGCGGTGCGCCGCTGGCCCTGACCTACAAGGCCATCAACACCATGGACAGTATGCTGGGCTACAAAAACGAAAAATATCTCTACTTTGGCCGCGCCGCTGCAAAACTGGACGATGTGGCGAACTATATCCCGAGCCGTCTGGCGGCGCTGCTCTGGATCATGGCGGCGGCGTTCACCCGCAATGACGCCAAGGGCGCGTGGCGCATCTGGCGGCGGGACCGCCGCAATCATGCCAGCCCCAACAGCGCCCAGACTGAGAGCGCCTGCGCGGGCGCGCTGGGCGTCCAGCTGGCCGGGCCGGCCTATTATTTCGGGGAATATTATCCGAAGCCCACCATCGGCGACCCGCTGCGGCCCATCGAGCCGGAGGATATTCTGCGGGCAGATCGGATGATGTATGTAGCCAGCGGGTTTGCGCTGGCGTTTGGATGTGCGATACGGGGGTTCTTGGGATGAAACAACTGGTCCACGGCGGTGACTGGATGGGCTACCGCGAACGCTTTGGCCGCGACGCGCTGGATTTTTCGGCGAACGTCAGTCCACTCGGTCTGCCCGAGGGGGTGGCGCAGGCCATCCGGGACGCGCTGCCTCTGGCCGACCGCTACCCCGACCCCCTCTGCCGCACCCTGCGGGCGGCGCTGAGCCGGGCCGAGGGTGTGCCGCAGGAGCGTATCCTCTGCGGCAACGGCGCGGCGGACCTCATCTTCCGGCTGGTCTGGGCCGTAAAGCCCCATAAGGCGCTGGTGACTGCCCCGACTTTTGCCGAGTACGCCTCTGCATTGGATACGGTGGGGTGCGAAGTGAAACGCTTCTTCCTCGATGAAACGAATGATTTCGCCCCGACGGACGCCCTCGTGGACGCCGTGGACGAGAGCATCGATATGGTGTTCCTCTGCCAGCCGAACAACCCGACGGGGCAGCTGGCCTCGCCCGAACTGGTGAAAAAGCTGCTGCGCCGGTGCGGGGAGTGCCGCACGATTTTGGCCGTAGATGAGTGCTTTCTGGACTTTCTGCCCGACGCCGACGTGTGGACCGCGAAGCCTCTGCTGGAAAGTGGGGACCTCGTCATCCTGAAAGCTTTCACCAAGCTCTACGGCATGGCCGGCGTCCGGCTGGGTTACTGCCTCTGCGGCGACGAAGCGCTTCTGGAAAAAATGCAGACAGCGGGCCAGCCATGGGGCGTGTCCAGTCTGGCGCAGGCGGCAGGCGTCGCGGCCCTGAAAGAAACCGCTTATGTGGACGAGGTGCGCGCCCTTATCGCCCGGCAGCGGCCCGTTCTGACGGCGGGCCTGCGGGCGCTGGGCCTGCGGGTCATCGATGGAAAGGCGAACTATCTGCTCTTCCGCGCACCCGCCGACCTGAACGAGAGGCTTCGCCCGCTGGGAACACAGGTGCGCAGCTGCGCGAATTATCCGGGCCTCGGGCCGGAGTGGTACCGCACGGCGGTGCGCACGGCCCCCGAGAACGCCCGGCTGCTGGAACTTATGAAAGAGGTGCTGGGATGAGCAGGGCAAAATGCATCATGGTGCAGGGTACGATGAGCGGTGCAGGCAAAAGTCTGCTCTGCGCGGCGCTCTGCCGCATTTTTGCGCAGGACGGCCTGCGCGCCGTGCCGTTCAAGAGCCAGAACATGGCTCTGAACAGCTTCGTCACCAAAGACGGCCTCGAGATGGGCCGGGCGCAGGTGGTGCAGGCGCAGGCCGCCGGTGTCGAGCCGGACGTGCGGATGAACCCCATCCTCCTGAAGCCCAGCAGTGACGTGGGCAGTCAGGTCATCGTCAACGGCGAGGTGCGGGGCCAGATGAAAGCGTCGGAGTATTTCCGCACGAAACGGCAGCTGGTGCCGGACATCCTGAAGGCATATGACAGCCTCGCCGAGGAGGCTGACGTCATCGTCATCGAGGGCGCGGGCAGCCCGGCAGAGATCAACCTCAAGAGCGAGGACATCGTGAACATGGGCCTCGCCGAGATGGTGGACGCGCCGGTGCTTCTGGTGGGCGACATCGACCGGGGCGGCGTGTTCGCCCAGCTATACGGCACGGTGGAGCTGCTGGAAGAAAAAGAACGCCGGCGCATCAAGGGGCTCGTCATCAATAAATTCCGTGGAGACGTAGAAATTCTGCGCCCCGGCCTTTCGATGCTGGAAGAAAAGACTCATTTACCCGTGGTGGGCGTCGTACCGTACCTGAAGGTGGACATCGAGGACGAGGACTCCCTGAGCCAGCGTCTCGAGATGCGGGACGGCAAAAAGCCGCTGGATGCGGCGATCATCCGTCTGCCGCATCTGTCCAATTTTACGGACTTCATGCCGCTGGAACAGCACCCGCTGCTGGGTGTGCGGTATGTTTCGAACGCTCATGAGCTGGGCGCACCCGACCTCATCCTGCTGCCCGGCACAAAAAATACGGTGGACGACCTGCTCTGGCTGCGGCAGTGCGGGCTGGAAACGGCTCTGCTCAAGCTGGCCGCGAAAGGCACGCCGGTGCTGGGCGTCTGCGGCGGCTACCAGATGCTGGGCCAGACCCTCGACGACCCCACCGGCAGCGAGAGCGGCCGGCAGCAGACTCTGCGGGGGCTGGGTCTGCTGCCCACCCGGACCGTGTTCAGCGAGCAGAAGCGCCGCGCACAGGTCAAAGCGACCGTCGCCGCCGCCCCCTTTGCGGGTGCAGAGCTGGAAGGCTACGAGATCCACACCGGCGTGACCGAGGCTGCGGGCGAACCCTTCGCCCACTACCCCGACGGAGGCCGGGAGGGCTGTGTGCAGGGCAATGTGTTCGGCACCTACCTCCACGGTCTGTTCGACACCGGCACGCTGACCGAGGCGCTGGCGGGCTGGCTCTGCCGCCGGAAGGGCATCGACCCCTCCGACGCGGCCCTCATCCCGATGGAAGAGTACCGCCGCCAGCAGTTCGACATCCTGGCCGACGGCGTGCGCGGGGCGCTGGATATGGACGCGGTGTATGCCGCGATGGGAATGGAGAGGCGCTGAATGGAACAGGGACTTTTGCATCTGTACTGGGGCGACGGAAAGGGGAAGACCACCGCCGCTATGGGTCTTGCGCTCCGTGCGCTGGGGTCCGGGAAGCGGGTGGTCATCGTCCAGTTTTTGAAGGGCGGGAACAGCGGCGAGATACCGCTTCTGGCCCAGCTTGGCGCGGAGATCTACCGGGGCAAGGCCGGGCAGAAATTCGTCTTTCAGATGACGCCGGAGGAAAAGGCCGCGACCCGGGAACTGCAAAACCAGAACCTCGCCGCCGCCATGGCACAGCCTGCCGACCTGCTGATACTGGACGAAGCCGGGAGCGCAGAAGAGCTGGATATGGTGGATGTCGATCTATTAAAAAAGGCCGTTCTGGAACGGCCTGCCGGATGTGAGTGCGTCCTGACGGCCCACACGCCGCCCCAGTGGATGCTGGACGCCGCCGACTACTCCACCGAGATGAAATGTCACCGCCACCCCTACCAGAAGGGGATAAAAGCACGAAAGGGGATAGAATATTGACGCCGCAGCATCATTTACCTGCTGACATTGAGCGGACGAGCTTCCACATCATCACCGAAGAGCTGGAAATGATGGGCCTGACCCCGCCGCCCGAGCACGAAGCCGTGGTCAAGCGGGTCATCCACACCACCGCCGACTTCGACTATGCGCGGAATCTCCGCTGCACCCCCCGCGCGGTGGAGCAGGCCGTCAAGGCCCTCCACGCCGGGGCCGTCATCGTGACCGATACGAATATGGCGCTGGCTGGCATCACCAAACCCGGTCTGGCGAAGCTGGGCGGCACGGCCTGCTGTTATATGGCTGACCCCGAGGTGGCCGCCGCCGCAAAAGAGGCTGGCACCACCCGGGCCGTCGCAGCGATGAAAAAGGCAGCGCAGGAGCATCCCGGGGCCATCCTCGCCGTCGGCAACGCGCCCACGGCTCTGCTGACGATTGCAGAACAGATCGAAAGCGGCCTGCGGCCCGCACTGGTCATCGGTGTGCCGGTGGGCTTTGTGAACGTGGTGGAGAGCAAGGAGCGGCTCTTCGCCGTCTGCGAAAAGCACGGCGTACCCGCCATCGTGGCGATGGGCCGCAAGGGCGGCAGCAACGTCGCTGCGGCCATCTGCAACGCCCTCATCTACTCTGCCGCCGAGATGCTCGACCCCTCGGCCCGGGGGTGGAAGTGAGCGGCAAATTTTGGAGAAACACAATGATACCTACAAGAAAGACCGATGAAAAATTTTATCGGCTGTTTTCGACCTTTCACGCCTTTTCAGAGCATCTGACCAAGCGGGAAGACAATGAACTGCGCGATAAATACGACCACAATGCGTTCTGTTATTCCGGCCAGCCCACGGAGGACGAGCTCCGGGCCGCGCTGGCTTATCAGAAAGCGCGGGGAGACGCCTTCCTCAAACTGGAAGGATACGAGCCGCTGGCCAATGCATTCGGCATGGAGTGCGAGGAGACTGTGACGATGGTTCTGCCGAAGGGAACAGACATCAGCGACTGGAAAGCGAATCCGGAGGTCTCGATCAAAACCCCGGACTTTGACCAACTAGAACAGCACGAGCTGAAATACTACGGGCCGTTGTACGGGGAAGATTTCACCGTGCGGAACAACCGGCATCTCCGGGAAAAACTGACCTACCTTGGAGCGTATCTGGGCGGGAAACTGGCGGGCGACTGCTATATTTTCGCATCCGATGGATACGTCTGCATGGACAGTCTTTTGGTGGATGAAGCTTTCAGTCATCAATACATCGCCACGACCCTGGTGAATCACATTGCCGAAAAGGCACAGGAACGCGGGGCTGTTCTGTATCTTCATGCCGACCCCGAGGGCACCCCGAAGGATATGTATGCAAAGATGGGATTTCAGGCTGTCGATAAGCTCTATGAATATCTCTGCACAGATTTTTCAAAGCTGAAAATATAAACGAATATACGCCGAATACGGCAACTGGCTTCCCCTCGCGGGAAGCTTTTCTTTTACACCGTCGCCAGCACGGCGAGGATGCTCTGCCAGCGTTTGTTCTCGACCACAGGCGCACGGCGGACGGGCCGGGGCTGTACAGGCTGAGGCCGCTGAGCCGTCTGGGGCAGGGGAGTGAAAAGTGCGGCCTGCCATGCGGCGGCAAGCTGCATGGCCTCCGGGCAGCTCTGCAGGGTGCGGCGCTCGGCCCCGGCGAGGTAGTCGCCCAGCCAGCAGAGGATGGCCGCGATGTTCAGCTGCTCGGCGGCGCGGGTGCTCCAATAGGTCCAATGGGCGGGACGGCCC